>FUFK010040947.1_pt1 | contig 43186 bp, 32 predicted proteins | sample 1021851 | NCBI WGS metagenome assembly FUFK01 (sample SAMEA51879418, study PRJEB19060) | metagenome
TGTCGAAACAACTTGGACACTTTTGTGATAAGCGCGCTTTTAACTTCCCCATCACTTCACACCCTTTCGTAGTCCTTCCCAACACGCCTGTTGCAGTTCTTCTTCCGATTCAAAGATGATAAACGAATCTTGTGAATCAATCGTTGCCATCCATGTTAAAACAAAACCCGCGCAAAACGCCAACAAAGCCCATAACCATATCATCATCAAACCAACCCTATGTTATTCAAAGAAGCGATGAGTGCGTCGAGCCTCGCTTGAAGGGCTGTTATCGCCGCTTGCGTGGAAGCATGTTCGGCGGCACTTGGATTACCACCACCTGCGTCAGGATTGACAACCTGCGCGCCGAGTGCGGCAACCGCAGTCTTATCACCGAAGATTAGGTCATGCCCTGCCGCGATTGTCACATCAGCATTTATATCAACACCACCACCGTCTTTGAATTTCATTATTTCTTGACCATCAGGACTTCCATCTTCATCTCGGATGCTTAAATCACTTCCACCATTTGTCATTTGAATGCGCCATTGTAAAGCAGGTGATGAACCCATGTTATCATAGAATAACAAAGCGGCATCGTAAGAAGAACTCGCTCGACCAAATCGTAAGTTGGCGTGCGACCCTGTGCTTGCTACGCGCGCAATTGTTGTCCCTGCTGTCTTGACATCCAAGTCCACATCGGGAGAAGTCGTTCCTATACCGACACGATTGTTTGCTGAATCAACGTGTAGCGTGGATGTATCAACGGTTAGGTCTTTACCTGCGGCAATTGTTACATCACCTGTTAAAGCAAGTGTGGCCTCACCCTCGACTGCGGCAATTGCTTGTGAATCGCTATAACCCGCCGCCGCCGCCGCCCACTTAACACCTGATGCTTCCGCGCTATCAGCCGTCAAAACATGACCGTTGGTTCCGACGCCCAATATAGTCGGGTCTCCTGAACCATCCCCTACAATGATTTGACCTTTCGTCGCGACATCGCTATTCATGATTGCACCTGCGGCGTTGACATTCGTTGCGTCTGTGACATCCGCGCCATCTTCAACATTGAGTAGGGTTAGCACTTCGGCTTTCGTAATACCCGATGTAAACGCGGGTGTTCCGCTGTTGTCGTAAATCGCAGGAGCAGGACCCGCCGCGATAATGGCTGATTGATAGTCGCACCGAACCCATACGCTTCCTTCGTAAATGAACGTAGCGCGGTGTGTTGGTCCAACAGTTTCGTTTGAACCACTTAAGTCGTCAAAGATGATGTTGCCTAATCCATTGTTGCATACTTCAATAATATGTCCTTCAGGGAATTTGTAATTCGTTCCGTCTTTTTCGGGTTGAAGAGTGATGTCGACACCCGCGTTTGGGGCGAGCATAAAGAATGAATCTCCATCTGCTGTAATAACCCACACACCACTTGTAGTCAGCGCGGTGCTTGTTGCATCAACACCCATTCCTTGCAATCGCACCGAGTAATGTCCTGTCTGTTGATTGTTGCGCCCCGCAAAGTAAAATGAATCAGCAACATGACCACCGCTCCTATCAGCACCGCGCGATGGTCCCTGACCGTATCCTGCGTCGCTCGCTCCCGGTGGTGATTGACTAAATGTGCCGTAGCGCGGATGACTCACCCAATGCACGTTGATAGTGTCGGAGACTGTGAGTTCTCCGTTATCGTTGTGAAGCGCGTTGAGGTGAGCAATGGTGTTCACTCCTTCGTTGCCACCGTCGTTGATTTCTCCGCTACCATTGATTGTTCCGACAGATAGTGGCACGCGGTAATCAGCCGAACCTTCAACAAAGACGCGCTTGTCATTGATTTCAATAATGTTCAGATTGTTCGACCCACCACCACTCGCAACATATTGCACGCGCACAACAGCGAGAACGATGGTCTTGTCGTTATCGTGAGTCCCGCCTGTGTCATAATCAATCAGATATTGATTCGCCGCTGACGCATACAGACCTGTGGTCGTATCAACAGGACTGCCCCCTTCGTAGTGGACTTTGTTATTACCTCCGCTTGGCGCAACAAAGATTGTGTAAATTGCTTCTTCGTTAGCGGCGAGCGTAAGCGCGCCTGTTCCGTGTGAACCGTTGTTGAGGTCGAGGGTGATTGTGTTATCAACACCTCCACCGAATTCGTAGACTGCGCCGTCAAGAACAGCAAAACCACCGCTAACGGTGAGTGTGCTGTTTGNGGCTCTCACCATCGANCCGGGTTGGTCGCCTGTGTTTGTAGCGTTGCGCGTCGAGCCATATGCTCCGTCTTGGTATCGGAGGATACCGTTGCCCTGCACGCCTTGAATCAGATTGGTGAGCGTTGTAGGCGACAACGAATCGCCGTCTCGTAGTCCGTCTTCACCGAGCGTATTTTGCGCGGCTGTATGCCCTGCTATGTTGTCAACCATCTTCCTTCACCTCTTCAAATCTGTCTCGTAATACAGGTTTACGCACAACAATGTGTCGATGCCCACCTTTCACTTTAACAGGAATGCCTTCAAGGTTTTGGACGCGCACTACACCCGGTCGTTCATCCGGTCTTGACTTGGACTGCATTGCAAAACCGCGCGCTTCTTTTGGGTCGGTGGTGAAGAAAAGTGCAGGGCTTGGGGCTTGTGTGTTATCAGGATAGCGCACACGACCTTTTGGTTGCAGTCCTTCTTGTGTGGCTTGGTTCATGCGTGACGTCCCATGAAACCACGGCCCTTCGGGAGACTTGAGCAAACGCCATGCTAACATCATTGGATTACTTCTTATGAAAAGAGGGTGACTTGCGCCTGTTATGTTCATTCCCGCGTTTGTCGGTTGACCATCTCTTTCGCGCAAATAGACTGCGGGTAATCTGTGTCGGATGTTTGGGTCCACAGCGGCCATTTGTTCATCGGAAACAAGAGGAACCCTTGTTTGTTTCATAGGCGAGTCTCGTCTGAAACCTAACCTTTTAGGGTCAATAATTCGTTTTACACGTTCTTCATTTCTATCCAATACAGCGACAGGTCTGCTATCAGTAGGCATTGCATTTTCAACATCATAATCTCTTCGATGGGTTTCCTCGCGAATGTCGAATTCTGTCATACCTTGCGCGCCTTTATTATCAGCACCGGGATGATGTGACGGCTCAAGCGAGCCTGTTCCTCCACAACGCGCACAATCGAGCCAATAGTCAGGGTCTTCGATGCCTTCTTCAAAAAAACCACCATCTCCACCACAATTAGGACATTCGTATTCTTTGTCAAGCGGGTCTTTAAATTCATCAACCATTATGACACCTCCAATATGAATGAGAAGCGCACTTCGTTTTCAGCGTTCTTCGTAAATGAGTTGATGTCAGCGCGATATACAGGAATGAACTCGCCTGTCGACGCGTCCTTGTATTGGATATAGACTTCCTGCACAGGTTTGGCGAAGACGTATGAGGCGTTAAAGACTACTTCTACCAACAGACTTGTGTCGTCGATAATCTGTATGCGCGGCGTTGCTCTCGCAAGTGTTCGCGCACCACCGTCTTCGGCTGTTGCTACTGTTCCGTCGCTTCCTATGTGGACTTCCGTAATCAATGTAGCGAGATGCTCAATCAAGCGTCGCTTAACAGCATTGAGCATTGGCATTATTCAATCCCCCGAAGCGCGTTGAGGCGTGATTGCAGATATTGATTTGTGCGTGGTGCGTTCTGTGGAAGGCGCGCAAGTCCTGTTCCTATTCCCGCTGACGGAATGACAATTTGTTTGCCGTGTGAAAGTGCTTGGTTGATGTCTTCATCAATCATACGCACATTTTCATCGTAAGTGTCGTCAGTCCACATTGCACTTGGGTGCATCGAAGGTGCGTGTTTTGTTCGGATACCGACTGCTTGAGGATGTCCGCGCATTACTTTGGCTTGACCACCGCGCCCCTTTCTTTGGTGGTTATCTCCAAAGAGAAAGATTTTGTCGGGATGTTGTCGCATTGTTTTGTGGTCAATCCAATCCATCGTTATCGCGGGTTGAGGTGAATCATCTCCTATGTTTAGGTCGAACATCCGTTCTTCATCGTTTTTGAGTAAACGCCAAGCCTCGTTAAACGCGTTCATCAAATCTTCCTCCGTATCTTACGTCCTTTCGTCGTTCGCATCTCATGACCGCGCGGTCGAAGCATACGCATCTCCGCTATGGGTGAGGTTATCGCGCTTCCACTTACCAAACTTACGCCTGTAAATGTTGTGGCTGTTTTACCGCTATACGACACAAACGACTTGTTGTCGAGGATGAGATGACCGCTATCAGCAAATCCTGTCGTGGATGNGACTGTGATNGTGCTACCTGCNTGAGTGCCGTTGATGCGCGGTGTNATACCAAAACCAAGTGCTGACCGACCTGCGCCGTATCCGCTGTTGCGATGACCCAACAACATACCTGCGTGAAGGTCGGGAGACGCGGATAAGCCAAACCTGTTTGTCTTTGTTCGTGCGAGTGTGGATACAACAGGACGAACTGTAAGCACCCCTGCTACGCGCATGTTTGCTTCACCGACACCACTCTTGTTTATCTTCGTAATTTGAAACGACCTGTCGACTTCGTCTTCTTCTGAACTTACGTCGCCGTCGTCTCCCAAGCCTGTCAGGATGGCTTCAAGACCTGCCTCGTAAGAAATCATTTGCACGTCTGTTTCTCCTGTCGATGAATGCGTCAATTCAATAATTGCCTGTTTCACATTTCCAATTTGAGATTTGTATTCGACAATGTCTCCCGGCTCAAAATCCCACGATTGAGAATGACCTTTGGACGACAAAGCACCCTGCGCTTTTCGGTTTAATCGTAATGCTTGTCCTGCTGATTTGCGCGCCTTTGATTCGTTGTTCGCAGTAGGGTCGAAGACAGACATCTGTTTGATTGAGCCGTGTTTCTTTTGCAGTTCAACGTCATCGACCTGTGCGCTGATAACATCGTTTACAGCAATACCTTTTCCTTTGACAGTCATTCGATTTGCAACATCAACAACGGGGTCGATTCTCGTTTGACCTACACCGCGCTGAATACCCAACTCTCGGTCTTTGATGTTGAAAATTTTCGGCGCATAAATAAAATTACCAAAGCGGTCGTAATACATGACGTAGTGGTCGTGTCGCGCAACAGCGCGCACAGCAGTCGGTAGAACAACGGAATTGAAATTCTTAGCAACAAACAATGTGCTGACACCTTTTGTGTCAATGCTGTTCAATCCATGCAATGCTTTGTCAAACAACTTCTCAACCAAATCTGTGCTACGCAATCCAACGCTGACTGTCTGACCCATGTAAACGTGCGACGTAGCACTCATTTGAAAGTCAGCCAACCTGCGTCCTTTCATGTTATTCAATACAATTCTCGCACCTTTGTTACTGCTTACAATCTTATCTGTTCTTAAGCGCGTGGGTGTGTCATCAACGTCATACAACAGCATTGGGCGAGATGATGTTGTGCTTAACTGCTCACCGTTGAAAAACGGCGCATCTTCATGTGTCGTGTGTGCTAACCGAACGCTCGATTCTTCTTCGCTAAGTCTGTATTTGCGCGCATGTGATGGTTGAAAGTCTGACTGTTTTGGTTTTTTGATTTGCACTTTTTTGCTAAGGTTTTGAGTTGTTTCGTAAATGACGTGATGAACAGCGTTATCGACGAATACAGGTTCTTCTGCTATTGCGCCAACTTCGTTGTGTAAATCGTTCATGCGACCTTTGCTTGGCGCGACGTGTGATGCGTTCGCAGGTGACGGAACACTATACGTCATGCGCCCACCCCATTATCTGTCCTGTCTCCTTCGCTTGTGTGCGTGCTTGTATTCAATGAATCACCTGCATACAACTGTTGTGTGTAGCGCGGTTGCACATTGTAGTCGAGTCGAATGAATGCGTCAGCACCATCTCTTACCGACTGACGTCGTGATGCGTCAGCCCTGAAATGTTGTGAAGTGTTGCTTGTTACAATCATGCGCGCTACTGCTTGTGTCGAAACAGTTGTGAAATCACTCGCCTCGCTTCCCGGTATTTTTGGTCCGACACTCTTCGGTGCGCTTGTCGACGCGCCACCTCCTGAAATTTGGAATAAGTAAACAGGCGCGTAAGGAGGGTTGTTTGGAGCAGGATTTGTATTACGCATGTATGCTGATGCGCTGTCAGCCGCGCGTGCGTTTGGTGTGTCGTAAGTAAACACACCGTAGCGTCCTGCGGCAGTAGCCGATAACACATGCGAAGTATCGTCGCGGAACAACTCAACGTGTTGATTGTCAAGCACACGAACAGGACGCACAAGGAACTTGATGGTCGTGTCTTTTGCGTTTGTTTTGTAAGATGTTGAGTCATGATTGCTTGTCTGATATGGATTGGTTGTCACTCCTGAAGACGCGCCCCAATGGTGGTCATTGAACACCTCGCCGTCAGACGATACTTCCAAAACATATGTGCCGCCAATTGGTGGGATACCATGCGTTGTTCCGAACTTCAATACCTGCTTTGCTGATGAGAAATTAAGCGTGTGAAGATTGAGATTATCAACCGCGCGGTTTGCTGTGCTAACGCCACCTGCGAGAATAAACCGCTGACCAATTTGTTTGTCTGTGTGTAGGCTGTGCGCTTCTGTGCTTGCAACAGCGTAGTTCGGTGCGACTTCACCATCGTTTTCTCCGACAGTCATCGCATCCAAACCAATACGCGGTTTTGATTTTGCAATTGGTTCTTGCATAAATGTGAAATTTGATTTCTCAATGTTTGTTCCAATATGCGCTTCTCGTTTTAACAGACCGTCTGAACCTGCGAGTTCCAATCGTGCGCTGATTCCTCTTGGCATTTCATGAGATTCCAATTGAACATTTGAAGGTCGAATNAATCCGCTTGTAAATGGAGGNTCNCTTGTATGATGCGACAGCACCAAACCAAATGGACGCATATCTTCGGATACGTTTTGCAATCTGTCTTCATTGAAGTATGTTGGATAGCGCACACCGCGCCCATCTCCCCTATCACCAACTCGCTTTGCAGTAGCAGGGTCGAAGAAATTGACTGATGCTTCCGCTGTTCGTAGCCCTGCGTCTGAATACATCGACTCGGCACTCTTGGTTCGGTCGGTTGCGCGATACGCGTCTTCAGGGTCCCACGATGGTCGAATACCAAAACCGCGCACAGGGAAACGACGAACTTCTTCGCCTGTTGTGTTCCCCCACCAATCAATCATGTAATGCGCTTGAGCAAGTGCGAGATTGACTCGTTGTTGCAAAACGTTAGTGTTGGCTTTGTATCCTGCGGGAGTGTCAGCATGGAACTTACGAAGCGTGTGCGTGTTGTTGATAATGTTGCGCACCGCGCAACCAAATCCTTTGGTCATACGACGACCGTCGCTGTATCGCACTTGTTGGAATTTGAGGTCGCTTCCGATAAGCGCGGATGCATTGGTTTGACGTTCGATAATGCCAACGTATGCAGGATTGACTGTCGATGTAGGCGTNGTTGTCGAACTACCTGNTTGTGTTGTTGTTGTCATTGTAGCACCTTCGCTACTNACAAACGCACCTTCGGCTTGATAATGGAAGTGCGCGTGTGGGTCGCGCAATGCTTGATTTGATTTGATAGCCCAACGCGGTCTATTGTATGGTTGTCGAACTGATACGCGGTATCCCCATCCTTGATTTTTATATGTGCTTGCAACGCCGTTGATGGTTTCAGTCAGCGTTTCAACGTTGCCGTTGGTGACAGTCAATCCTTTCGCGTCAGATACTTGTTTGATGTTGGGGTCATCCCACTTGTTACGCCATCCCGGTGCGGCAGTTCCATACAAAGACAAAGAACTCATTTGCGCGCCAAAGCGATGACCACCCGGCCAAAACGCACCAAGATGAAATTTTTTCGGTGACGTTTGACTGTCTGTTCCTGCTTGATTTGGATAATTTGAATCAGGGTATGTGTCGGTCAAACCGTCACCCGGTCCTTCCCACGTTTTCATTCGGAATTTGAATGGACCATCACTCATCGCGTATGTAAATTCGTGATAGTGCATGGTTTCAAAATGTTCAGGCGCGTGATTGTATGCTTTCAAATCAACCGCCGCATCACCTTTAGCAGTTCGACTATCTGAAAACCATGTCATCGGACGACCAACATTGTAATGCCACATACACAAATACGCGTCAGGTATATGCAAAGAATTTGTATCGCGCGTTCCTGAATGCAATTGTAGCAAATTTCTTGTGGCTACACTTGCTTCCGAGTCTTTGTAAACAACGCTTGGTTGAAATGTGTTGAAAGGAGAAGACAGTCGAAGTGTTGCACCTTCAACAGCCGCCGCCCAAAATCCACTTGTAATAGCAGTCACAGTATTGAAGACAACTGTCGAACCACTTCCTGTTTGACTGATGTGTCCTCTATCGTGATATGTTGCTGTTTGTTCAACACCATCAGCATCAACGATAACCAAGTGGTGATTGTAATAATCGACGCCAACCATCGGGAACAATGTATTGTTGCGCACATACAATTTGCTTGCGCCTTGATTGCCGTGTTCGACAATAGCAGTTGGTGTCAGCGCAGTTAGATATTCTGTATAAACGTCAAGATAGTGCGACGGGTATCCAAGCATTGTTGTTTGCGTTCCTACGCCGCCAAGTGTTGAGCGACAGAAATGATAGTAGTCGTCGGGCTGATATTGGTCAATGCGTTTCCAATTGTTGGGTGATGTAAAAATTGTTGAAGACTTAAGCGCGGCAGACCACCACGCGACAGTTACAGTATTTGCAGGTGTGGCTCGATGAAACATGTTTGGATGATATGGGAGACTGCGTCGTGTAAATGCTCCTGACGATGATGCATTAACACCGAAGGGATTGTTGAGACCAAGTATAGGTATGTTGGTAAATTGTTCGCGTGTTGATGGGTCAATGTCCAACATAACTTCGTTGAGATATATCTCACATCCGCGCGTGTCAGCCATTGTCGCTTCTGACAAAATAAGGTCGCGACCCTGCATGGCTACAACCGTAACAACAAGTTGGTCGGTAAGTGTGCGCACCGTTGTGTTTGTTCCGCTTGGGTCTTCAGGCGCGTCGTTTGATGCAAACGTTGTATTCTCGTTGTTCCCCATAAATTGTTTGCTGAACAAGTTTGGCTGAATGACAATTTGATACGCACCAACTTCGGCAGGGTCAGGGAAGTGCCATTGCGTGTTGTAATTTGTGCCGCTTTCAAGTTGGATACGATGACCACCTGCGGCGTTGCATGACGCGCTATCGTCAGCAATACCATATCCGTCGAAGCGTATTTTTGTTTCAGTCAAAAGCGTAAATCCATCGCCATGTATATCGCTTGGAGGGTGAGGTGCAGTCGTTCCTGAAAACCACAAAAGAGGATTGTGAATTGTCTTTGCTGTGTCGTAGTCCGTAGCACCAAAACATGCGCGCCCTGATGCATTTAACTTCTGATAAATAGGATGCGCAAGATGACCCGGCATCATTGCCATTGTCGGCATAACGTAATGATGACCCATGCGCGGTAGTGGCATAGGTGTTAATTTGTTTGTAGCGCGCACCAATGTAGCAGGACTTGTTCCTGCTGACAACGTTGTCCAATCAGTCAAAGGCTTGTCAGGACTATTACCACTTACTTCTGCATGGTCACGCAATCGACGCGCGGCAAAATGTCGTGTCGAACCCGCAGGAATGTAATACGACGGCTTAATGCTATCACCTGAAGAAGCGGTAAAGTCGGGCGCAAAGACGACACCTGTAAATTGCTTACCGCTTACATTGGTAAACGAAGCAATTGTTCCGTTGACTGAAAGAAAGTAGCGTCCATCAGGAGTAGCATCTTGTTTCCAAATATCAGCGGTGATTGTTTCGTTTGCGGTGATGGTGTTTGTTCCTGTTGTGTCAATCGTAAGACGGTTAAGCGTCATAGCGTTGCTAACAATACGCAACGGCTCGCGCTCGGTGTAGGTGTATCCCATTTTGGTAATGTGAAAATACAACGCGCGGTCGTGAGGTTCGTATGCTGTCTCAAGTATGTTGCGTGATTGAAGACTGTTGTTGCTGTCAGGGAAGTTGTTTGGATTCTGATTGATGTGTTCGTAGCCTTCTTGCTCCCAACGAGGTGCAGTCTTTGGTCGTCCTGCGTCAGACTCAAACGTGTCAATAACACCTTGAACAGGCTGACTTGGATGTTGCAATCCGCCACCACCAAGCGTTTCGTGTTGATAGGCTTGTAAACGGTCGAAACCTGCGCGGACAAGAATGTTGCCGGGTATTTCATCGTGATTCGGCAATTGAATTTTCATGTTTGGTTGAACGCCTGAGCCTGCGAGTGCAGGTGCAAGTCCTTCGTTTTCACGGTCGTGTTGTAATTCGTAGTCGCGAATAACAATACCAAGCGGAGAACCACCTTCAAGCGTGTGTTCTTGACCTGTATCATCAACGACAATCATAGTTTCAAATTGCATTTCTTCGTTTGGTATGGTAAGTGCGTTGCGCACTTCGTATCCAAATTGTTCAGCGAGAGCAGGATGAGCCAACTCCTGTGCTTGAATGACAGGATACATTGCGGCGTTGGTGGTCTCAAACGAAAAGCGAACGTTGCCATAAATTGTCTCACCAAATTTGACATAAGCGTCTCCAACTTTGTGAACAGCAAAAGGTATTGACCCAAGACCGCGCGCGTTTTGAGCAGGTAATGTAAGGTTGCCACCACCCATTCGCTTCCACACAACATGCTCGACGAAGAAATTTCGACCCGCGCTACGGTCTTTCCAATAGGTGTTGATGCCATCGCGGTGCGTTGCGTAATTGTCGTATCCTGTCATTTCGACTTTAGCAGTCTCGGAGTCGAACAAATTGTCGTTTGGATACAACGCGTTGTTTGGATTTTCTTGTTTGTCGAAAAACAAATCGCCTGTTGGAAACAAACACGTTTCGCCCTGCGTAATGCTTGAAGACGCTGATGATGTCCAAAGTGGAGATGAATCTGTTGGGCGCGATATAGTTGTGTCATACACAGCCTCAACATGCGGTCCTGCGTTTGATTCAGCGTTGTATCGGTCGTTGTTGAATCGTTCGTTATGATACGATGTGATTGTTCCTCCTTGCACACCTGCACTTGTCGACCATTTCAGTTGCAACATATCTCCACATGTTTGTTGTCCATTACGCGACGCTTTAGCAATAATTGGCAAATCGCCTTCATAAGAAATAACAATAAAATGACGCTGATGCAAACCTGTTGCTTCGTGTAATGTTGTTTTAGGCGTCCATGTGTATTCCGACCCATCAACATCGTTAGCGGTGACATTCCATTCAATCGAAGATGGTTGATGACAACCAAGACCTGCACCATACGGACTAAACCCTAACATCGGATGCCAAGCACCAAGACCTGCGCTTACGCGGTTGTTGCCTGAATCAACAACGGTAAGGCTGTTGAGATAGGAATAACGCTCACCATGCCAACCAACAGCACCAACCGCGCGCGTTCTGTCAATTGCATCTGTCGCACCGTTAAAATGCACTTGTGTAGTTGCGTAATGGTCAAATGGCCCATTTGACATTTGACCTGACGTCGTCGCTCCTGTGGCTCGCGTTGAGGCTGTCGATGCTTGAAAACCGTTATCCCATCGAAGATTACCTGCTTTTGACCAAACATACACCTTATGACCTGAACCTGAAACAGCAGTAACGTCGCCTGTTCCTGTTGTGGTTGGCTCTTCCAAACGCAACTGACCACTACGATAATTGATGCCAAGAACAAATGTGCCTTGCGCGACATCATAATGAGAGTAGTATCCGTAATAGGACTTTGTGCCGTTGGTTATGCGTATCCATCCGTTTTCAGGAAGCGTCATTGGTAAGGCTGTTCCGACAGAAACAAGACCATGAGGCGCGTTTGTGTATGCTCCAAGATTGCCAACGTCAATCCAACCGTATCGGTCTTGTCGTTGCGCGTCTTGAAATGATGGTAAGAAAGAACCGCCCATAGCCTTAAGATTTGAACGACCGGGATATGTATTGATTGCACAAGCAACAACAGCGGCCAACTCTTCGCTGTTCTGACATCGCGTTGCATCAATCAAAAACACATCGTCAGGAACAGCGGCATCCAAATCGTGGTCGTAATCAGTTAGCACTTGAGAGCCAACACGGAACATTGTCGCGTTAAGTCCAAGCCTGTCAATATATGACACCGCGTTGTTGACTTGTTGCACCAATGTTGCGGTAACAGGGTGTGGAGCATTTTTACGAACGCTGTTGTCAAACCATGAACCACCTGCTGTGTATCCACCGTCGAAGTGATAAATCAATTTGTTAATGCTGAAATTTGTAATGGCTGACGCATAACGAGCAGTTGCCGCATAATGTGAAAACGGGTGCGCGTATTCGTTTGAAGCAGATTGCGCTCCTGCTGTTGGTCCAAAGAAATGACTGCTAACGTAGCGCGCTTGTGTTGACAGCGTTTGATTGAATGCGCTGTTTGGTGAACCATACGAAGGTTCCCAATGTCGATACGTTTCATAAGGAAACACATTATTTGCACCATACGCGTCTGTTGGAGGTAAGAATTGATTACTCGCGCCATTGAGCGTTCCGTTGCTTAATTCGTTTGGTAAAAAGTATCCTGATTCGTTTCCTTGATTGAACGTCGTTCCCATTGTCCCATCAAGCGAACAGTATTTTTTCCACGCGGCAGTCCATTTTGCCGATGGCTCTTTGGCTACATCTATTGCAACACCTTCTCCATACCAATGCTTAGGGACGGCTTGGCCGGGTCCAAATATCATGTATGCTACGCTGTTGGTTGAATCTGTGTAGCGCGCATATGGGTGTGCAAAACGAAGAACGACAGGCACAGGTTGTGCAATTTTGACATTGGTGTAAGTTGTGTTGGGAATCGTGTGTGTGTTTGTGTTGCCATCGAGGTCGGTGTTTAACACAAAGTCAGCGTTAGCAAATGGTGGAGTTGCTTCTCCGCGATGTTGGTTTGTTAAAGCAGTAGCAGGGAACATAGCATATAAAGCCGCAGTATCAAGGATAGCGTGCGACCCCATCTTTTCACCAATGTCTTGTAATCCTGCGCTTCCTGTTGGGCCACTCGCATACGGATGCTTATTATGTGTGCTGTAATCAACGCGAGACCCATCGTTAATGTCCATTACAACACCGCTAAAACCACCACCAAAGTAAAGCGGCACATGATGGTCAATACTGTCTTGCGCACCCCTGAAATACAACAATGGGTTGCCTCTTCGATTGGCTCGTAATCGCAACCCCTGAACATCATTAACATATTTCAGCGGTTGCATAATCAAATTTGAAGCAACGAGGTCTTTGAAATCACCTTTACTATCGTGATGATGCCAAGCGATAAGATGTTGAGCAACGTCTGTTGGTGCGTCGATTGAACTTAATGCGGCGCAAAACAAATAGGTATCTTCGTTAATGTCCATTTGTCGAAACGGCGACCATGAACCATCAATTGCACCACCAAATTCAGTTGACGAGTCTTGATTAAGATTGCTACCACCGCTGATGTGTTGCAGTTGCCACGCGTATTGACGACCAAGCACAGCAAAATTGTGAGGGTCGCGCAATTGAATTTGATAAGTGTCGTATGCAGTTCCACCCGGAAAAGCCAATCCGCCTGTTTGCGCGTCAATTTCATGCGTGTGCGATTCAAGCGCAGGTGTAATATGGTCGCCTTCAAAACGTGTGTATTTATCGCCGCGCAAATGTTTTTGCCATTCGTCGGTTGATACAGCGTTGTTTGTTTGATTGATGAGAATAGGTGTTGCTGTATTCGCGTTGCTTCCTTTGTATCGCGTTGAAATTGTAAGAAGAGTTGAAGGAAGATAGCCGCAATCCAACATTAAATCATTCAAGTCTTGAGTTGTTGATGTTCCACCGTATTGACCACCACTTCCGAATGAAACAGCAATATGCGGACTTTCTTTTGTGCTTGCGCTAATGCCCCAATCTTTTGATAGTGAAACAGAAAACATATCGCGCAATGGTGTAACGTTTTTGTTTGGGTTAAATTTTGTAATCTTGATTGCTGTTTGTGCATTTTCGCCCATAATTTCTCCGTATGTTCTTCCATCAGGAGAGCGCATATGACTGCAATCGAAGTATTGGTCGTCTTCGTTTGGGTCGACTGTAAACGCATAGGCTGTTGCGGCGGCAATCAATTCGTCAGTTACGATGGTTGTTTGGTTGAGATGAGGGCTAATGATAACAGGCGCGTTGTTATTGCTAACACTTGTTGGTCCAAACTTTGCCGCACTTCCAAACCATTGTATCATGTCGTCAGCGTTTACACCTTGTAAGCCCATAAATGCATGAAGCCCTCCACGTCCGTTGTGTGTTCGCGATGTATATGAGAAAACAACACCAACATCATTGTAAGTTGTTGCTGACGCAGGTATAGCCAACCATATCAATCCGCTGTCAGGGAATCCCATCCAACCAAGCACGTCATCGACGTCAGGAAGATGGTGCCAAATACCGCCATTGTGATAACCATAACCACTTGCTTGATGTAAAAACAACGTGTTCGGGTTGTTGTATGTTGAACCTGTTTTTGCTGTCGTAGCCGTTCCGACTGTAACAGCGTATCCTGCGTTTGGCGTATGCGCGCCTCGCCATTTGTTCCCTCGCCATTGATGACTGTTTGTAGCCGTGTAAAAGAAGGGTGTTCCTTGCTCTCCATCTCCCCACATATTCGCACCGATGGTAAATCCGCCCTGCGCAATATCACGGTCATCGAAATAAATCATGGTTTCTTCATCAATCGTTGTAGGTAAAACAGTATTTTTGTTTGTAAATTCTTCACCTGCGCGACGGTAAACGTAACGAAGTATGTGTGATTTACCGCGATGGTCAACAAATTTCAAACCATACAAATTTTCATTCCCAACAACTGTATCATTTGTTTGAGTTGCAGGTGCGTAAATGCTGTAAGTCCCATAATACGATGATGTCGTTCCGATGTATTGTCCATATACTTTGACAAACCTTCCTGTTGATTTTCCATTTTCACCAAAACCCCATTCTCCTGCATCAGGAGCAAAACCGGGAATACCTGCCGCGACAATACCACCAAAATTTATTCGTGCTTTAGCGCGCGTTCCTGTTTGCAACCCTTCTCGGATTGTGTATTTTTGACCTGAATTTTCAAACGACTCCATCGAACCGCTGTTGGATGAACGACCTGTTGTTGCGCCTGTGTTTGGCGTTTCAAACCCTGCCGCTGTATTGAAATCTTCATCGTATCCGAGATGCAAATTTGTGATAAATTCATCTGCTGTTTCATCCAATGCTACATATTCGCGCAATGTAGTAATTGGTGCAAACGGTTTGCCATTCTTGTCGATTGGCATTGGTGCAGGGTGCATATTTTCACCTGCAATTTCAGGAGGTGTGCAGAAGAAATTTCTGAATCGTCCACCATGACCAATCAAGAACTGCGGTTTGTATTCTGATTGTCCTTTGCTGTTGTCGAGCCATACACAAAAATTACGACTTGTCGCGCCGGGAACTGTGCTGTGAATAACAATGCTAAACCCTTCATTACCGTCAGCATCTTCAACAACGCGTCCTATGTGAGCGCGAAGATAACCCATGTGAGAACCCCTATCAAATGAAGTAAACGCGCTATCAGACCAAAACGGAGCGGGGTCGTATGTCGAACCTGTGACTGCGAAATCAGCATGATGATGAACAGCAGTAGCATCTGTTGGTTTGTCTGTGTCGTGTCCACCTTTTGATGTTGAGCGACGATTGACGTCGAATCGCTCTCCTTCTCCTGCGTATTGGTCAGATGGGCGACGCTGACTGCTTCGACCGTTTTTTGCACCACCTTGATTGATAAGACGAACAACTTCGCGAGCCGCCGCTTCAATGTCGGTCACACCTTCTTTCAATGCTATCTCGCCTAAATCAATAGACATGCGTCGAACAAAATCCATTTCTTCCCAATGAGGAAGATGTTGCAATCTGTTTTCGTAATGAGATGTCAAATCATTNTTTGTCGCGCGTTTACCTTTCATACACAAAAANGCTGATATNACGCGCGTTCCTTCGGGNGTGTCNAANAANGTNGAACTGAATTCATAATGNCCTGCATCATCGTCGATGATTGCTTCGGATGTATCGTGGTCGATTGTTTCAGCATGTCGTATCGCCGCTGAATCAATATCAATAACAGATTGTGATACGCGCCCTTGACCATATTCTNNNGACTCATCTCCAAATTTGATNGTGTGTTCTGTTNNTCGACCANTTCGCACATACTGATTGATTGCAACNNNTGATGTTGTCATGTATGCATTATCCATTAACCACCACATTTTGTGAGCATACGCGCCTTCAACAAATCGCGACTTACCTTTGTTCTGATATAAGATTGTAAGAAGTGCTGTTGATGGTTTGCGCGTTTGTAGTTGATTCGACAGATTTGTCTTTACGTTGCGTTTTGAACCCTGCTGCGACGTCAAGACCTTCGATTGTTGGTGTAGCCGCGCTTGATTGCACCTGCATGTGTAAGTCGTGAAANGCAATGAACTCACGGTCGTGCGCAACATCGTAAAGCAAAACNCGCGCNTNTTGTTCTGTGGACAAGTATGGGTCGAGATATGCAACAATAGGTGGNGCAATGTAATCAGAATTTGATGGGTCNGTTTCGTATCCNAGTTCGCCCCAATTNAACTCAATGGTTTTGTTTACATGTTGAACAAAGTTGCGAGCAGTCTCAATACAAGTATCGCCAATAAGGAAATTTTCAAGCGGTAAAGAATCCCTTGCTTCAACCCCCAATTCGCCCTTCCCACCATTGAACCCCCGCCACACTTCATACTCGTTGAGAACGCCCCGCGATTTACAGAACATACCTTCTATTGCATGAGGGTTTGTGTAGTGCATGTTCATCCAAACAGTATCACCATAACGCAATCCGCCCGGACAGTATGGATTGTTCCACGTTGCATCTGCTATGCCATCAGCCAACTTTACAGGAAACGTTGATATGTTTGTCGCGTAAATACCGAGTAACGTTAAAGTGTCCATAGAACCATATGAAGTTGAAAGATTAGGAGCAGTTGAATCAAGAACAGGATGTGCTTGGACTGTAATTACGTTGGGCGCAGTTGTTGAGTTGTAAGTAATTTGATACTTACGTCCTGTTGCTTCATTGATAGCCGCGAATGCATAGTTGTTTGGCAAATGTCCTTTTGGTAAGTCGCCTTTAAATGAAAATTGTTGTGGAGATGTAAGAGGCATGTAGAGAATGAGTTCTATTTTTGCGTTCTTCGATTTAATTCGCGGTAAGTGTGGGTTGGCTGTCGGACCCGCTTTAAATTCGACTGCGCTAACGTATTGTCGTAATCCATAGTCAAGACCACTTCCTTGAGTCAAAACGCTACTACGGTCGTAATAGAACGGGCGTCGATACTCTTGTCCTGACGAAGGGTATCCAACGTCGCCTGTCATTGGGAAGTTAATACCGTTCGGTAATTCACCAACGCGTATTTCAGAACCGGGCAAAAGAGTCGCAAAAAAATCTTCGCTTGAGTGGTTGTCGGCGTCGCTTAATGTGATAGTCGCACCGCCTGTCGATGTGTAATAGCACCACTCTCCGTTACCCAAAATGACTCTTCTTGCTCTTCGTGTGCTAATACCGCGAACAATTCCTGCACCATTTAAGTCAGACGTAGGTATTCGCCCTGCTCCTTCTTGAATGCGTAATACGTTGGTTGTTCTGTTGTAATCTCTTACGGTGGTTCGTATTGGTAAATTGTTTGTTAAACGATATTGATACTGACCAAATGCTTCGTAATCGTTCGCAGGATTGTTCAACGCGCGACGTCCAACAGGTGAAGGATTCCATGCTTGCGCGGTCATGGTTGCATCAAAGTGCAACTTCATGCTGTTGTCGGGAGATGGGAAGATGCCACTTTCGCGGTCTTCAAAAAATTGTTGCGGGAACAAAGGTATCTCGACAAGTGCGCGCGTGCTTGCATATTGTGTTCCGAGTTGGTAATCGTGTTGCACAGAACCAAGCGACTGAAACAATCGGTCGTTGACGGTCGTTCCGTCAGAACAAATCGACGATGAATCAAACAATGGGTCGAGCGTCAATGTGTCTCCAACAGCAATTTGACTTTGTGTAATCCAATTGCTAAACGAGAACACCTCTCTTCCGTTGCCAAGAAGAAACGTGTCATCTCCTGCACCTGAAGTTCCTGAACATTGAAAATACGTTCCTGTCCTGCTTGTGTATGCAATGCTCGCGCCGTTAGAAAGATACAANCGACCCGNAGCAGGNAAGCCGTATGTAGCCCATGATGAAAGAGAAGAGGAAGCGTTGTTCAATGCCTGAACAGTTATGCGGTGATTGACTGTGTCGAACTCTTGAGCCTGTGTAGCATGGTCGTGACGAGTGTTCCAACCAATGCGCGACAATGTAGCAGGGTCCCACGTTGGTTTTGTGTTGATAGCACCCTGACCTGCACCTCCAAGCGTAACTGATACGACAGGCGCGCCGGGTTGGATTTCTTTAACGATGTGCGAATCAGGACTACCATCGCCTGTGTATGCAACGGTTTGGTCAGCAACATCATCCATCAACCCTTTACCTTCCATTGTGATTGTCCGACCCATTCCTGTGTCGTTGATTTGCATTGAGTTGATACGACAAACCGATTGAACAAATTCCAATGTGAAAAACGTTGGGTCATTCGCGTCGAGCGACGTTGGCGTTGTTCGTGCCAACTGCATTGTTCGTTCGCGTTTGCTTGGTTGGACAATGATGAGATTGTTTGGCCCATCCACATCGTTGTCGATAACGTCAAACATCTCAAACGCACCACCTTTTTGCGACGCGAACTGTTTACTTTCTTGATAGTGAATTGGTATTTCATCAACGGGAGGATTGCTTGAACTGCGCTTTCGCGGTTGCAAATGCAACTTGTGATACGCTGATGGGTGTGGTTGTGTTCCAACTCCTTGTGGAGGCTTAGAAGGCTCGTCACCTGTTGCTCGCGGAGTGTAGTTGCTTGGTAACAAAGACTCATCCAAATCTTCATCGTAGTCGATACCGCCTGTATTATCTCCGACCAAGTAGTGAGGCGCGAGAACAATGCTTCCGTCACCACCGACATAACTTGACGGGAATTGAATAACACCACCCGGAGCGTGAATGTTTGCGTTTGCTCCGACAGCATCAGCGATGTGTGCGGCAACACGTTTACCGTTGATGAAAGACCCACCATCGGGAACAGTCTTTGTAATCAGCAATGCAGGGTCACTCAACCCCATCTTACCGCCTGTAAGGTCGACAGCATTGTAGTGAATCTCAACGTATCCTGCGGTAATGCCTGACACTTCAAGTATGGCTACGCGCGATTCTGTTTCAGGAGTNAAGTGCCTCTTGTATGCGCTATCGTCTGTGGAGGTNACGCCNATNCCACCACCNTTCAACAGAAACGGTCGTATGTCATCAACNGATATTGCAATGACNCCGTCGCGATNAGCGTCGATACTTGCCAAACCATTTCTTGTTATTCCTTTTGTTATTGTTTTGGTAATAATTTGAGAAAAGCGAGAATTCATAGCGGTGTGTGTGATTTCGACTTTGCTGTTGATTGGCAACTGTTCTTTGAGTCCGATGTAAGAACCCGCGAAAGATACCAACACGTCGTCTGAAATGCCGTCAATGGTTCGCGTAATGTCTTGTGTTGTGATAGGTGGTAACAGGCGCAAATAAGGATGCCCTAACCTATGAGTGTATTTGTGTCGCCCTGTATGTCCAATCTTGAATCTGTCGTCGATTGTCCAACTGCTCGGAGAAAAGTTGTTGCCCGTTTGCAAGTTGCGCGAAAACATAAATCCGTGAAAATCATATCCACTCTCGTCAATAACCATCGCACCTGTTCGGTCGATGGCTTGACTGCCTGTTCCCAATCGCTGATGTGGTTTACCTGTCATGCTGTCGATAAGTAAGTCAGAACGTATCAGAACCATCGTTGAATCGTTTGCGAGATTGTTTGATGAGTTGAATGCTGTGCGCGAATGAAGAACACCTCGCGAACCTGTGTCAGGCGTTGTAGCGAAGTCGAGGTGAATGCTGTCGACGGTGATTGTTCCGTTGGTGTTGATGGCTTTGAGTCTGACACGTTCGGGTGCAGTTCCGTTTGGTATGCCTGTAAGTATGTCTGTGCCTGTTGGATTGATGAGAATGTTGAACGGTGTGTGCGCAACGCTGATGACTTGTGCGCCACCGCTGTGAGCGGCGTTGGCAACGCGATAGTTACCAAGACTCTCAAGCGTGTAGTTCGACGAAAGCGTATCGCTCTTACCGCTTACAAGTTCATACAATGTCTGACATTGGTCTGCACCGATTGTAATAGCGGTGTCCCCTGCTGTCACGTTTGATGTAATTTTGAACGTGACGTCATCGACGTCGACAGGCTCTTCAAAACGCCAAAGTCCGATGGTGCTTCCTGAACGTATGCATGGTTCAGCGCGTATAGCACTCGACGATACATCTCGCTTCCAATGAACAGATTCGATGTAGCCACGATACTCACCACCTTGACCACCGATGAACAAATCGCGGTCGTTGATGTTGCATTGGTATCGCTTGTTCATCTTCTCGGATGCCATCAACTCTCCGTTGATATACAACTTGACCTGATTGCCTGTAAAATGCCCTGCGATATGATACAACTCGCGCTGTCCTGTGTTGTAATCAACATTGTTTGCAATGAATGAATCAGCAGGGTTTGGATAATTGATTGCGCTACGCGCGATACAACTTACGCCATTGGTGAATGTGACAGAAAACGAAGCAGGAGCAGGAGCATCGACAGAACCCATGCGCAATTCAAACAATCCGTCTTTGCTCGCGATAACGCCACCGCAATCAGGGCTGACCCATGCTTCAAGCGAAAAACGTTCCAACGCTTGATTGACACCCAACGCGTGTCGATGGCTGTCACCGTCCTGCAATACAGAAGCAGATGAGCGCGCATCATTACCATTGAGTGTGCGCTTATGTCCTGTCTGTGTGAAATTACCTTGTGGACAAACAACACCATCGCTGACGCCGTTAAAGAACAGCGCGTGACTTGTTTGTCCGATGACTGCCATATCAAATCCCCGTCATGAAATCAATCGGCATGAATGTTAAGTCGCCTTCATACACGTTCTCACCTGCGTTATAACTGAACGACATAGCGACAACTGTGCCTGTTATTCCCGTCTTCGGATTGGTTGGGTCAAACACCGAAGATACACTCAACGTGTTTGCTTCCGACCCTTGTTCATACGCGTTTGTTCGACCTGTCATTATCATCATGTTGCGTTCCACATAATCGTCGTTCGCGGATGTTGATGTGATGAGTGAGTTGTAAGGTAATTGCATTCCAATAATGTAGTCCGCGCTTTGTTTTGTTGCGAGACTAAAATTCGCTTCAACAAGACTGTTCGGGTCGTCAGGGTCAGATGGTCCGCCCAAAGCGCGACCGACAGCCCCAACACCCAACGTCGCGTTACCAACGTATCCAATCAGGTCTTGNAATTTATCNCCCGCGCTTTTACAAGATTTNTCNAGNCCACCNGCAAANACCTCAAANAAAGGCGTTTTGCNCGCGAACGATGTGCTAAACGAGGGCGTCTCGTTGTTCCCTGCAAAGCCTTTTTCTTTGGCTGTGAATGTCAATTTAGCATTACCAAGAGAACTGTTGATGCCTGTCCCTGCTGTGATGGTAAAAGCGTCTGTGAAGTTCGTGCCACCATCTGTGGTGAGTTGGTCGGTGTATTGCCCTGCCGCTCCTTCTAAAGCAGTCTTAATAGCAGTCGCCAATGCCGCACCTGTGGTAATACCTTGAATGCCGACAGACGTGATAGGAGGGTTGTTTGTTTTGCTGTGTGAAGCAGTCGATGAGTTGAACAGAATGCGAATGGGTTTGAGAGCCGTCGTCGTGCCTGTATAGGCTGTTTCGATTTCAAAATACAAATTGTTCAAATCAGACGCGGATATACCACCCGCACCATCCCCGCTCATAAGAACAGAATGAGAACCGCTACTGTCCTCTTTGCGCGCGCTGAAATCAATTGACGCAACTGCCGCCTTCTTTTCAAAAGACGACGACGCGCAGTCATCGTCAGCGAGCATGACTGTCAATTTGTAATCAGCCGTCACCATGTTCAAGTCGACAGAATATCGCTCACCAAAAACGGGAACAGGAAGAACAGGAACGCTTCGCGTAATGTTGAGTGAATACGACATACAATCCAACTCAAGCAGTTCACCGTCGTTACGAACCAATCGAACCTTCGTCATACTGCTGACCTCCTGTTACCACCTGAACGACCACCGCGAGCCATTTCAGCGCGAATCAAGTCTCCGATTTCTTTTGCGAGTTGCTTCTTGTCGGTTCGGTCNGTGACNCCACCAACGTTGATATTGACGGTGATGCCACCACCACCACCCAATCCGACACCGTTAGGGTTGTTTTTACGGTTGAGCGGAACAACTGCTTCAGGACCATCTTCACCGATAAGCGCGAAGGTTGGCTTATCGACGTATCCACCTTTNGCCATNTTTGCAATTTTNGGTAATCTTGAANTCTTTACCNCCAACNACAGGAACCCAATCAGGNATTTCAAACGAAACGAGGTCAGCNAATGCATTGACGATGCCAATGATGCCGTTNAANACAAATTTGAAACCGTTCTTGAATCCATTCCAAAGANNGCCGGGTATGCTCAANAACCAATCAATGAGCGAACCACCACCNNNGANNACNTCTNNTGNAGAANGANNTTCCTAAATCAAACAACGCNGTNANGACACCCACAATCAAACCAACGATGAGGCCGATNAATCCAAGAACAAGCGCGACAATGGCTTGCAATAAATAACTCAATCCTCCCAAAATTCCAAAGAATATCGCTGAACCCCATTCAAAAATAAACGNNAGCNCGNCTCCNAAAAATCCTGTAATTTGGTCCCAATACTTGATGATGGTCGCGATGAGTAAAACGATACCCGCTATGATTGCCGCAGGAATAGCCGAGACACCTACAATAACCAAAGAGGCGAATATCAATATCGCTCCAAGTATGCCGAACAACCAATCCACGAAAGTGTCTCCTGTTCCTTGTATGAATGTCCAAAGCGCGGCTACACCACCAATCATCAGCCCTGTCGCGGTAAGTATCATTCCGATAAACGCCAACCACCCTGCGGTGACTGCACCTGTGGCGGCGAGGGCGGCGAATTTGAAATACATAAAAGCCCCTCCAAGAGCAAAAATGACTGCGATTGCGCTCAATGTCGCCAANTCCGTATTGCCTGTTTCGTTTTGAACGAGTTGATAAACACCAACNGCCGCNGTCAGTATNCCNAACGTTANCGCGACANNNCCNTTAAANAATGCAAATGCGGCGGCGGCGGTAAACACCGATGCGGCAAGAATGTCAAACAACGCGGATAAGCCTTCTTCGTCGCCCTCACCTGATAATATCAACACAAGACCCTGAACTGCGTCATGAACAATACCCATGTCCTCCGTAAAAGTAAGAAGAGGTGAATTCGTTCCTTCAAAGGCTATGGATAACGCGGCGAGCGCGAAACCAACAACGAGGAATATCGAAACAAGAGAAAACACGCGCGTAGCAAGACGAGTGAAGATGTTGTTTGTCTTGGTCAGTATCTTGTTGTTCATCATGGCAACTCCACCAAACATCATCTTTTGCGCGATTAACTTTTGAAGAAGCGTCATTTTGTCGTCCAACTTTTCATTNTCTTCGTCGGTCATCGCTGAATGATTTGCAATCTTTTTCGTGACGTTGCTGATTGATGAAGCAAACCCTGTAAGCGAGCGAACAATCCCTGTAATAGGATTCTTTTGCATCGCCGTAGTCAATTTCAACTGTTGCTTTTCAAGAATACCCATCNTCTTTGAAGCGTTTAAATTGACAACACCGAGAGCCTCCAACTGCTGAATAACTGATTCAGTTACAGTCGCGACTTCGGCCAAATCTCCTGCCATTCTTACCACCCTTCGCTGTGAGGCATCGGTCCATGCGTTGAGCCTACGCGACGCTTGCTTTTCGCACCATCGCTCGCTTTCTTAATCTCTTCGGCCTTCAATTGTTCAGCCGCACTCGCCCAAATGAATGATTTTTCAAATGCGCTTATGTTCATGTTCCATACCTCTTGTAGGCTCAACCCATAATGTTTCGCGACAAAGTATGCCGCCGAGTCAAACATCATGTCGGGGTCGGGCTTTGGATTCTTCAAGAAGTCAAGTGCTTCTTCTACTCCGTCAGCCCATCCGCTAAAGGGTTCGCCATCAAATCTTGAGGTTGAGGGAGAAGAGCGATAATCTGTTGAGCGACGAAAGGTTTCAACGACAACATTTGCGGAATGGTCAGGCGCGGTTCAGTCTTTTCAATGGCTTCCGCGAACATATACTTCCAATATGCCGCCAAGTCAATATCGACTGTTGCGTTCGGTTTGATGGAGACAAACGACTTAACTGCATCTTGAAGTTGCATGAAGGATAGTTCCTTCACCCACACTCTCATTACAGCGTTGTCATCGTCTTCATTTACTTGTATTTCATGCTCCGTCGCTTGACTGTTCACCAACAGGCTCGTCAAGTCCGCTATCGTTTTCGTGGTCATTTTCATCACTTACTGTTTCTTCTTCGCTTGTCGCGGCCTCTTCGGAGGGAGCGACTTCTTCCACTTCAACTGCCTCTTCGGAGGGGGTATCGGCTTCAATAAGGCGAGCGATGAGTTCCGCCTTTGTTCCTGTGACAGGAAGACCGCGCGCTCGTAGGAGTGCTTTGAGTTCTTCAACAGTCATGGAGTCGTAATCTGTTTCTTGTAATTGGTCAGGGAATGGATTGCCGTCAGTCTTTGCGGCTTCAGGATTGAAGATTTCTTCTTCGATAGGTTCAGCGATAACTGCTGTTTCAGTCACAGCGCGAATACGCAATGGTCGTTCATCGCCCAAATGCATACTCTTCATCAACCGCACCCCATCTTTGAACAGTCTTCGCCCTTCTCTTCGCATTCTTTACACTTCTTCTTTTTGTCTTCCTTCATGAAAGTCCAAGCATCATTCATCGCACTCATTTCATTCACCTCACATATGTAAAAACGCGTCGCGTGAAATGACGCGAACGTGCTTTGGTTTGATTTTCAATTCACTCTTGATGACACCTTTGTCTTCAGGGATTGGGAGTGGTGCTTCTGTAATCANATAATCGTCGATGATGATGATGACTTCTTCGCGATTACTTCCTGCACCTGCTTTGGTCAGGGTGAGCGTGATTGGCTCGGTGAAGTCGTGTGTGCGGTTGCTTCTGAACTCATGCCAAATAAGCGGGTCAGAAGCGATAATGGTCATCGACAAATCGTATTCCATCGTTTTCTCAATCATGATGTTCGCGTTGCGTGAACCACCGAATGGGATTTGCTCAAGTGAGTCTCCTGCTGTGTTTCGGTTCTCGGCTTGTGTGTTGCCGCGAATCGTATAGATGGCTTCGGAGTTGTTGTTACCACTCAAGGAGAAGTTTGTGACCTGCGCAATGTTCACACCAAACGAACTGATTTGACCGTTGTAAAAGAAGAACGGCTTTTCTGTATTCGGAGCGATACCTGCTTTCTTTCGATTGATGACGCTGTTGCCTGTATTCTCAAACATTCGGTGCGCGGTGTATCGGTCTCCTTTGTTAGAATCTTCAAGACGCCCTGTGTCGGTGTAGCAATACAGCGCGTCGAAGTTGACAGTCAATTTGACTTCCGCATCAGCGTCAGCCGCGATTGAAAAGTCCTTAACTTTACATCCTTTCCAAACGCGCGTCAGTTGTTTGCTATCGTTCGCGGAGCCGGGAGCGGCCTCGTTAGCGAGAACGTCAGTTGTGTTTGCGTTAAACGAACCGACGTTGTGTGTGCGGATGCTCGACTCAATAGCAAACGTTGGGAGAGTTGCTCCTGAAAACAACAATCGCGATTGACGGTTGGTGATAGCCCCGTATGTTCCTGCGGTAGTATCGAAGTGTGGAGAACCGTTAGATGATGCCGCATCGTATTTTACGCGCTTACAAGTGTATCCTGTGTGGCTAAACGAAAGTGGTTCTTCAAGATGGATTCGTCGCGTTGTTGTATCAATGTAGAGGACTTGACGAATTTCGTTTCGCTCAACTTCTTCCATGTCAATACCTGTGCCGTCAGCACCCCATTTCTTTGAAGAAGCGGCGGGTGTGTCTTTCGGGAACGGTGTTGCTGTTCCATCGACGATGATGATGTATTCACCTGCGACAAGATTGGAGAGTGTGCCTGTGTATCCGATGTAAGTGTCACCTGCGGCGATGTCGACGAACGACGTCGCGGTTGGGTTGCCACTCATGACAGAAGAAGGCACGTCGATGATTTCGCGACCAAGTGAGTAGTAAAGCCAACGTGCGCTGTTCATCATTGTTTCAAGCGCACCGCCTGTGTTCTCAAATCGTTGAGGTTCTTGGATGACCACATCACGACCGACACCAACAATGTGTGCGCGCCTTTCTGTGACTTTGGTTTCAGGGAGTGAGACGGTCGCGGCGAGACCGATGAATTGGTCGGTAAGGACAGATTCATCCGCTGATACCGCGTTGGCGTGGTATGTCATACCTGTGTCGATGGTTGGTGTGCCAAGCGTGCTGATGACCAATTCGTCACCTGAATTTGAAGATGTTCCTAACGCTTCTTTCAAATCGCGGTCAAGAATGAGGGTCGTTCCTCTATTCTCAACGATGGTGTAAGAGTTGCCTGTGGTTGCGTGGTCGTCGAGATTGAATGAACCGCCACCAATGATGCGAAGTTCTGACCCAACGAGCATACCTTTGGGGTAGCGTAGGTTGGATGAAGAGTCGAAGAANCCNNCNNTTGCGCCGCTGAAATTTATCTTGTTGCGGTCACTTCCATCGACCGCGAATTGAAGCCCACCGAACCCGCCGTGTGCGAGAACAATGCCGCATTCTTTTCCGAATGTCACTTCGGATAAATCGCCTTTATACACAGTTGATGCCATATTTAACAGTCCGCCTTACCTTACGCGATGAGTTCCGAGAAGATAACGATTTCGACCTGAAAGGTCATCCGATGCAATCTTTTCGTTCGGTCTGACAAGTCAGTCCGTTGTTTGTATAACAAGCGGTCGAAGTTCGCGCCGTCTCCTTTTCGCTTGCTGTGAACAATGCGTCGTATCTCGTCCTCAATTTTCATGAGTTGAGTTCGTCCTCCCATTGTTCGCGCATCAACAGTAACGTTGATTCGTGTGTGGACAAAGTCGTAAAACACTTCAGGTTGTTCTTCGTTGTGAACAGTCTCATACAGAAGAATCGCGTCTTTGCTTGTCAAATCAAGACGCTTACCGCGACCCGCTTCGACTGTTGTAATGTCTTCAACAATCGGTGTTCGTTGATTCGTGTTACCACGATTCCAATTATCAACAAAGATACCCTTGATGAGTTCGATGGATTCAAGAGCCAATCAAATCCCTCCCAATCGGTGATTCTGACCGCGCCTGTTTCTTCGCGGCTTCAACGATGTTCTTGTAGTCAGGGTCTTTCTCGCTCATGACTGTGCCATCTTCTTTGATGATTTGATTGTCGCTGTTGACCGCCGCTCCGTAATCAAGAGCCGCCGCATCAAGAAAGATTCTCCCCTTGTCTGTAAAGATGCTCGCTTCGCGAACCTTCGGAAGGTCTTCACGGAGAGCATCCGTAAGTGCTTTCTTGAAGGCTTCTTTCATCATAGCCCATCCATCAAAATAACATCGCCGTGTGGAGAGATTTTCACATTGTCCATGCTGTCAATCAATTTCTTGCATTCAGCCTTTGACCGGTCGCACGCTTTACAACAGTCTTCCAACGAAGCCGCGCCACCTTCTTTCTTTAAACAAGCGATGAGTTTTTTCTTCGCTTCTTCATCGTTCTCTTTCTCTTCTTTCAGCAATCTCCATGCGTCTTTCATCGGATTCATTTTATCACAACACCGTCATAACTTCTGTATAGCGCGGTAGTGTTTCAGCCACCTGCGCTTTGAACAATTGGTATTTGCTTCCCAAGTCCACGTTCTGTGTTCCTTCGGGCAACAGCACGCTACGGTCGTCAGACAGAATCAAATCCATCGCGACCAACTTCGTGCATACATCCTCGATGGCCTTTTCGACGTATCGCTCACCGTAAACATAGGACACTTTGACAGCGTTCCATGAGAAGTAAGGATAGGAGTTATTGAAGTAAATGACACCCAATTCGTAATCAGCCCACCAATCGCGAAGACGTGCTTCGTCGCCTGTGGTTGTGCCGACGTAGTCAATCTTGAATTTCTTTTGATTGAGTGATGCGCCGTTGGTTGCCGCCGCGCTGATGTCTCCCGCGAGGTCAGTCACGCCGTTGAGTGTTGTGCCTGTGATGCTTGTGTAGTATCCGTATGTTGCGCCTATGTTGATGATTCCGTATGGTGCGAGTCCTGCAACACTCGCAACCGTGATGGTCGTTGCTGTCGATGAAGATACAGTCGTCGTCGTATCGGTTGCTCCTGAAAACGTCACACCGCTTGATGTGCAAGCATATGTCGCGTTCTCACCTGCTTCACCGCGACGCATGGACGTAATCTTGACTTGACCGCCACCATAGTCAGCGTTCGCGGAAGCCATGAATTCGTGATGAACGTTGGCTGTAATCGTTCCGTCTGTTTCTGTCACATCTTCAAAAACAAAGGATGGACTGAATGGTGTTTCTGATTTACCTTTGCGCGCATCTTTGTTGATGAGGTCAGCCAATTGCTGTGCTGTGCTGACGTTGTCAAATTGCGCTCGGAACTTGGAAGCACCATCACCTGCTGTGAGTGTCGCGACACCACCACCACCGGGACATAGGAAGACTTTGTGTTCGCTAAATCCTCCTGCATTTTCAGCGAGTTGTGTGAAGTCGTCAATCTTGAGTCGGATTTCAGCCGCCGCAATTTCGCGATAGTCAGCACCCTGCCAAATCTCAAGGCGAAGAATCTGTTGCGCGTTGCGGAACATCAAAGGAACTGAACCGACGTAGTCGGTGTAGTATCGTCGTCGGTATGGTTTGTATGTGTCGAAGTTGAGGTATTCAGCCGTTTGCAACATAGGTCGCCATGAGTTGTTTGTGAGGTTGTCAATCTTATCTTGTGTGCGGAGAATGAGCGTTTCAACCTGCGCCTTTGTGACACCTTTACGCTTACCGTTGGTAAACGATTGAAGATTCTGAACCTGTGCGTTCTGTGCTGTTGTGTAGTCGCCTGTCAGCGCGCCTGTAAATGACAAGCGAACGTTGCCTGATGCGCGAGCAATCGCTGTGATGGTTCGCTCTTCACCCATTTCAGCGTCGCTTGTGATTTCGATTTTATCTCCCACTTCAAACCCAACCAATCGGTAATCAGTAGGGCTGATGTCGACGTGCGTCGAACCATCTTCGGCGGCTAAGTAAACAGGGTCAGGGAATGGAATTTGAAGGATGTCGGCAACCTTCTGTGCTGACGTGTAGTAAATCCTGTCAGGGAAGAGAGGCCGCCCCTCGCGCTCACCTGTTTGAAATACGGTCGGCATCAGTCAGCCCTCTCGCGCAATCGGTCGACGATTTTGATTACGTTCTTTTTCGTCTTTTTTGGATAATGTCCATGCGTATTGTAAAATTCAATCAACGCTTTTCTGTAATCTCCGACTCGCCTTCCTTGTCTTTCTAAAGCGCGTATGCGCCGTTCTTCTTCCAACTTCGCTTCATCTGTATCAAGTCTTTGTTGGATTGCTTGAACTCGCGGCGTCATCTTAGGAGCGGTGGCTTGAGCCTGTTGGCGAATCTGTTCTTCTTGTTGCCTTAATCTCTCCATCTCTTCTCTATGTGCCGCGAAAGCAGGGTCATCATCACCCAAATTCTTGAGCAACAACCATGCTTCGTCAAACGGATTCATCAGACCACCTCTTCGGTTTTCGCGAGATTGTAGTGCATTGGTTTCTTACACGCTCCGCATCGCTCAAGATAGCAAAAGTGGAGCATACCACAGAACTTACAGCGCGTTCCTGCACCGATATTGACAATGTCACGGATGTTGCGCGTTTTCATATTCTGACGTTTTACAACGCCCTTCAATTTGTCGCGCTCATCGGTCTTGACCATCGACTCTTCGGCTTTACGCCAACCCTGTTTCTCAAGGCGTTTTAACTCGTTCAAGTCCATGTCGCTCACCCTCATGAGGTGACGACTACGACATAGAGATTGCCCTGTAAGGTGTAAGAGGTGATTGCCTCAACCGTCTTCCCGCTTGTGTAATCGTCGAGAACCTTCTGAACTCCACCTGCCACAGCCGCGCCTGTTTCGCACCCTTCGTTAGGTGTAAATTCAAACACTTTCGTGTCGGACAAGGTGAATCACCTCATCGCTTGCCGAGTGCAAATAGACGTCCACCATCAGCAACAGCGGGGTCATTGAAGTTGACCGTCGTTCCCGCGATGACGCATGTTCCTGTTGTTGGACCCGCAACACCCGATAGTGGGTGGACAGATGCCATCAAAATCTCGGACATGAACGCGGAGAGGTCCGCGCTTGTATCGCCGTTTGCTACCGTTCCGGTAATCGCGATTAAATCGCCCATTGTGTGTGGTCTGTTATCACTTGTAAATGCCATATTCATTCATCTCCTGATGTTTGTGCTTCTTCCGCCTCGTTATTAGATTCTTCGGTCGGGTTAAGGTGTTCGTCAATAGCCGCGAGCAATTTCTTCTTTGTGGATAGTGAAGAAGAAGCGATGTCCTTCTCTTCCATCCATGCGAGAATGTCGCCCTTCGTCCATCCCATGTCAGGGATACCATCGTTTCCTGCATCAACAGTCGCGACAGCCTTCTCAAAGGTATGACCTTCGATAACGAAATCCGAGCCTTCAACAGCCGAGCGATGAGCGTCCAACCATTCAGCGGACACTTCGCGTGCTTGACCCCAAACCCACCATCCTAAGCGTCCACAATTCGCACCTGCGCGACGTCGACCCTTGTAGGTAATTGTAGGCAAAAAGAACACCTCAAGCCAAAAGCAAAAGTAGTGTGACTGATTCAGTCGTTCCTGATGTGTTTGTTAAGACCAAAGGAGTTCTCTTGTGCAAAGCCGCATTGTCGTTCATCTGAACGGTTGCGTTTGCCGCGAGAGTAATTGACGTTGCACCAACAGCAGTTAGTGTTCCGACGATTGCTCCTTCTGCATCAAGGACGAAATCTCCAACGCTGAATTGCGTTGTCGCGTCGACTGTATCAACAGCGACAGTCGCTTCACTTGTCAAAAAGTGCGAACCGTCGTTGATGAGAACTCCGCTTGCCGCGTGTTGGGATAGACCCGGTGCGGCATTGGATTCAGCCCATTGACACGATGCGTGCATAATTTCGCTGACTTGACCCGAAAGGGTTAGTGTTGCGTTGTCTGTCGCGGTCGACCAATGAACGACAACCAATCGTGGGTTGAATTTGTTCGCTCGGTCGGTCTGCTGTGGCTCAAAAGAAGCGAGAGAACCGGGATAGGCCGCGCCCATCCAAAGTGTCTCGTCTTGGTCCACTCCACCTTGAAGTGGCAAGTCCATTAGGACGTCAACGCCACCTGCGCTCGATGTGTATGTTATTCCTCTGTGTGTTACTGCTACCATATTTCTTCACCTCATTGTAGGTCGCGAATTGAACCGCTTGCACCAAAGAAAGAACACCATAGTTCACCCATTGTTCGGTAAAGACCTTCTTGTCCAAGACGGTTAATCGCGAATGGGTCTCCGGTTTCAATTCCGGATTCAAAGTATTGTGTCGGGATAGCGGTTTGGAACCACAAGTAATCCGTGTCGAGATAGTAAATTCGCGACAGACTGCTTGCGCCTTCATCAGGCATATCCTTTGTTGGAATCATTGGAACACCGTTGTAAGTAGCAACGATAAATCCTGCTTCAAGACCGGGAACACCCTTGACACCGTTGAAGGTTGGGGTGACACGCTTGCTGTCCATGAATCGCTGTTGTGATTGTAGGAGTTGTTGAACACGCATGAGTGTGTCGTAGCCTGTAAGCATAACCTTTGGATTACCACCACGCGTCCAAAGTTGTTGGAACAATCCGTCCATCTGATTGAGGGACAGGTTGCGGTTCGCGGATGAGGAATCGACGTCGACTTCCGCGCTGTGGAAAGCGGCAGAACCATCGCGAGTGATGGAATACATGTCGTGGTCGGTCAACGCGCTAACGTGCGTTGTTCCTGTGGTCATCTTGTCAGGGTCAGAAGTGATTCGGTCAAGAGACTCAAAATCATTGCCGACAGGAGTGTCAACATCTTCAAGAAGCATTCGGTTGATGTGTTCAGCGTGATGCTTACCCATCTCTTCTTTGAGGACTTGTCGGACATCGCCCATACCGTCGTCCTTGTCAGAAAGGAACATGCTTACTTCCGAGAGGTCGAAAGTGTGCGCGACAGTTTTTGGCTTTGCGGCAACGTGAAGGAATTCAGGCTTGGAGGTGTCAGGGAGAGTTCCGTTCTCCGCGACTCCGCCACCCTTTGCGAAATCAGCGCGCTCGGTGAGGATACGCCATCCGCTTCGTTCCCACGGTTTCTTTGGAAGAATAGAGAAGGCGTTGAACTCTTGGTTGAGTTGCGACCATACTTTTCGTCCGTAAATTGCTTGGTATGTNCCTGCGGTGNTGGACAACAAAGGCGCGTCGGCCTTGAGAATGTCACCTGCNCCGTAGGTATATCCTGTTTGNGATGCGCCACCGTAGTAGTAACGCTCCATGTCTTGAACTGTNCTTACATAATTTCTTGCCATCAGATTTCACCTCCNTTCAACGCTTTACCTGCGAGTCGGTGGACGTCGTCCCACGACATGTTCGCGAGTTCAGCGGTGTCAGGAATAGTAACGTTAGCGGTGGAAGCGGACTTTGCAATCATCGAGCCACCTGCGGAAGAAACGTTGTCAATGCGCTCATTGAGAGCGAGGACAGCCTTTTGCAGTTCAACCATAGGACCGCGAGCATCGAAGTCAGCCTTAGCGACTGCGTCAGCCTCCGCCTTTTGCTCCTTCACGAAGCGGTCGGTAAAGTGGCTGTTCAAGTCAGACTTGAATTGTTGCTCGGTCGCGGCGGCTTTGAACACTTCGTAAGCGGCTTCAATCTCGCTTGGCGAAACGTTGTTCGCGTTGAGATAGTCGCTCTTGATTACGTTCTTGTTACCGGTTGGCGCGGAGCCAAAGTTCGGTTGAGGACGCTTTCCGGAGTCGTCTTCACCTGCACCTTCAAGAGAGCCTTGTCCGCGCATGTCAAAACCTGATTCACCGGGTCCGTATCCTTTGCTGAAATGGTCGCGAGCCGCGAGCGGGTCGAAACCTGCGCTCTTTGCGGTCGATTCGAGCCATGTCAGGTAGTCCATTGTTATCATATCGTCACCTTTTCGTGTCATATCATCACCATACATCATGTCTTCGTTCACCTCACCGTCTTCTTCGGGTTCTTCGTCGTCGNCGTCGTCGTCGCGAGGTGGAGTCTTTTTCTTTGGCTTGTCGTCACCGAATGGGCCGGGTTCGCCGTCTTGGTCGCGGTCGAGAGGGAGTGGCATAGCCGCGTCTTTCTCTTCCTTGTCTTTCTTCTTCTTATCGTCGTCCTCTTCCTTGTCCAACTTTTTAGACAAGCGTTCAAGGACACTTTGCAATTCACTCATTGTGTTTGTCATTGTATCACCTGTGGTGTCTTCCTTGAGGATACGAAATTGCGCTTCAGGGTTAATACCCTTCTCGCAAATAGTAACCTCATGGAGTTCCATACGACGAATCTCGCGGTAGTCTCCGCGTGTTTGGTCGCTCTTGTTGACGCGCTCAAATGCTTGACCGCCAATAGAAAACGAGCGCAGGTTTCCTTTGCGGATTTCAGAAGCCACTTCTCGCGCCTTCTCGATGTCGCCACGCAACTTGATGACGACGAACATGCCTGTGTCATCCACTTCGGATTTCCACAGACGTCCTGATGAATCAGTATAGGAAGGGATGACCGTTCCGACTTGAATGTTGGAGTGTGCGAGTTGCACATTGCGAAATCCGTCAGCCTTCATGAAGTTGCCAAATGCGTCTTTCAAAGCACTACGGGTGATTAAATCGCCCTGCTTGTCGACCATTTCGACAGAAGCATATCCCGCGACAACAAGGTCGTCACCGATACCCTTCAAAATGAGGGGATGGGAGGAACCCGTTGGAGCCGCGAGAATCGCCATTGCCTCACGGATTCATCGTCATGGTATATCAAGGGAACTGTTCTCAATCGCGATAACGCCATCATCTTCAAGCGTTGCTACTTCGCCTTCACTTGTCCGCAGTCGCTTGGTTTTCTTTGCTGTCGCGGGCTTTTCTTCGCTGTCGTCGCGTGCCGCAGGGTCAAAGTCAGGCATGGTGTCGTCGTTGATATTCTGTGTAGGTCCTCGCGGAGACTCATCAGGTGTTGCATAATCCATACCCAACCCCTGCACACCTGTGCTTGTAATCTTCTCTTTCGCGATATGTTCCAACCCACGCTCAATCAAATGAAGACCGCGCTTGATAACTTCTTCTTCATCTTCCAATACATGCTTTCGTTTCTTACTGTGACCCGCAGGTGGTTCAGGTTTGACTTCGTCGTATTCAGGCTCTTCGACACCCTCTTCTTTCAACAACATCGCCGCTTTCAATTCCCAATATGGTTCTTGGTCATGCGCTAAACGAACGAGATACTCATTGCCCCAAACACTCGATTGAGGTTCAACAATCCATACATCATCTTCGATACGCGTCTTACAGATTACGTCGTCATCGAAAGCAGGGAAGTTGATGATGATGTTTCCTTTCTTCATCGCGACGCGTTGTGCAACGTGGTGTTCACCTGACATGGCCGCGAGTGTTTCCACACTATCGGCGGCTAACGGTTCGTTGTCTGTAATCTTCCCACTCCGTATTCTGTATGTTGGATGTTCACCGTTGGATGCGCTCACACCTGTGCATTGAACCGTAGCAAAGTCTCCTTCTTTCAACCCTCTCGGTCCTTTCGCGCTTCCGACCATCATGTAGTGTTCCCCATCAATTTCTTGTGCGCGCTTACCATAATGTTCAGGGTGCATGAGTGGACCGACACCAATGGTGTAATTCTTACCGCTACGCGATAAGATAACGACATCGACCATCTTTTCTTTTGTCAGCAACACCCACTTAGGATGTCGAGGTTCTCCCTTCATGTAAGTCGCATTCGCATCGCGAAGAAGGATGTCCATGTCTTTTTCTTTTCGCAACCCTTCGATGGCGACTGCTAATCCTTCATCGTCGCTACGCTTTGTGTTGATAGGTTCAGGCATCTTGATGTGTTCGCTTGATTCGTATTGAGCGCGAAGATGACGGATACGGTCTTTCGTTGGCATGTTGTGTGTGTCTTCATCCGCTGTCTTCAACAAATCAATGACGGTCATCATTCCGTCATGAAGAATCGCGTGAACCGTGAAGTCTTTCTCGTAAACCTTCCCCGCCTCTTCCAAAATCTTCTCATCCAANTCCACTTCTCCNTCNGNGCTGTATGCTGTCAATTTGTTTTTCTTCTTTGTCGCGATAACATGCTCGCCCTGCGGATACAGACTGATGACCCAATCACCTGTAAATCCGCGCAAATGTTCCATATCTTTGAGGTCAAAGATACGATGCATGAACTTAACAGGTTGAGGTTTGCCGTCTTCTTTCGTTATGATTGAGTCGTCGATGATGCGGTCGAACGATGTCATGATGTTGGGGTCGTCAAGACCTGTGGACTGTTGCGCTCTTGTATCGAAATGTGAAGGGTCGTTGGAGATGTGATTCGACGCGCTGTAATCGTATGGTTGTAAGAGAGGNTTGGCGTCTCGTAGTCCATCTCGCGAAACAACAAGTCGCATGTCGCCGTTGTTNGGTAAAGGGTTTTGAGCNTTNTTCGGTGTCTCAATAAGGAAGTTNCCATTTCTTTTCAGCGCGTCTTTGTTNATGATGACAGGAGGTTTGACGTTCTTACCGAACTCAAATTGATTGTGTCGGCTAAGGTAAAGCGGTATGAGTGTCGCGTTTGANGGACTGCCACCACCAACAGGAAGGTCGCTGTGAGTTNNATCTTTGTTGACTTTGTATGATGTTGTTTGGTCGTTNAACGCGAAAGCAAGACTGCGCAACNTTTTCAATTTTGAACTGCGGTCTTTNTTTGAACCTGATGGGAAGATTTCGTTCAAATTGAAAATTTGTTTTTGCGACTGCCGTATTCCTTTACCCAACACAGCAACGTCGCTTCCCATTTTGGTTTTGTCAAGCACTTGTTTCATAACAGCGTGGATTGCATCAAATTCTTTTTGCATCGAAAGCGGTTTGCCTTCGTCGAATATCGCATCACCGCCATGCAGTATGCCGTGTTTTTCTGAACCCAACTTGAATATGTCAGCGCGATTGTGAACGTGAGACCGGTTTTCAAAAATGTTCCCATGCAATTCATGAGGGTCTTTGATGACTGCCGCGAGCGTTTCTTCTTTTCGTCCTCCGCGTCGCGCATCTTGGATTTTTGAAGGCGCGGGTGCTGAAAGAGGTTTGGAAAGACGGTTGTGTGCTAAGTAACGCGAAACAAATGCATCTTCAAACGATATGCCTTGTTCGTTCGCCGCCTCTTGCACCTTCTCAATGACCTTGTTGAAAATTTTTCGCGTTCGGTTGTTGCCGTCGAACAGACGATTTGCTAACTCATGCCCCTTTGGAAGACCGTCAGGATATTCATGAGCCAAGCGCATTCGGTCTCCACCTCCCGTCATGTCATGGTGATTGCGTCTCACTCTCAAATTGGTGATACGGTCTGCCATTTCAGGCGTAATGAGTGTGTGCATTGGTGTTTGTTTGTCGCGCTCCATACCCGCGATGGTGTATCCTGTCGTCTTCCCTTTCGCCATCAATCTCGACTGTTCATCAGGAGTGAGGTGTGTGGCTATGTATTCAGCGATGTGCAAACCGTATGCCGTCATAGCAGTCGCTTCGTTGTTCTCAACGTTCGTCATACCCTCATAGCCGAATGCTTTAGGGTAGTGGGCTTCGATAGCAGGACGAACCATCATATCGAAGATTTCTTTGACAACATCGTGCGTCTGACGTCCCAACTGCAACTTGTCGTGGAACGAACTTTCTTTCTCATCATCATGTTGGTAAAGATGTGAATTCGCGCCAATGCTGTTGATTTTTTGCATCAGAAAGTCGCGTTCAACATCGTCCTTTGTAAATTTCAATTGCTCAACGTATGCTTCGGTATCGTTTTGAGCGAGTGAATGTTCGTCGGGGGCTATCACATATTCGACACCGTCAATCGTTCCGAACTTCTTGGCTTTGTCGACTGTCGTCATCGCTTGATTCACACGCTTTCCTAACGCTTCCTTGTTACCATCGTAATCATCATCGAGCGCGATGAGTTCTTGTTTTAACTCTCGGTCGGTCAAACCACCGTGAGAGATAGGCGACGGTAAGACGTATTCATCGTTTGAGTAGCGCGTATCAAGATATTTTTGATAATCTTCAAGTGAATAAATGGAGTAGCGCATNGGTTGAGANCCAATCTGTGTNTCGAACAATTCAGAATTGATTCTGTCAGAATCGCGAACTCTNCCTGTCGGGTCAGTTCGATTCATTGATTTNTATTGACCTTTCTTCCAAGCATCGAGCGCGTCGTCNTCATGGACGTCGAGAGGTTCGTGCGCGCCCAACAAACCAANACCNATAGCCAAACGATGTTGAGGATTGTTGCGGTCGTGGTTTAGACGCGCAACATCTTGAACACCCTCCGCCAATTGTTCAGCAAAGAACAATCGGTTGTGGCCTTTGCTATCAGCGTTGTCGCGTAGTAATTGCATCCGCGCCATAGGATAAGGTGATACGGTGTCTCGCTCTTCACGCAGTCCGTCAAGCCCCATCATCGACGTTTCATCCATTGGGTCAGACATGAAATGAGCCTCCGAGCCGACGAAAGGCGTGAGGGAATCGCTCGTCACTCGTCGTAAGAGTGGCATACCACGCGTGTAATCTTCCATCTCTTCTCCGACAAATTCTTCGGTGTCGCGCATAGGTCTTTCGCGNTCTNTCAANCGTATGCGGACTTCGTTACCTGCCTCAAATTGTTCGACCAATCGCTCCGTTTCTTCTTCTCCGTATCCGTTTCTTTGCGCTGTNTTACGAAGGCGCGTCTTTTGTTGTTCGTTCAACGCTTCATCTTTCTTGTTGGGTTTGAAGGTATCCATAACGGCTTCGCGCATTCTTCCTTTCTTCCTACCGTATTTTGTCCCAAGAGCCTTACCTTTGACATCTTGTCGGAATGCGGGAAGAACGTTGCGCACAGGTAAATCNTCAAACCACACACCCGGCATCGCNTCTTCTCTTAATTGTGCAAAATCATCGAAGTCNAAATCNAAATTACCTCCACCTCCACCCATAACGTCCATGAGCATACCGTATGCCGTTGTTTCGTGACGTGCATCGTCAGGGTGTAACCAATCTTCATTGTTGGTGTGCGTGTAGTGCAAATCGCTCATGCTGTCCAACAACGTGTCAATTTTAGCCTCGCTGACTTTCGTTGTCGCGGCTTGATGAGCAAATGCTTGTTTGAATTTTTTACCACTTTCTGTCTTGAAAAATCCGTGTTCAGCGAGTGTTTTCAAATCTTCAATCGTCATATCGTCTTCCATCTCAATCGAGTCTTCACCGAAGAAATCGTTCTTGACGATTTTAGGAAACATACCATGACCATAGACTGCTAAATCGTTCGCGTCAGCGTATTCGTCAAGTGCATCGTTTAATTCGTCTGAATCTTTCATTGCCTCAAACGTTCGCTTCATCACATCTTGACTTAAATCGCGATAACGTCCTTCCGCAATGTCGTTAGCAAATTTGTCGATTCTTTCATTGGGTGCGCTGTCGAGTGCATCTTTGACGGTGCTATCGTTGAGATAACGGTTCGGCGTAATGTGAGTGAACCCTCGTCGTAGAGACCCTCCTGAATACATATCGCGTAACGCAGTCTTCATCAAACGATTGTGCAACGCCATGTAGCCCAACACGTCATTGAAATTGTTTCCAACAATTTTCTTTAAATCAGATGAGTTTTGCGCGCCGTTTAACTTCCAATAAGTGATGTCGCGTTGCATATCGGCAGGGAGCATATACACACCATCGACGTAAGCGTCTGTGCCTGTCCGTTCGCGTGAAGGTATGACCCATTGTCCGTCGTCTGTCTGTATGCGCGCATCGTCTTTGACTGCCTGATGAAGTGACACACCCGCACCTTCTTTCACTTGGAGATTATTCTCGTCGATGGCTTGTTTGAAGATGTAATCTCGCGGAAGCCCCTCATTCTCCCATTGTTTACACCACACGAAAAGCGGTTTCATAATCGAAGACTCTTCACCGAATTTTTCAACGAAATCCTTTTTGAAATCTTGATAACCGATGTCAAACATCTTTTCAATGGTAAAATTCTGACCACTCCAATTGCCGAGTATGGTGTCTTTTTTCAACGATGGATGCATTTTTTTCGCGGCTTGTATCATTTTTTTGTTGAATTGAGATGCGAGAGCGTGAGGTGGTGAAAACATAGCGCGCATCAGTTGTTGGAAAATTGGTTTGCTGTGATACGACGGGATGTGGTCTTCGTATGTTGGGTGAAGGTTGAGCGCATGGATAGGGTGGTGAGGGTGTGTGATGTCCTCTTCATCATAATCTTGAGTGTTTGGAGTAGTCTGCATACGCCAACCGTGTGCTTTTCGCGTCATTGCGTCGATAGCACTTTGGTTGTTCTCATCGTGTGCTTTCACCCAATCATCAACGTGAAAAAGACGTATTGCACGATGTTGCGGTCGACGCGCAGGTTCATGTTTTGTTGAGCGCGAAGTTATAACTTTGGATTGCTGAAATGAATCAACAGGAATTTCGTCGATTGGATTCTCAACTTTTCGTCGCAAAGCATCCCTGCTTCGCTTCATCTGTCGAAGATACTTCTTCGCGTCTTTCAGAACAGGTATGGTTGTGACGCCTTCATTGCGCAAATTCTGTGCGCTCATTAAGACGTTGACTGCTTCGTCGCTCGCGTCACCCTTGAGTAGTGCGTCGTAAAAGTCGCTTACCATTCTCGCATGGTATTGCAATGCATTTTCACGCACACTTCACCACCTCAAGAATAGTCGGTGATTGAATACGCTCCTTCAGGATTTTTGTCAGATGGGTCGCCTTTCTTGTTTTCGTGCGCTTCAAGAGTGTTCGGATGGCCGATGGGTGTGAATTTGATTTCTTCTTTCTTCGGAGCGGTTCGCGATACATCTTCTGTGGTGATACGTCGTTGGTTGGTGTCGTAGTATCCTGTGCGAACAGGTTCAACACCTGTTACATTCGCGAAGAGGTCAGCACTTTCTGTGCCAAAGTCTTTGGTTTCTTTGTCGACTTTTTCGATTAAATCGTTGGCTTGTTTGATGAGTTCGTCAACGTCAGGCGCGAGTTGTCCTGCTTCAACTTTCATTGGCTTCATTGGTCAGTCCTCCTTCCTTCTGCTTCGGCGGCTGTGTTCGCCATCGCGTGAATTTCATCCCACGACATATCGTGCCACTCTTCGTTTGATTCAGGCATCGACATACCTATGTCGTCGATAGCGGCGGCGGCTTTGCTGATGACGTCATCTCGGTCTCCGCGAAGTGGGTCGCCCCACACATCCTCATTTGCAGGAGTGTTAGCGCGGACAAAACCTGCGCGCTTAAGTAGAAGTTCAGGTGTATCCATGCTTTTTCGCATCGACGTAATTTCAGCATCCATCGACTCCATTTTACTGATGAGTGCTTTCATCAGTATCATAGCATCGGTTTGCTCACTCACGCTCACACCTGACCTTGTTTCTTGAAATGCGAACCAATGCGGTCAGGGCCGATGTATCCCATAGGTCGGTCGCCTGATTTCGCGATGACACCTTGAGTGCTGTTGAATTGAGCGACAGGGAAGCCACCTGCGAATCGGTCGTTCACACCGAGAACACGGTCGCCGCCTTGTTCGGACTTGTAAATTTGACCCACGTCATCCGCGAGATAATCACTTGTGGATTGGATACTGCGAAGAAATTGTTCGGCTGAAACAAGGTCGTTGTTTGCGAGCGCGACCTTAAATTCAGATAGCGCGGTTTCCAATTTGCGAACCATCGGGTCCATCTTTTGCAATAGGCTCATGCGGTTTACGAGGAAAGCCCACGCCTTTAAGTTATCCCTAAAATCCGCTTTCTTTCTGTTTCGCGGTCGGGTCTTTCGCGGCTTGAACGCTATCAAGTGCTTCCTCAATCGGCGTTTTCTTCGCACCGCGTTGATTTTTCTTTGTGGATGGCGCGCCTGATTGGTGTGTTTCTGAACTTATTGGAGCAGGTCCACGTTCGCGCAGTCCTTCGCTTTCACCCAATCCGAGTGCTTTCTCCATCATCATGATTTGACCACCACCGGGCGGAGCCGCTCCGCCAACGGGAGGCGAAGCCCCTGCCCCCTGTGGCATCATCGCGCCCCCACCCATAGGAGGTCCGCCACCACCCGGCGGCATTGGTGGAGGCATACCACCTGCTCCGCCCATAGGTGGCATTGCTCCACCACCCATACCACCTGCTTGTTGTTGCATCATGGCTTCCTGCGGGTCAGGTTTCTTGTAAACGAAGCGTATGTCGCGACCTGCATCTTCGGTCAGTTCGGGTTGGAATCCGAGTTGTTGCATACGCTGTGCGATGTTGACTTCTTGTTCATCGCGTCGAAGTCGTGTGATTTCATCTTCTTCTTCGTTCGGATAAAGTGTGAGCGACCAATGGTGAACACCCATTTGGTCAAGCAAACGCGGGAACAATTCACGCGAATACAACTTCTGTCCTGATTCGACAGCACGATTGGTGACGAGGATTTGCATACCTTCGTTGTTCAATCCTCCTGATTTACCTGCGTCCATCATGAACACATTTGATACACCGTAGAATGCGGCAATACGCATTCGTATTTCATCACGAACCTGCGCGTATTGCATCTCGTCGAGACTGTCCATGAAACGAACGAACTCAACTTTACCGCGACCTGATGAAGACTCAACACCAACCTTCGGAATGTAGTGTGGGTCTCGCTCCATCTTTTCTTCCGCGCCTTTCCAAAACGAAGCGGTGGATTGGATGTTGTCGGTTGTGATGGCGAGAACACCGCGAGGTATTCGTCGTTTTTGATATGCGAGGTAAATGTAATTGTCCATTGCTGTAAGCGACTGCGCTTGACGCCACATGCTCGCAACAGGCGAACGTCCATACAACTTCGATGGATTAAATTTCGACAGGTGTAGAACCTCTCCGTCGATGTAGTATTGCGTTTTACCACTCCCTGCTGTGTTGATGTAGTGAACGTCTTGAAGTGGTAGTGAGCAAACGTCGCACTTTTTGTGGTCGCCGTTGTGAGGATAGGTTTTGTCTCGGTGAATAGGACACAGAAGGTATCGTCCTCCGCGTTTCCCCGCTTTATCAGCCACGATGCGCATGAAGGTCGGGTCTCCGCGAACCAATTCTTTGACGCGGTAAAATTCAATCTCTCCGCTTTGCGGGTCGATGAAGTATTCTTTGATGAGCAACAAGAACGCGTCGTCGACGATATTCAAATCCCATTCAATTTCTTTCATGACTTCAATGAACGATTGGTCCATGCTGTTGCGCTGTTTCATCAACCATCGCGGATACAAAATTTGGTCAGCATCAGGGCTTTCAAATTCTTCGTTACCGCATATCCGACATTCCNACACAGTATCGTGTTGNTATTCTTCTTCACAGTTCGTNCATTTCTTATGAAATTTTTTCTCCCAATAATAACCGCGACGAAATATCTCTTGACACAACGTATTGATGGTTGTTCGGAGGATGATGGATTCTTGAACCGTCGCGTAAAGTGCAGGGATGGAGACACCTTGAACAAGGACAGGCTCTTGAATGCCCGTCTTCCAAAGCGGCATCTGTGGTTCAGGTGTTGTTCGACGATTGAACGGCTTTGACAATCTCGACAAAAAACGACCGACTAAGCCTTTTTCTTCCGCCATCAAATCATCTCCACAAGTCGATTCGCGTCATCGACAAGACGTAG
>FUFK010074514.1_pt1 | contig 43161 bp, 47 predicted proteins | sample 1021851 | NCBI WGS metagenome assembly FUFK01 (sample SAMEA51879418, study PRJEB19060) | metagenome
CCACCGCCGATGGTTCCACTGTGTTCACCCCCCGGTATCAGCGAGGGTCTCTGGACCCGGCGGAACGCAGGTTCCTCGGCCCGGTCATCGATGTCATCACGGCACGGATCGATGCCTCCCGGCTGGTCACCTTCAACGGTTACGAGCGGAGCAACAACCACGACCTCAGCCACTGGTTCCTCCGCATGCAGTGGGTTGCCGGGTACTTCGACAAGCACTTCATCAACCACTGCACCGGGTCGCGTCAACTGCGACACGCTTGGGCCGACTGCGGCCTGCGGCAGGGCACCCAGTGGCCCAAGTCGGCCGACATGCGACTTGCCATGTGCGAGCGTGTTGACAACCTCATCGTGCAGAATCCCGTCATGGCGAACGACCTGAGGGTCGCTCCGGGCGGGACCACGGCTGATGCCACGGCCGATGCTCCGGCTGACGCTCCGGCTGCGTCTCAGGCCGACGGCTTCGACCCCGATGCCATGTCGCATCGCGATCTCGTCGTCCTCGCCCGCAAGGGTCACGACGCCGACGCTGCCATCAAGCGGCAGTGCGAGGCCACCGAGTTGGCGGTGTCCCAGCGGGCTGAGGCCATTCAGATCGCCGACCGCTTGGAAGCCGAGAGGGACGAGGCCATCAAGCGTGCCGACATGCTGCGGCCCGTTGCCACCGAGGTCAAGCACGACGGCGAGACGGTCGAGATCCTCGGCGTCAAGTTGCCAGCACAGCCCGGCGATCACGGCCCGACACCGGCCGACAACTATGACCTCACGGCGTGGCGTGCTGCCATGGAGGTCAACGACTTCTCGCTGGAGGCCAACGCAGCACAGGTTGCCAAGGCCATCTTCGACGGTGACTCCGTCCGACTCGTCGGACCGCCGTCGGTCGGCAAGACCTCCGGCATCCGCGAGGTCTGCTCGCACACGGGTGCCAAGTTCTTCCTGATCCCGTGCGGCGAGGGTGCGACGGACTTGTCGCTCATCGCCGAGAGGACCATCGCCGACGATCGCAGCATGCAGTGGGTGGACGGCCATGTCACCAAGGCTGTGCGGTGGGCGATTGACAACCCCGAGGTGCTGACGATCGCAGTCCTCGACGAGGTTGACCACCTGCCCGCCGAGGTCCAGTCGCTCATGCACTCTGTGCTTGAGGGTGGCACGCTCGTTGTCAACCCGCAGGAAACCCTCACGGTGCCGCCCAACATGCGGTTCACCTGCACGGCCAACACCACGGGCCACGGTGACATGACCGGGCGGCATCAGGCTGCGAAGGTCAGTGACACGGCATTCACCAGCCGGTGGAACGCCACCTTCACTGTCACCTACCTCCCGGCCGAGGCCGAGGCGAGGGTGCTGATCGGCATGGGTGCCCCGGCTGATCTCGCCGAGTCCGCAGTCGCCGCTGCGGCCGACACCCGATCCGAGTCGGCCTCGGTCAGCCAGCCGATCGTGCTGCGTCAACTCATTGCGTGGGCCAAGGCGTGCGGCCGTGGCGAGGATCCCCGCTTCGCGTGGGGCTGGCGTGTGCTGGCGAGCATGCCCGAGCATGACCAGCATGCCATGCGTGAGATCACCCGAGTCCACATGGGGTGGTGATTGTGCCCACCCGTGTCCGTTTGTGTGCTATACTGCTCGTTCTTCATCCTTCAAGCCGAAAGGGCTGCCTATGAACACCATTCTCCCCTCTTTCAATGTGTCCGCCGAGATCCTCACCACCACGGCCAGCATGTTCGCTCGCCAGTTCGTCAAGGTCGCCCCGGGTAACCCCCAGACCGACGGCCAGTATGTGTACCTGCCGGGCATCAAGGAGCGGGTCAACGCCCGTGAACTGGAGATCCTGCGTGGCTACTTCATCCACGAGTGTGCCCACCTCAGGTACCAGTCGCTGTCTCACACGGTCAAGCGTACGCTCGGCCGATGGCAGGACCGCCTCAGCCGTGCAGGCGTGGACGGCAACCTGATCTGGTCGTTCTACAACGCGACCGAGGACGCACGCATCGAGGCCAAGGCTCGGCATGAACTGCGTGGTGCCCGTGGCCCGCTCGATGCCATCAACCGCCAGTGCGAGGCTGACAACAACTCGCGTGGCGACACCGGCATGCCGTTGCACCAGCAGGTCTCGCACGCCCTGCTCCACTGGCTCCAGCATTCGCTGGATCGTGCAACCTACATCCCCGCAGGCCGGGCGGTGTTCGAGGACCTCGACCTGCCTCAGCATCTCGTCGAGTACCGCGACGGTCTCAACCACGGCAAGTGGACCGCCAGCCGTGCCGCCGGGGAGGCTGGCAAGTTCTTGCTCCTGCTCAAGGACTACCTTGACAACCAGCAGCCCGACATCCCCGACCCGCCCGACCAGCCCGGCGAGTCTGGCGAGTCCGGCGACTCCGGTCAGCCCGACGGTGACGACGGTGACACCGGCGACGGCAACGGCACCAGCAGCACCGACACCGACGGCACTGGCACCGACGATGGTGACAGCGGCGGCGATGACGGCGACAGCGGTGACAGCGGCGGCGAGTCCGACATCTCCGGCGGTGGCAGCGGCGACTACAGCCTGCCCGAGCCCGGCGAGTGCGACGACTACGGCATCAGCAGCACCTACGGTGATCAGGCCGACGACCTCAAGGCCCAGAACGGCGAGCCCCGGGCTGAGTTGTCACGCCACGGTGCCTACTGCGAGGAGGTCGATCCGGCCAACGACGACGGAACCAGTGGCGGCTCGAACCTTCACGGCCATGACTATGCCGAGATCCACTCGGCTGCCATGCGTCTCACCAACTCGCTGCGTCGTCACCTCAAGTGCGATGACAACATCCATTGGACCAGCCCCATGGAGTCCGGCCACCGCATCGACCGACGCAGGCTGTCGGGTGTGGCAACCGACACCTCCACCCGGGCATTCAACCGACGACGCATCGACGATGCCGAGAAGACTCAGGTGTCGATCGTCATCGACCGATCGTCGTCCATGGACTCCGTGTACGGCAGGGTCGTCCGTGCCTCGTACGCAGTGGCCGATGCCTGCGAGTGCCTCCGCATTCCCACCGGCGTTGTCACCTTCTCCAGCGGATCGCAGGTCGCGAAGATTCCCGGCAAGCGGATCAGCACCAGCATCAAGTGGCCGTACTACTGTGGCGGCTGCACCAACATGCTGCCCGCACTGCAACAGGTCGGCGTGTGGCGTGACTCCGCACCTGACCGCAGGCATGTCGCCTTCCTGTTCAGCGACGGTGCCACCGGCTACTCCGACCTGTGCTGCGAGATGATCAAGGGACTGCACGATCGTGGCGTCGATTGGATCGGGGTTGACATCGGCAACGGCATGTCGGCGGAGATCCGGGACGCCATCACCGACACCGGTGGCAAGTACTACGCCATGTGCCACCGCACCACGCAGGACGAAGTCACCGCCGAGATGGACAGGATGCTCAGGGCTCGCTGACCCTGAGCCCCTGTCATCTCTCTTCTCTCCTTGTCAGGAGTCTGCCTATGCAACAATTCAGCCACATCCCCGGTTCCTACGAGTATGCAGGCAAGTGCCAGTGCGGTGGCACACTGCATACCGAACCCGACTACGAGAAACCCACCCGATTCAGCCGACACGAGACTGGCGGCGTCGAGAAGACGAAGTACCTCGACGCCGTCGTGCATGGCTCCGGCGTAGTCGTGCGATGCCAAGACTGCAAGACTTTCAGCACCCAGCCGCTGTCGGACTGGGGCATCACCACCATCCCGATCGGAAACTAGGAGGCTTGCCTATGACCATCAGCCACATCGACCTGACCACCCCGCCTGAACTCGACCCTGACAACCCCGAAAACTACGAGTGCGAAACCTGCGGTCAAGTCAACGACTTGACCGAGGTTGACTTCTGCGACACCTGCTCCGAACCCCTTCTCGAAGGAGACTGCCTATGAACATCTTCATCCTCGACCTCAACCCCGCCGTCGCAGCCTCGATGCTGTGTGACAAGCATGTCCCCAAGATGGCCGTCGAGTCAGCCCAGATGCTGGCCTCAGCCGTCCGTCGCCACGGTGCGACCGACGACGACATGCCCCTCACTGTCAACGGCACACCGTACAAGGGTGGCTACCACCACCACCCCTGCACTGTGTGGGCCGGTGATGCGTGGGCCAACTTCGAATGGTTGTCACGCCACGCCGAGCAGATCTGTCACGAGTACTACATGCGGTACCGCAAGGTCCACGCATGCGAGCAGGCCATCCAGCACTTGGCAAAGATGGACGGCCGCATCCCCCAGAACCACGGCAAGAAGACGCCGCACGCTCAGGCCATGCCTGACCAGTACAAGGACTCGTCGCCCGTCCGTGCCTACCGCCGCTACTACCTCGCCGAGAAGGCAGGCATCGCATCGTGGGATCGCCGCATCACCGGCGAGCCGGTGTGGTGGTCAGAAGGGATCGTCGCCTAATGGTTGACAAACTCACCAAGGTTCTGCTCATCATCGCCATCGTTGTCATCGGGGTCTTGACTGCCCCACTCTTCGCGATCTTCCCCCGGGAGGAACGCTGACCACTCACCGAAGGGACTGCCTATGTGGATCTTCACCCGAAACGCTTTTATCTCCGCCGTCGAGTTCGACCCCTGTCATGGATACGATCAGGACGGACTCATCCCACCCCAGCCCCGTGACCACCTCATGGTCCGAGCCCGTGACCGCAAGCACCTGATCGACTTCGGGTTCAGCGAGTCCAAGGTCGTCGAGACCATGGAGAACGACTACCCGTACCGCGTCTTCGTCTCGAAGACGACGTTCGCAGATATGCTCAGGGAACAGGCCCGCGAAATAAACTACGAAAACTACAAGAACACAGCCCAAGACAGCCTGCCATATGGTATGTTGTCCGAAGTCTGGGGAACAGCGAGGGCGTACCTCGACCCCAGAGAGACGAAGGATGAGATTCCCTTCTGATTCATAGGCAGCCCCGGATGGGCTGATCAGGTGCCGCCGTCGGTGACGGCGGCGGCACCTCCCCCCCTCACAGCACTCACCCCGAAGGAGATAGTGCCATGAAAAGCGAATCAATCAACCACCATCCCCACCCCAAGTTCAGCAACGGCGAGCCCCAGATCGGCCTCCCCAAGACTCACGCCCTGACGATGAAGCACCGGGGCCTCGGCTCGCTCCAGTGCCGACGCATCGCCATGGGCCTCACCAGACAGGCCCTGTCCGACTTGACCGGCGAGCCCCTTCACAGGCTCCAGAGGGTCGAGGCCCAGTGTGCGATCAACGAGCGAGATGGGCGAGACTCGCTCGCTGGGTTCACCTTGCTGCTCCTGAACGCGACGAAGGCTTACGACGAGGCCGAGTCCGCCTTCCATCTGGATCAGAAGAAGTTCGATGACCTGATGGAAGACTCCAGCCGAGCGTTGGCTATGGGCAGGCCGACCATCGTGAGAGACCGCAAGCCACAGGATGTCAACCACAACATGTCCGTCAGCAGGACTGGCAAGGAACTGCTGGACGGCATGCCCGAGGGCACGATCATCAAGATCATCCTGCCCAACGGCATCGAGTTCGACATCAAGTAAAAGTTGACAGGCACCCCGGGTGTTGCAACGCCCGGGGGTGTGAGAAGCGTGGCGGAATGCCCTCGCCTTGAGGGGGGCAACGCACGGATGAAGGGTCGCGCCCACCCCAGAGCCAATCGGTGAGGGGTGCCCCGAAGCAGGGGTGAGTCCGGTCCGGGCCACTTGACTACCCAAGGTAGTGCCCGGTGCAGGTAATAAAGTAAGTCCTGCCGCTTCTCGCCTGTCACGTTCCCATTCGATTGACCCACAGCGGGGGTCGGGGTACTTCAATCCACCGCCCCGGCCCCCGCACCTGACGAGGAGGTCCACCATGACCCAGCCCAAGACCGACGCGCAGACCCAGCACAAGACCACCAAGACCGACGACCACCAGCGACTCACCACCTGCCTGACCGAGGCCCTGAAGTTCGAGGACGAGGCCACGGCCGGAGAATGGGCCGACTGCCTCAACGCCTTCGGGGTACTGAAGGAGCCGCTGACCACGGTCGAGTTGTCCCCCCCGGGCACTTGGTACCTCTACTACCTCCATCAAGCCTGCGGCGGGGAGCCACTTCTCGTCGCCGACCCTGACGCTTGACGGGGAACCCCGCCCGGCCTACCATCACGACATCTCTTTCGTCAAAGACCCCCCACACCTTCGGGTGCGGGGGGTCTTGCTATTTCAGTCCTTCGTGCAGCCTTCGCGCTTGCACTTCCCCATCAACTTGCAGATGGGGAACAGGTTCCCGGCGATGTACCCGGCGAGGCCGAGCATGCCAGCGAACCAGATGGATCCGATCAGGGATTCGAGAGATGCGAGATGAATCATCAGTTGCTCCTAGCACTTCCAGCGTTTGCGGGCTGCTTTGCCACGCTCCCCGGTCCAACCTTTGGACCGGGCACAGAACGACTTCTTCCGAGCGGCACGCTTGCCAGTCGGGTTGCTCTCAGTGACTGGCTCCTTCAGGTTGGAGCCGGTCTTGCGGTTGATGGAGGCACGGCCCTTGGCGGTGAGCCCACCCTTCTTCGACTTGCACCCTGACTTGACAGTGCAGCCCTTCATGGCACCCTTCTTCTTGGAAGCCATGTCAGCCCTTCCGCTTCTTCGCGGTCTTCGCCGAGTCACGGAACGCCTTGTCGGTGGGGGCACCCTTGTCCCCCTTCTTCCGCATCTTCCTGCCAGCCTTCTTCTTCGCGTTGATGTTCGCGTACAGGCCACGCTTTGCCATCACTTCTTCCCCTTCTTCTTGGTGACCTTCTTCTTGCTGGTGAAGTTGAACTTCCCCTTCTTCTTGCTGGTGAAGTTGAACTTCCCCTTGCCACTGCCACGACCACGCCCGCCTCCAAAGTCAGGTTGCATCGGAAGGTTCGGCATCACATCCTCCCCTTCTTGGCGACCTTCTTCTTGGCAACCTTCTTCTTGGCAGCAGCCTTCTTGGCTGCCGCCATTCCAGCCTTGGTGTAGGGGTACTTCTTTCCGTTGACGTTCGGCATTGCGTTCCTTTCTACTTCAGCCAGTCAGGTACCGACTGGCCCTTCTTGGTTTCGATACCAGCCTTCAGCATCTGGCGATCACGGTTTGCCCTGACCCGAGAGAGGCCACGCTCGTCCAAGTAGCAGAACGCTGGGCGGGCGTCTGTCATTTCGATGTGCCTCTTCATTGCGGTCTCGGCGATCCACTTGTCATCCTTGACCCGAAGATAGAAGTCGCCGACGATAGCGTCAACCACATCTCGGACTGGCAACCCGTGGACCATGCCGAGGTCGTTCATCCACTCGACGAGATCGGCACTGCACTTGATCTCTCTAGTTGGAGCCCGCTTCTGCCGTGGCACGCCTTCTCTCCGAGATTTGCTTGACAGCGTATTCCTGAATGTCACGGATCTCGTCCATGAACCTCTGACGCTCGACCTTGAGTTCGGGCTGGGTGGCACCGTCACGCTTCATCTGCGTCAGCACCTCCTTCATCTCCTTCCTCAGGGCCTTCTCGTCCTTGAACTCTCGCTCCTGCCTGAGCAGGTCCTCGGACTCGAAGAAGGTGGCATCGGCCTCGTCGATCAGCCCCATCTCCTCCTGCCTCCGCACGGCCGTGCGTGCCTCCTCGAACTGGCGACGCATCTCGAAGAACTCCCGGGGCACAGCATCCTCCCGGGGCGTGATGCCAATGAGGCGACGCAGGCCCGGGATGTCATTGATGCTGGTGGTCTCCCGCAGTTCACTGGCCTCGTCGGGGAAGTTCTCGTTCAGCCAGTCGTTGTGCAACTTGCGACCGAGTGCATCGATGCCACGCTGGGCTGTCTTGCCAGTGCCACCGAACGGTGCGTAGAGCATGTAGGTCAGCCACTCAGGCTGGACGGACACCATGCCCGGCACCGCCTCGTTGCCGCCGGACACATCGTTCATCCACTCGGTCAGGTGTGCAGCCCACGAGGTTGACAGATTGTCCTTCGTCTTGGCTCTGCCCTGATAGCCCCGGTTGGGCAGCGGGTCGTAGGGGTTCTCCTGATAGATCGGGTTGTTCAGCCAGTCCCTGTTCATTGCCAAGTCCAGCATCGGGTCAACGATGTCGGGCATCAGGATCCTGCCAATGCTGTGGACCAAGTCCTGCGGATCGTCGGCCGAGGTCAGGGTTGCCGCACCACCCGGCACCATCGAGGTCACCGAGGTTGACAAGATCGCACCCAGTCCCTCGCTGACCGTGTCCTTCTGCCTCGCCATTCGCACGAGCCTGCGGCCCATGACGAACGGGATGTCGAGGCCGTAGGCAACGGGCACCGAGACATAGCCAGCCTGAGTTCCGTCCTCGCCAAAGCCTTCGCCGATCGGGATCATGAAGTTGGCATCCCTCTGGTACTGGGGGATCTCCTCCCAGTCGGGGATGCCGTTGTTGTCACGGTCCTCGTCGTCGTCACCGAGCATCTCGTGCAGCATGCCCATGACAATGAAGCCACCGAAGACACCGGCTCCAGCGGGAGACTTGAGAAGACGCAGGGTCTTGACCGGGCCCTGCACACTTGCGTTGGCATAGGCGTAGGCAGCGTTGATGTTCGGGCCGAGCGTGCCCATCTTGGAGAAGTCAACCGTCAGATCTCTCGTGGTCTCGGCAGCCTTCTCTGGGTTGACCCCCTCGTTGACCAACTGGTTCCACACGGCGAACCTGATGCCGTCGTCGAACATCACATTGACCTTGTCCCACAGCCACGCCGGAGACTTGGCAATGGTCGAGACATTCCTGACGATGTTGCCCCGCCTCGCTGCCCTCGCCAACTTCTTGCGGATCTTGACTGGGTCCTGATCTCGGTAGAACCCCTGCCGCCCGCCGACCGCTCGGTACTGGGCGTACCTCCGGCGAGTCGCCTCGGTGCCGATCCCGAAGGTCACGGCGAACGCAGGCATGAGCATCGCGTTCGACTTGACAACGATGCGGAGCCGATCGACCAGACTGAGTTTCTTGAAACTCCCGTCCTCGGTCTGCTTGGCAAGTCCGGGGCCACGCTCGCCGACGAGGGTAGCACCAGCCGTCTGGATATCCCTGATGGGGTTGGCAATGGTGAACCCCGGGTTGCCGAACTGGGTGGTGAAGAACCGGAACACCGAGGTGTACAGGTTCAGTGCCTGCATCACCCTTCGCAGGACGGTGCCGGGCGTAGCACGCTTGGCCTTGATTGCAGTGGCAAGTCCCGGGTGCTTGACCCTGAGCAGGACCTGCTGCCCGCCGACCATGACAGAGAACACCGTCGGGTCGGTCCGCCAACTGTTGTCTTGGAAGGTGCGGATGTTGCCCTTCTTGTCGGAGCGACGCTTCACCCCCGGGGTGTAGATCTCCAGCAGTTCGCTGTTGTTCGCCTCCTTGGTCAGCCTGAGCAGACGCTTGAGTGCCTCGTTCTGTGCGGCCTTCCTCATCACTCGGAAACGCTGGTCTGCCACGGCAGCGAGACGGTCAGCGAAGAACTTCTTGTTGCCAGCGAGGGCATTGGCAGTCCGACCGGTGCGTGCCATCAGCACGCTCGACGGGATGATGAACTGCTCACGCTGCTCGTTCGCTGCGTCAGCCTCATCGTCGAATGCGTTCCACATCGGGACATAGTCGGGGAACTTGCGGGTCAGGGTGTCAAACTCTGTCTCAGTGATGAGGCCAGAGCGGGCTGCGATCCGGAGGGTGCGACGGCTCAGGCCGACATACCGCCTGCGGATCTCTTCCACCCGGCGGATGTCAACATCCGTCCGGGTGATCATCGCGTTGATGACCCGGCGTGCCTCGGCATCAGACATGCCTGAGTCGATATCACCTCTGGCCGCTGCTGGGCTGCGGGACCTGAGGTCGGCGTTGACAGCCAAGGCGTGCAGTGCCACGGCGTACTCGCCGAACTCCTCCATGGTCAAGCCGATCCGCCGGATCTCCTCGCCAAGCGGGATCAACTCCCGATGCTCGAACCGTTCACCAAGGTGGTTGAGTTGGCCCGGGATCAGGCGGAACTTGTTGAGGGCATCCTCGTCGATGTCAAGCGTGCGGCCGAAAGCCTCGGCAAGGTCACGCTGCAAGTAGTCCAGTTCGATGAACCGGTCCTGAATGGCACGGCGGAAAGGCTTGTCTCTCCACTCGACGCTCTTGGTCGTCTCGGTCTCGCCAACCTCAGGATCCAAGTCCGGACCGGGCGTTGGCACATCGGCGGAGAACTCGGCGAACACGGGGATGTTCGCCGCATCCTCGTCGCTGACCGTGATCTCCTCAAGGATGACAAGGTTGCCGTTCGACTTGATCTCCTTGACGATGTAGGTCGAGCCCGGCATCGCCACGATCTCAGCCTCATCCTGTGCCGTGCCCACAAAGAACCGCTCCGGATCGAGAGCGTTGTCCTTCATGTTCTGCACCTGCTCGGGAGTCAGGCCGCCGGTCTGACCGAGGGCATCGATCGCCTTCATGAAGGAGGCGATCTCCGCTGCGATCAGCGTGTGCTTGCGATCAGAGGGGGCAGTGTTGAACGACTTGTCAAGCCACTCGATGCTCTCGCCTTCTTCGGTGTAGACATCCCGAATCAGCGATGCGTACACGGCGTCGATGTTCGCAGCGTCAACGCTGTCGCCAGCACGCGAACTCAGCACAGCCTCCGGAACATTCTGGTGGTAGCCGATCCGGGTCTGCCCCATCACATCATCGCGGTTGACGATGCCACGGAGCGTGCCGAGCCCAACGGCTCTCGCCGTTTGGGGGTTGTCAACGACAAAGGTCACCGTCGGTGCCTGCACGGAGGCAGTCCCTTCGCCAACCAGCGTCTGCGTCACATCACCACGGCTCCGGAGGACATCCACAACATTGCTCTTGCCAGTGAAGTCGCCCTCGTCTCCGAAGTACATCGCAGACTCGGCACTGACGGACATGCTGGCCGGGGCCTCGATCCGGAAGACATCACCCTCGGAGAACTTCGAGACGAACGCCTCGGGCAGGATGGTCGTGTTGCTCCGGTATGCGTACTCCGAAGCAATCGCCGGGGCCTTTGACAGGGCCGTGAGCAGTGCCCGGTACGCGGGAGCAGTGCCGGTCTCGGTCTCGCGGATCTGGTTGCCAAGGACCTTGACGACTTCCCCGTAGATGCCCTCGGCGATCGCCGACCTGATGTCAGGCACCAGCCAAGGGACACGGCGTAGGGCTGCCGTGGGAACCTCAAACAGTTTGCCCCTGAGGTCGCCGTCCGAGATGTTGTCGATGTCGTACGGGACATTCCCATCCGGGTACGCCTCGTATTCGAGACGCTCCCGATAGGTGGCTTTGCCATCGAACTGGCCGAGCATCGATGTGATCAGGCCAGACACTGTCAACTCAGCGTCACTCGAAGATGGGGCACCGAGCAGGATGTAGTTCTGGCCGTCGTAGTTGAACCAAGACGAGTCGGCGTACTCGGTTACGTTGCCGTCGTACTTGAGTCCAATCAGGCCATGCGTCCCAGCGTCAGGCAAGAAGCGGATCTCGGGGTCCAACCAGTTGCCGTCGTCGTCGATCAGGAGTTCCCGGATCCATCGATTGACAACCGGCTTGCGTGGACTACTGAAAACTCTGCGAAGGCCATTGGAAATACCACGGCCCAGTGCGTCATTCAACGCAGCCTCGTCGTCCGACCAGTTGATCGGCATCGCTGCACCGAACACCCTGCCGTGGTGCCAAGACCCGTACTTGCCTGTGGCTACCGCCCTGAACGCCGTGTACATGGCGGCGTCTTGGTACAGGTAGAAGATCGCCGTCATCGATTCCTTCTCAGGCACGCTGAGTCCGGCGTCCCCGTGCCGCCAAGGAACATTGTTCCCGTGCGTCCAGTAGACGACAGACTCCTTCTCCATCCTGCTCAGGCTGTCCCACCACTTGGCTTCAGCGGCGGCGGTCGCAACGATCCCCTCGCCCGTGCTGACATCGACGGTGCCGCCCGCACCCTCGGTCATCAGTTCCCTCTGCTCGGCGATGTCGGGCATCTCGTAGTCGGAGGAGAACTCGACCTGTGCGATCTCGGATGCCAACTGCTCGTCGATGCCTAGCCCTTGGGCGAAGTCTGATCGGTTGAAGTTGAACTCGTTGGCCTGAAGGACCGAGAGCGTTGGGGTAGTGACCTCACGGAGAATCCTTGGGAGTAGATCGGATCCTCCGGCGAGAGCAACACCAGACGATTCGATGTTGCCGACGTACTCGGCTTGCTCGATGACTTCGACTTCCTTGCGGTGCCCTTCTGCGGTGAACCGTAGCCCTGTTGCATCTTCGATCTCCTCGATGATCTGGTTGAACTTGGTCCGGGTGGTCTCGACATTGAGATCCGAGTCCCCGGGCGGATTGACAACAACCTCGACGTATCCGTTGGCTGGGGCCACTGACTGGAAAATCTCCCCATCGGCTCGAAGTCCGGACATCCGAGACATGACCACCTCGGTCTGGCTATCGGTCATCCGGGATCCATCCTGCGTGAACAGGCGGATTGCCAAAGCCCTGCCCTGAGGCGAGGGCTGGAGCGTTGCCATGCGGGGCTGCATCAGGCCAACGCCAGCGATCGACCCCACGACCTTGGCGGTCGCCGGGTCGCTGATGCTTCCGAGCAGCGGAGTCAAGTGGAAGCCGAAGTCTCTCGTCCTACCGACACGGCCACGCATCCCCATCAGTGGCGTATGCGGGATGCCGAGTTCGTTCAGGATTCGGATCGAGCCATCACTCTCAGTGACGGCGTTGGCAATCCCCATGTTCATCTCAAGCGCGGAGATCTCATCCATGGTGGCGGGCCGAACAAGGCCCGGCACCGACATGGTGGGCACGCCGTAGAGAGAGACACCGGGGGCACCCTCGCGCATGGTCTCGGCAAGACGCCTCGCGATGCCCTGACCCGCACCGAAGTGGACATGACCTTGAGCCACATGCAAGTAGGACGGGATGTCCTTGCCGTCGTCGAGGTACTTGACATCGTCGGACAGCGAGGGGTCCTGCATGATCGCCTCGAAGTCCTGAATGTCGGCCGCACCGAACATCTCGGCCGACTGGATCGTGCCAGCAATCAGGTCAGGGTACTGCTCCCTCATCTTGTCCTGCGGGCTGCCTGCCGACTTGCCCCTCTTGGCAAGTTCAGGGTACGGGCCCCGGCCAGCCTTGATAGAGAACCACTGCATCGACTGGATCTGGCTGGGCGTCAGGCCACGGAGTTCAGGCTCCATAGCCAGACGGGCGGTCAGGTAGTTGGCGTACCGGGTCTCGTTGTCAACGCCGAACTTCTTCTCGAAGTTGAAGGTGCCGGTCTTGTCGTTGAATGAGCCACGGAAAAATCCGTACATGGCTGCCTGATGCCGGTCCTGCACCGAGAACGGGAAGAAGTTGTTGGCACCCATCTCGGCGACATTGCCCGAGTAGGTTCGGGTCTTGATCGAAGACTTCTTGGACTCCGACATGCCTTCGATATAGAACTTGACAACCGGCTTCAACTGGGCTTCGGTCACGAACATGGCGATGGTGCCGCCCTGCGTGTAGGCATTCGGTCGCCTGCTGTTCGCCTTGAAAAAGGCCATGAGTCCGTCGTAGTTCCACGGGGCACCGCTCGCCTTGTACCGGCGAGCGAGCGTCATGATCCTGAGAGTGTCAGCGAGGTTGGTCTCGACCGAACTCTGGGCGGATGTCACGCCGAAGATGAACGCCGCCTCGTTGAGGGCACGCTCACCACCAAGGCGAATCATCAGCCGTCCGAACTCTCGGTACCAGTTGTGGAGCCCGGCACCGGCTGCTTCGATGGTGGCAGCCTTGACCGTCGCGTAGTCCTTGGGCGTGGCAAACCGGTCGAGCCAAGCGTTGTTCGCATGGATGACCGGGCCGTCGTCCCCGGTGAACATGACCACATCGTTGGACCGGAGGAGGGATTCGATCTCCTCAGCGTTGTCGGTCTCTGCATACTTGCCGTCCGCAGTGGCGATGTCCCTCTTGACATTCCTGATGAAGGACTCGACGCGACGCTCGCTCCGCACGCCCTTCATCGGTACGACCTTGACACCCTTGGCCGGGGCAGGGGCACCCGGCACCTTTGACAACTCATCGGCCGTAGGCGAGGGGTTGGAGTCGAACAGTCTCGACATCGCACGCTCGACCTGACCCGCGACCGAGAAAGCCTCCATCTTGCCAACTGAGACAGCAAGCGTCTCGTTGACCACCAACTCACGGAAGTAGTTCTCGGAGATGAAGCGGACCGTGTCGTCGTCGGGTTCAACGCCCAACTGAGAGATCGCAGACCGGACTTCGTCCTCGTCCACCTTGGCAAACTCGTCGCCCTTCGGCTTGCGTGACCCGAACGCTCGCCGCACCGCCATGACAGTCAGCAAGTTCTCCGGGGTCGGGTTCTCGATTGCACGGGCGAGGTCGATGTACGGAACATCCTCGACCATGTTCTCGTGCGAGAAGTCCGCCGAGAACTCGGTGGAAGCACCTGCGATAGCCAGATCGTCAAGGAGATCGCTGATGTCTTCGGAGTCCCTGCGACTCTGCTCGTTCTGGTCAATCGCATCAAGGAGTGTTCGGGCACGATCATCCCGGACTGCACGACGGAGGTTGGATGACTGACCGGGATCATCCCGGATCTGCGACTGGAGATTGATCACATATGCGTTGTTCTCGACGAGGTCCTGCTCCGAGACAGGATCCGCACCATCGAGCGTCATCCGATACGAATACTCGAACCGGTCCCGAATCAGTGCCATGACAGCATCGATCCGCTCCGCCGCACGCTGGTATCGGGCCTCCACATCCGCACTGGGCGGGTTCGAGGCAAACTCGTACTGCTTCTCAAGGTCGCCGATCAGGGTCCTTGACAGTTCAGCAAGTTCTGAAACTTCACCCTCCGGCAAATCCATCTGGGCAGGGTGAATCATCGTCATCACCTGACCGGCCAGACTGGTGAGGCTTCTGGCTCGGGGGCGATCCATCGTGATGTGGTCAAGCCCATCACTGGCGATGTTTCGGGCGGCACGCTTGGCAAAGCCCAACTCGCTGATGTCGTTGAACCGTGCCGTCTGCTCGCCAGCGGCAACTGATTCCGCATACAGCGTGGACTCGGTCTGGTTCTGCCAGACCTCGGGGAATCGGAATGTCATCAACGCTGCCTCTCTGGACAACGCAGGACGAGTCCCCTCTTGTGCCGCGAGTTCTTCCCGCCGCCGCTGTTGCTCGCCCCGAGCGAGATCGTCGCGTCTTCGCTGCGGGATCTTCTTCGTCGCTTGGCGGGGCATGTTGTGCCGGACATTGACGAAGTTGGCAAGCATCGCCAACTGAGTCAGATCACGGTCCGTCGAGCCAGCCATGGGCTCCGACACGAACTCAAGCAGCCTCTCGAAGCGAGCCCCATTGGCACCGTCGGGATCAGGGTCGGCATTGCGGGCCAAGTAGTTCCTTGCCGCCTCGTCAACTCTTTCGGCCGACGCTTGCGTGAGTTGGAACTGCTCACGGAGTCTTGCCCCAGTCGGCGTGTCCAGTGACGCACCAATGGGCAAGATCATCCCTTCCCCATCACTGAGGTTGCCCAACGCCATCATCAGGGCACGGAAGGCTTGCCCCGCCCGGATCTCAGGATCGCCACCCAAGTCCATGGTGATGTAGGCACGCTCAAGGCTGGCCGCGATCGCCTCGTGTCTACGCAGAATCTCTGGCCTCCGCGTCGTCGTGCTGTCAACGAGACGCAAGGCATCCTGCTCGGCAACCTTCGGAGGCTTGGGGGCCATGACCGCGACCGAACCCGGCATGCCCCTCGCCTCAGCACCACTCCCCTTGACAATGAAGCCCAGTTCCTTGGCGATCCTCTTCGCGATTGCGAGGTAGAGCCTGCTCCGATTCTTGCCAGCGGTGCGGCCTGTCTCCGGCATCATGCCCGAAGTGACAATGTCGATGGACGGTGCCGCCGTGTCCCTGCCGATGCCCCCACGAAGTCGAGAGCCTTCTTCTCTCGCACGAAGTTCCGAGGCAATCAGTCCAGCACCACGCGGGGTCGGCCTTCGCATCGGGCCCTCGACATCCCCGGTCAGGATCTTCTCGCCACGACGGGCCTTCCTCGTGAACCGCTGGGACTCTGCTGGGGGTGCCGTCATGGCCGCAATCTCCGCCGTCGCAGAGACTCTCGGCGCAAACATGACTCTTCGCCTCGCACTCTCGCTAGCGGCGGTGAACTTGAGACTCTGGAACTCAGCACCACCCTTCGTCTCTTCGAAGTTCTCGACGAAATCTCGGCAGCACTCGACGATAGTGGCAAACACCCGACCCGGATTCTCGGCAGCCAAGACATCCATGGTGCTGGTCTCGAAACTCAGCAGGTTGTAGAGGCCACCCCTCCAGTCGGGGAACTTGGTCAACGCGGGCGTGCTGCCGAGAGTGCGGGCCATACTTCTTTCGCCCTCGCCAGCCGCCATCGACTCGTTGTAGGACATGCGGGCGAAGTCGCGATCACTGATGATCGGCGGGAAAGCCTCGACGCCAGTGTTGAACGTGAGTTCGAACTCGGCGGCGTCATCCCCACTCATGTAGACATTGTAGAACTTGCCATCAGCCTCGAACCTGTATTGGCTCTCGTACTCGTTGTCCCTCACGAGGGTGTAATCGTACGGCTGATCAATCGAGAACTCAGCCTCATCGTCGGCGAGACCCGTCAGGCTCGGCTTGTCAGCCGCACCAATCACTGCGGGCGGGAACACTGGGGCCACGCCCGGGGCAGTGATCGTCGTGTCGCCAAACTTCACGACCGTGTCGTCGGCCGTGACGCCCAACTCTTCGAGGTTCAGGTTGACAAGCGTCGCAGTGCTGGCCGCGCTGGGGTAACTGCCGATCGGGATGTTGCCAGAAGGGGCGTTGATCATGAGCCGGTTCATGATGCTGACATCGCCCTTCTTGCCGAAGCCACGAACGATCTTGCGGATCCGGCTCTTCACCCGGCTCATCAGGCCGCGATCGAAGAAGGCGGCGGCCGTACCGCTGTGTTGCAGGTAGAACATGTCCGAGACGGACTCGGCTCGAACCTCACGGACAAAGGTCCGCTCGGCCCTCCGCACATCCTCGGGACTGGAAGCCTTGGACAGAGCCTGACGGTAGGCGGCGACCGCCCCCATCACCCGACTGTCCTGAGCCCTCGTCCGCAAGACGAATGTCAAGGCACGGTGGGCAGCCTCCCTCACACCCTCGCCTTCAGCGGTGTCAACATCTTCGAGGTGGAAGTTCTCGTGGACAGCGACCTGTAGCAGGTAGTCCTCGTACGCCCTGCGGACTTCCGCCTCGGTTGCAACCTTGTCCTTGGCCTCTTGCTTGACCTTCTTCTTGCCCTTCTTCAGGGCCTTCCTTCTGCTCGCCTCGTCCTTGGCGAACTTGCTCAGGCGATTGCTGCCACTGCTCAGGCGTGCGACAGCCGCCTCAACATCACGCACCACGATGTAGATCGTGTCGGGATCCGAAGGCCGGACAAACCCATTGGTGTTGAGACCGGCAGTCTGCCTGACAAACCGAACCCGCTTGCCCGTGCGAGACTCGACCCGACGCTTCACGTCGGCTTCCGTCTCGCTCAAGTCATCGTCCGAGAGGATGTCGAACTCCTTGCCATCCTCGAACTTCAACTTCTCCTTCTCGGCCTCGGACTCAAGCGTGTCAACGTCAGCACTGAACTCGGCGTCCGCACTGTCGATCAACGACTCCCGCTGGCCCAGCAAGTCACGCTTGCGTCGAATCAGGGTCGAAATCAACTTCTGGTCCGCAACCCTGTCACCAGTGCTGTTCGACTCCACCGCATCCCGAATCTGGGTGTCGGTGATCCGGCTCAGTGCATCGAGTCCACTGCGAATGTTGGCGGGTGAGACGCGAGAGAAGATCTCGTTCATCTCCCGAAGCGTTCTCGTCTCGACAACCTCGTTCCCAAACGTAAACGCCTCACCCTTGGGGTCGCCCTGCGCTCGCGTGGTCAGGGCCCCGCCCTGATCGATTCGCACGGCCCGGCCATCCGCATCGGACAGGAGATTGTCGGCATCCAGCCCGACCACATCCCAGTTGGCAAGCCAAGCGTCAGCAATGAAACCTTCGCCCGCGTTGGTGGGTGTCTCCTGAACGAGGCCCTCGACCATCTCGGACGCAACGCCGACAATCTCGCCACCCTCGGTGAGGAGCCGAGTGTTCGGGACGGCAACGCCAGCCAAGCGATAGAGTTCGTTGGCAACTGCCTCGTTGCGGATCTGCTCACGGTTGGAGTACCGCTTGACGTAGTAACGCTTGCCACTGCTGCGGCTGACCGCAATCCCGCCGGGCATCGAGCCCATCTGGGTGTCAGGCTGCACATCCAAGTCTTCGGATGGAACCGTGGTCAGGGGCTGGTCGGCCGAGAACTCGGGGTCTGCCCGCTCAAGGAGATCGATCTCTTCTTCGAGTCTTTGGAACCTCTCAAGGTCTGCGATCAGACCAGTGGCGCGACGGTCACGGAGTAAGGCTGGAGTACCCGGGTCTCTCGGATCAATCCCTGCCGCACCGAAGCGTTCGTACAGGGCTGACAACTCGTCCTGCATGGATTCGAGCGAGTCGAGTGCGTCCGGAGAAACCTCCGTAATCTCCTCGGCCTCATCACCAATGTCGCCCGCACCAGAGGCGTCGGCACGGTCGCGGGCAGCAATCAGCCTCTCGAACAGATCTTGGCGGAAGGTCTGGTTGGTCTTCTGGTCAGCCGGAATGAGGTCCGACCAGATAGCCAACTGGCGTCCACTCTTGCGTGGCTTGCCCTTCTTCGTCGTCAGGATCCTGTCAACCGCAACGCGGTTCTCTGCGACCAGACGATCGGCGAGCCGATCCAACTGATCGGGAGTCAGGTCCATCATCTTCGGAGGCGTCTCTGCTGGGACCGCCTCGTCAGGGGCGACCTCCGTGCCGATCGGAGCGGCTGCACCAGCAAGCCGCTCGCGGTCAACATCCCTGAGATCCTCGATGATCGCTTCAGTCTTGCGAGCCGAGGACACGCCACGCTCGCCACGCTCGAAGTCGTACCAACGAGCCCTGTTCTGAACGACGGTGACACCTCTCGCTGCACCGTAACTCGCGGCACCGACCAGAACGGTTCGGGCATCAAGGTTGTCGAGCAGGATCTTGCCGACGGTCTTCCACTGTTCCTCGGAGAAGTCCCCGTTGGCAACCGCATCGCGGAATGACTGGTACTCCGGCAGGTACATCAACTGGACCAAGGCTTCCAGTTCTTCTTCCGCCAACTCCTCGATGCCATCGACGCCTGCCGCACCCAGTTCGGCCAGCAGTTTCTTGCCAAAGCCCTTCTTCAGTTCTCCCGCCGCCGCCTCAGACACCGCCTTCTTGAAAGCCCGGTTCGCCATCATCTTCGGCATGTCAACCAAAGCGAACTTGGTGCCGATCGTCTCAAGGCCAACGAGAAGACCAAGAGCCGAGGCGACCTTCCAGTCGTACTCAAGGCCCGGGTTCTCGGCCATAGCCGTGGCATACTCGCCGTACACCGAGTCGATCGCCATGGCTGCCATCGCAGGGACAGCGGCGTACTCTGCCCCGGGGATCAGGAGTGCGGCAGCAGCGAGGGAGACCGAAGCGGCGGCACCACCAACCAAGTCGGGCGAGATGTAGTTGTCATCAAAGGTCGAGACGCCTCGGGCCTGAGAGAGGATCTGCTTGTCCTCGCCCAACTGACGCAAAGTCTTGACGCCGTACTGCTCGGCGAGAGTGTCTCGAATCAAGTCCTTGACAAAGGACAGCGTATCGTCGTCTACCCCGCTGCTGTACTGGTAGATGTCCCCAGCGAAATCCAGCATCTGCTCAAGAGCCAGAGTCGGAGCAGCCTCATAGGTGAACCTCATCGATTCACCGAGCATGTCGATCGTGGACCCGTAGTACTCACTGACCGCAATACCGGCCTTGCCAATCAGGCCAGCCTCTTCGTATGCATTGTCAGCGGCAATCCTTTCGGCACCCTGCCGGATAGCCCTGCTGAACCCCGCCTTGGACGCCCCCCGACTCGGCGGAACGAAACCGCCCTGCGGCAGAGTCCGGAAGGAAGGCATAGACGGCTTTTCGAACATGCCCCCCGCCGGGAGTGGCAACGGCTCCTGATCCGGCGTCTCAATCCGGCTCTGGTCCTGATCGTCAATCATAGGTCTGCCCGTGGCCCTCATCTACGTAGACATTGGAGTACTGCCGGTTCGGATATGACGTTTTCCACCACCGCTTGAACTGCCTCTCGGCCTCCCCGGTCAACGCCCCGTAACCACGGAAGTACTCGGTAAAGATATCGATTCCCGTCCTGCTCGCAGGGATAAGCCCGCCTTCAACGTCCGCCTTGAACTTATCGAAGTCGGATGCCCACTTGGCTTCAAGTTCCTCCGCCTTTTCGTCTGCGTTCGCTGCCACTTCCTGCGTGGTCGTTCCAACCCCAGAGAAGTCTGAGACCTCGCCTGCGGGCGGAGCCGCCTCAGTTGAAACGCCCGCAGCCCCTCCGGTGTACGGCATCTGCTCTTCGATGAGTTGCTCGGCAGCCTTTGCCATCAGGCCGTTCTCGTCAAGGTCTGGGAACTCCCTGCGTATCTCGGCCGCCCGCTCTCGGACATCGCCGATCGAAGGTTGCCTGATCGTCTGCTCGCCCGAGCGGCGGCCCCGCTCGGGGATCTCCTCGATCTCTCGGGGGCCAGTTGACAGGCCAGTGAGGTCCGCCTCTTGCGTGATGTATCGGTAGTGGAACTCAGCCTCAAGCCGAGCCACCTCTTCCAAGCCAGCCCTGCGGATCTCGTCCACCGGGTTGTTGGATGCGGCGTTCCTCGCTGCGTCTAGGCGACGCTGCTCGACCGCCATCACAGAGTTGCCAGAGTTCAGGATGGCCTTGCGAAATCGGATGCGGTCCTGACGAGTCAGAGCCTTGTCGTACGCCTCCTGATCGGGGTAGGCGGGGCTGCCGTCCTTCAAGATGGCATTCGGGTCCACGAAGAAGAACCCACTTGCCGAGTCCTGCATGACCGGCACGCCGCCCTTCTTGCCACCCCCAATACTCCTGATCTCACTCATCCCATTCGGAGTGCTGATGATTGCACCAACGCCGACCTTGGAAGGATCAAGTTCGGCAAGGCTGCCAGCCTCGACAATGTCACCGCCTCGGGCAGTGACCGAGCCGCCAGCCGACGGCAAGCCAAGGTCAGCCGCAGTCAGGGGCATGTCGGGATTGCGACGGTTGTAGTTCTGCATCGCACGATTCAGTGCGTCCGTGTCCCCGGCGTGACGGCGAAGGATTGACCTCGCCGCCATGGCAAGCCCCTGCTCCGTCCTTCTCGCACGGATGCTCTCGCGGTCGATGCCCCGGTCCTTGCGGAGTTTCTGGTCGTACAGACGAGCGGCTTCGTCGGCGTCACCGCCAGCAGCGTCAAGGTATTGCTGACGCTGGTCGTCATCCAGCCGGTCAAACCTGCCCCGCATCATGCGGGTCACGGGGCGAACGCCGTCCCCGCCACCAGCCCCCGGCTGGCGACCACCGGCTTCCACGCGGGCACTGTCCTTGTCAAACTGCTCGCGGAGATGGTCGATGACCACGCTGTCATCCGGCAAGGAGGCGGTCGAACCACCCCTACGGTCTCTGGAGGTGTAGTAATCCTCAAGGACCGCGATTTCTTCGCCAGTCAACTTTCGACCAGCCTGCTGTTCGAGCCTCGGCACCACAGACTTTGCAACCCAACTCTTGCCAAACTCAATACGGGCAGTCCTGTCCCTCTCGGACTCGTACTCCCCTGCTTCGATCTCGTACATCAGGTTCTGATCGAACGGGATCGTTTCACCCCGACGCATCTCAGCCTTGATTTGCTGGTACTCGCGTGGGTACTCCATGACAAACTCGGAGGCCAGCCGTCGAAGGTTCGGGTCGTTGACATTCTGCACGCCCCGCGAAAGCACTTCCCGGATTGCCTTCTCGGCCCGAGCGAAATGCTGCGTCCGAAAGTTGATCTCCTCCTCCATGGCAATGCGGTTGAGATCAGCATTCGGATCCAAGGCGAGGCGATCAAGGTGATCCGAAGCGGACTCGCCTTCACCGCGAGCCAGACCCTGCTGTCGGGCAAGGCCAGCCTGCGTTGCGTTGCGGGCGAGGTAATCAGCGACCGGCTGCTCAACCGGCTGACCATAGTTGGTCATGCCGGTGGCACGACCAGACTGGTCCTCGATTATGCCTTCGATGCGTTCCGCATTCTCCAGACCCAGTTGGTCAGCCTCTTGCCGGGCCTCTGCCCGAAGAAGCCCCTCGGGGGACGCTTCAATCATGTTGGCGGCGTTGGCCGCAGCGATACGACTCATGGCTTGCCCTTCTTGAATGGCACTGCCTTGTTCAGTGCCTCCCTACGCTTCTGACAACCGCACGACTTGCCGGTTCTGGCGGCACGCCTCTCGACGGCAGACTTGATACCTGTCAACTCCGTGAGCCTCTCGACCGCGTCACCAAGGCCGCTCATGTTCCTGACCGGAACTGATTTTTTCATGGCGATCTCTTGGGCTGGAGGGTGAGTTCAACGACGAACGGATCGGTAGGCGGGTCCGTGGTTATGTCGCCTTGGCAGACGTTGCTGAACTGGTTAGTGAATCCCTTGTCCACCGTGTACTGGATCTTCATCGGCGTTGCGAACTCGCCACAATCGGGGAAGACTTCGGCGGGGAGGTCGTAGAACTCTTCGCCTCGCTGGCTGAAGGAGCCGTAAGCCTCGTCGCGGCCAACGGCATCGCCATTAGAGCAAACGAGGATGCCGTCCCAGTTCAACCCAGCACCGAAGGTGGGGAGGAAGTTGAAGGCGTTAGGGAAGCAGCAGTCACACCCAATCGTGATGGTGGAGCCGAGACCTCCGCCTGTCGTCGAAGTCAACGGAACACCAGACAACTGAACGGTTCCGCTCCCCGGAAGCGAAGTGCAGTCATCGCCTACGCATGCCGAACTCGTGACTTCCAGCCTTATGTCCGCCTCAAATCTGACATGGAGTTTGCAGTCCCCACACTGGAAGCAAGGGGTGGTGTACGACTCCATGACCCTGACTTCCACAAGCGAGAGCCTGTAATCGTCAATCCATCGGTTCCCAACAGCAGGAGCGATCGAGAACTGTGTGCCCGAGTAAGACGCACCCACAATGTCAAGGCCCTCATACCTGCCAGATGCAATGCAGTCACAAAGGTCATCGCAGATGGGTCTGGGATCGCCGCCGCCACCACCATCGTCGTCGTCGTCCGCCTTGCAGCAGCACGGGACCTGCAACATCGAGTACGGGCTCATTCGGCACACTCCACCTTGATGGCGTTGGATGCGTTGAACCAGTACCTGTAGCCGTTGATCGGGCTTGGCAACTCCATCATCAGGACAGCCTGAACCCTGCCGCAATCGCCGAGAGCAACCGAATCCGACACATCCGGGACATAGCCAATGGGGAGGAATGTCGAAGTGCCAATCAGGTCGCCCTTGCTGTCAAGGATCTCGCCAACCCGCACACCCACACCCTCAAAGGCCGAGACCCCACCAACATTGCCCATCTCAAGCCCATTTGCGGCGGGCAGCGTAAACTTGTCAGAGGTGACCGAGTAACTGTTCCTATGAGTTGAATCGGCGTAGTGCCCCGGGACAGTCTGGCTGGGGTAGACCGTCCCAGTCAAGATTTCGGTCCAAGCGTAGTCCCACTGGTTGGAACCATCGGCGGTCGAGCGAAATCCCGTGATGGCGGCGGGGAACACGCTGACGGACGGGGCCTGCTGCTGCTTGATGCCCTTGATAACGGCGGGCATGTACTCGATGAACTCGGACAACTGATCGACAACCTCGGCCAGTTCCTGAACCTTGTCGGACAGGGCTTCGCCAGTGAGCGGGGTGTCAAACGGGTTGAATCTACTCATGAGTCAGGGAAGAGGCTGGAGTTGAAAGCGACACGGGGGTAGGAACCGTCCACGTTCGTAGTCTTGAAGAAGCCGGATGGCGCAGGACTTCCAGTTGACAACTCCTGACGGAACCAACCTCCCGGACGCCACAGATAGGTGTAGGCCACCGTGTAGGATCGGTTACCACCGATGATCCGAGACTGGGTGCTGAGGCCCAAGAACTTGAGGGTCCCTTGGGCAAAGGTGATGTCCGCGTTGGTGTAGTCATTACTGTTGTAGTAGTTGACATACGCCAGTGCCCCAGAGCCAGTGAACAGGGGCGCGTAGGTGGCCACGTTCAACTCGGCACTGATTTGGACCAAAGCCTCCGTCAGTGGGTACTCGTACTGCCAAGACTGATAGTTGGCACCACGAGGCAGGTATTGATCGTCGCCAAGGCCCGCGAAGTTCCCGTTGGGCAAGCCATTCGCAAACGATGCGACACCAGCATCGTTGTAAGGCGTTCGGTAAACAGGAGTGGACGACGGCCTCGTGCTGACATTGACAGACTTTGCCGTTCCGCGAAGCCCACCGGTCTCGGTGCGGTAGTAGTTGGCCTGAACCTCGAAGTCATGAGGCCCCACCTGCCGGGCATTGATGTCCTGAACAATCAGACCAGAAAGATCCGGGTGATCTCCGGGCGTGGTCGTCACGGCGGCGAAGATCGCCCGCCGCAACTTCCCAACCTGAAGGGCACTGCTGCCGTCATGCCAAGGGAGGCCGTCCCCCGAAGAAGCGTCGGTGTACGCCCAATCGGGATCAAGCCTGACACGGAACGTGCGGGTCGCATACGAGCGACTCGCCTCGTTCGGGTTCAGGCGGAGACTGCTCCCGTACATGTCGGTTGCGATTACTACGTCTTGCGGCTTTGCCATGGGTCAGTTGCCAGACATGCTTCGGACGGCAGCAATCAACTCCCTGATCGCTGCCACCAGTTCCTGATCCCCCCCGGCCCCGATCGCTGCGTTGGCCTGCTCTGCCGTCATCTGCTGGGTTGGCTCCTCGGGAAGATGCTCCCGAGCCTGACGGCTGTCCTCGCCATACATCTCGACCGCCCGGTCGTAACGGTTCTGACGACGCAACTCCCGGCGGCCTTCTCGATATTGGCGGCGACGAGTTGTCGTGTCAGCGACATCTGGGATCGGCGGCTTGTTGGGGTCATCGTCAACCCGATCAAGCATTTCGTCTTCGGATTCACCTTGCGGCATGGGCTACCTCAAGAACTGACATCGACGTTGGCCGCATTGCCAAGGTCGGTCTTGGTGATCACACCTTCCATGGCAACGGCCACGAACGGACTCGACCGGTTGTACGACAACTGGATTGAACGAATCAGAGCCGTGCAGTACAGGTATTTGCCACTGGAGTAGTTGAAGCGGATGTTGTGCGAAACAGGGCTGGTCGGATGAGCCACGGAGCCCGAGTCTGTCACAAGGGTGTCGCCGTGGGCAGCACCGTTGTACTCGCTCTGGAGTTTGCTCAGGTTCAGGGCGGAGTCGCCGACGGCGTAGCCCTGAATCTGGAACTGACCCCGAGTCATCAGGTTGTGGGTGAACACCGCCTTGGTGTCATCCGCACCGGTCACGTCAGCAGCCTCAACCGAAAAACTCAGGCTGACATTCGACGGCTTGACACGGAACAGATACCCGTCGCCAGACGTTGCCGTCGGCTGGGCAATGACATCGACGATGGAGTTGGTCGCAGTCTTGGGCTTTGCGAGGGGGTAGGTACTCATGACGGCAGGGTTCCGTTGACCTTCACGTTGTAATCCGCAAGGCGGTAGTTGTTGTGTGTGACAGGACCGTCACTGTTATCGACGTTCTGCCCGAGGTTCTCCGCTGTCCAGCCCTGACTGTCAACCGCGATCGAGGCCATCAGCCGTTGAATGAACAGTTCGCGATACCGAGTAGACGGGGTCTCGCCATACTCCTCAGCGACAGCGAGGCAGGAAGCAAGGATCGTCTCGCCATGCTGGGCCCCGCCCGGGATCTTGTTGGGCTGAAGCACAAACGACTGGCCCGTCAAGGTGGGACCTCCGCCGCATAGTTGGAGAGTCGTGTCAGTCAGCCTGCTGTTCGTCTTGAGTTCGTGGTTGCCAACCGTCAGGATCGCGTCTCCTGCCCACGTCGGCCAGATCTCGTCCGTCTCCACCAGCGTCACGATCTTGCCGCTGACATCGACAACCGCCTCGTCGAAGGCGTCCTGCTGAATCGCGAGATAGCGGTAGGTCAGCGTGTAGACCTTGTCTGGCACAGGCCACAACTCAAATGACCAAGCCGTGGGCGAGACAGGACTGACATCTGCGGTGTGGTTAGGGGTTGCCGCCGCGTAGACCGGGCGTCCGGACCGCGTCGGGTTGGTCGTCTTGGCCTCAAGAAACCGCTGGTAGTTCAGGATCTGGACAGAAGGCTTGGCCTGCTCGCCAGCGAACACCAGATCGCCAACGACACTACCGATCTCCTCCGGCATGGAGTAGGTGGCTGTGCTGGCGACCGTTGACAGCGTGCCGGTCGGGCGAAGGAAGTTCCACTCGTGACTCTTGGCCGTGCCCGGAATCGGGGGCGGCGAGTAGAACTGCCGAAGACCCCGGCGGATCCAAGAGTTGACATCTTCCTTCTCGTACTGGTTGTACTGATCGTAGTTCCGGCCGTAGCCAAGGAAACGACCAACCTCCTCGCGGAGTTCCTCTCGGGTCAAACTGAGGTTCATGGTCATCAGCGATTCCTTTCCAAGGCTTCGACCCGTCGCCTCAACTCGTTCAACATGTCGAGGTGCCGAACGTCATTTGACGAAGATGTCACCTGAGCCTTCACGAGATCCTGAGCCACATCACTGAGTTCCCGGAGTGACACGCTATTCGTGGTGATCTGGGTTCGGGCGGACCCCACCGACATGAATATGGCTGCCACAGTCGCCAGCAACACAACAGTCTGCATCATGCTGACAATCCGGTTCCAATCTGTGGGCTGGTCAATCATCGCCAAGATTCCAATAGCACTCGCAAGTCACCACCGTTCACTACTCCATCTCCGTTGAGATCCGCGTCCTCACGGGACACGGCTGCTAGGACCCAGACCTGAAGGGCCGCAAGAATGATCCAAGCAAGGACCAGATACGCGCCCGGTATCCGACAAACGCAAGAACGACAATCAGTACGGCCAATGCGATCCATTTGACATTCTCGACGCTGCCCAAGAAGAAATCACCCCACCAAGCCGAGATGTCGTCGGCTTTGTCTTCTATGTGGGCAGTCGCCAACGAGATCTGCTTGGAACTGGCGAGGATCTTCTCCTGCCTGCCAGCGATCTCTCCTGCCTTTGTCACAACCGCTGGGTTCTCCGAGATCTGGACGATCTGGTTTGCCAATGTGCGGCTCTCAGAGGCCAGCCCTTGTATCGCGTTGGCCTCTGAGAGGATCCGCTTCTTGCCGCAGCCAAATGCTGAGGACAAGACAAGAATGACCAAGACTGATCTCATGCCATTCTACGCCTCTAACGATTCCGCAGCAAGGATAATGCGAATGACTGCCCGTGAAGGGGTATCATAGTCAGCATAGAACTTCGATGCCGTGACCCGGTAGAAATACGAGTCATCGGCAACAACCGAGGCCATTTGCAAGGCATCTTGGGTTGACTTGACAAGATTGTCGGTGTCTGGCCTGCACAGGTGAGGCACCCCGAGAGCCCCCTTGGGCAGCCTCTTGGGCCGGGGCATGAAGAACGTCACCTCCAACTCAAGAGGCCCCGACAGCGGCGTCGGGGCCTCAGCCATGGCCTGCTTGGCAGCCATGCCAACGTGCATCTTGTAGAAGTCGGCTGACTTGGGGTTGTACGCCCTGCCCGCCTTGGTCAATCTTGGCCGAGGCTGAGGCTTCGGTGCGCTGTTGACGACGAACTCCCAGCAAGTAGCCCCATTTGATCCGCCTTGGCCCATACCAACCCCCTCTGCACATGAGTCCACGAGCCCGGAGACCCACTAAGTCGATGCACGAAACCCGCTAACGACGACATGTTACCACATTCCGTCAGGACCAGTGCCACCTCGTCATCTGACAGAAGTTCGAGATCGTGGTCGATACGCCTCCGGGAAGCCGCCAGAGCCTCTGCCTCGGCGGCATCGTCCTGATCCGAGACCTCGTCCCCTGCCTGCCGAGCCTTGGACTGATCAGCCTCCCTGACGAGATCTGCGTACCGCTTCAGAATCTCGCCGAGGTTGGGCTCCCGGTACTTGTAGTAGGTGCGGTAGTTCTCGACGGCCGCCTTGAGGAGTTCTGACCGGCGAGAGGAAAACGCCTTCCGGAACAGAGCCGCCTCTTCCATCGTCGGGTCCCACTTGGGGAACAAGCCCCTGAGGAGAGTCCAAGCGTCATCGTTCATCGTAGTGCCCCGCAATGTTGATCCGACGAAACGGCTTGGAAGTCTGCCGCTCGCGAACCTCTGCTGCCACCCCGCGAGCGTCGGCAATGGCCTTTACCGAGACGCTCGACGCCTGCCAAATCCTACGCTTGTGCGTCGGGCCGCAAAGCCCTTCGGCCAACAGGAGCCATCCGTGCCTCTCCCTCCAGCGCAGTCTGCCCCACCTGACAACGCAAGCGTGGCAAGACGAATGAGCAGTCGCCCTTAGCCCTCCCAGCCTGCTCAGGTCCTTTAGTCCAATGTCAGGGCAAAACTCCTTGACAATTCCAAACCAGACCGCTTTGGCGTGTATCGCCACGCGGTCCCTTCTACTGTCAAGATCTCCGGGCCAAACGCCAACCGCCTTGGTTGCCGCATCCGCCCAATCCTCATTTTCCGACATGGCCGACCCTTTCGAAGGATTGAATCGGGAAATGACAGACAGGCTCAACGTCCATCGAGTCCCTTGTCAAAGCCGTCCTGCCGCCCCAGACAACTGACATGGACAGGTCCGGCGAGTGCAGGTCGATCATCCGAAGATCGCCGTCAAGGTCCTCAACGGCGAAGTAGGCCCGCACCCGAATGTTTCGAACCTCGTCGAGGCGAAGGAACTTGCCCGCACTCAACATGATGGTGGGGTAGTCACCCCACCTCATCTTTCGTCTCTTGTACTCGACGTACGCTGCGATCGAGCCACCCGGGGCGACGATCACACAGTCAGCAAAGTGCTTGTCCGGGAGTTTCCGCGCCTCCCCACCTATGTGCCCACCTAAAAGTGGGAAGGCGCGGCTCTCAAACTCTCGGTCAGACTTCGTCTCGTATAGCGGCCTGCGGTGCGCCATCCGTGGTCACCTGTGATGGGTCGGCCTTCATGATATCCAAAGCCGTCTCCAACTCGCTGGCCGGGATCCGGTAGGTCGGACGATTCCGACCCGGCGAGATGTTGAAGACCTTGAGGCCACCAGTCTTGACCAGCCCCTCGACCGTGTGCCTCGAAAGGCACAGGCGAGAGGCGAACTCACTGATCGAAAGCCACTTGGTTTGGTCACTGCTCATGCGGCACCTCAGAAGGGAATGTCGTCGTTGCTGGGCTTGGGACGAGGGGCTCCGCCCTCACGGGGCTCACTGACAGCGAGAGACAGGTAGGTGTCACCGGACTTGGTCTGCTTGATCCAGCCAGCCAGACGGAGTTCCTTGCCCTCGATCTTCACCTTGCCAGTGTAGTCCGGGGACTTCTCGCTCTTCTTCTCCTGCTCGCGGAAGAGGCTTCCGCTCATGTCCTTCATTTCGTACGGCATCAGTCCTTGCCTCCAAAGAGTTCTTTCTCCTCAGCGGTCGCATCGGAGATCTTGACGTTATGGGCTTCCACGACACGCTGGACATACTCGTCCGGAAGGGTGTCGGCCGACCGGAACTCCCGGCCGTACTTGTCCTTGGCGTGCCTGAGCAGCACCTTCTCGTAGTCAACCGGATCTTCCTTCATGCCGAACACGTGATTCAGGGCAGCCTGAAGAACCTTGTCACCAGCCGAAGGATCCGCCTCAGCAGGCTTCGGCTTCGGCGTTGCCTTGGGCTTGGGGGCCGCAACCGGCTCGGGCAGGTTGTCAACCTCAGGCTCGTCAGCACGCGGGATCAGCAGAAGGTCACGCAGCATGTAGTTCAGGCTGGTCGTGAGGGCGGCGAGGACCGCCTTGTCCAACTGCTTCTGGTTTGGGGGGACCACCATCTCGCTGACCATCTTCATGTCTTCGCCACTCTCGGGATGCGAGAGCAGGTAAGACGACACCATGGTCGTGAAACCCTCAGATGACTGCTTGAGATCCCAGTGGGTCCGGCAGAACAAGAGGCCCGATGCGTGCAGGGCTCGCCTGCACTCAGCGATCATCGTCTCAGCCGATACGTAATCGTACTTCGCGAAGTCGTTCTTCGCATCCTTGCCAACCGATCGGATGGCTTGCTGTGCCCTAATCAGGGCTGCTGTCAACTCTTTCACGCGGTTACTCCGTTCGAGGTGAGAAACCAGTCAGGCACTTCGACATCCTCGGTGCCCCAATATGTAGGCCATTCGTCGCTGGCCTCGCATTCCTTGTACAAGTCGAGCCAGCGATTGACGACCAACTCGGACCTGCGAATAGCCTCGTCGCCGAATCTGTACAAGCCCACGCCATAGGGCGGGGCCTTGGACACGGCGATGATGATGGCCTCCTTGTTGGCGATACCAGCGGCCTCGCAGTAGTAGGCCATCTGAGTGCCGTAGCAAAACTTCGAGATCGAACGCCTGAAAGAGTTCGGGCTGGCGTCGATTGTCGTCTTGAGGTCAACGACGAACAGAGGCTCAGACTGGTCCGCGTAGTAGAGGCCGTCCAACTTCGCCTTGCGATCGATCCCCCGGGAGTCCGTCCAGTAGAACTCACGCTCCGCCGAACCGTGGGCAATGACGCTGTCCACGATCTTGCGAGCATCCGGGTGGCTGCGAACCGCCTCGGTCATCCGCTCTGCCTGCTTCCATTCGCTCTCGGTGACCACCTTCTGGATCGGGTGGTCGTCGATGAACTTCTGGTACTCTTCCCGCCCGACCTTCGTGCGACGGTCAACCTTGGGCGAAGCCGCAAAGACTCGCTCCACCGTGTGTGGCTCAAGCACCATAGCGTGAACCAGACTGCCGAGATTCATGGCGTCGGTCGCGGGCTCAGGGTTGTCCGATTTCCATCGGAAGTGGCCGGGCGAGTGCCGTATCTCCTTGAGCCTGCTATGGCTTATGGACGGGACGGCATAGTAGTCGAGATGCTCTTCGTCTGGGCTCATCGAGACGAATCATACTGTGTCTTCAATCCCAGTCAAGGCCGTTCGTGACGAATCCTGCACAAATCCCGCCAAACGATCACGAAGACTCGGGAGTCGGGTCGTAATCGATGGTCTTCAGGTTTTCGGCCGCAGCAATCAGACCGTTGGCCTGAGTGACAAGCACGTCAATGTGGGCCTCGTCGAGAGCAGAGCGAGCCTCAAGTTCCTTGTATCGGTACGCGAGGTCATTGAGGCTGGCCGTGATGCCCGCCATCTTCTGAGTGATGCTGGCGAACTGGTAGATACTTTCCATGGTCAAGTCCAAGCAAGGTTGACGGTGACGAGATCACCCGAGGTGCCGTTGTTCCAAATCGGAGTGATGTCTGAGGAAGAACCCCAGAACCTGAAGCGAAGAATGTCAGAGCCAGCCGTCACCAACAGGAAGTTCGTCTGGCTGAAGGTGCTGCCGCCCACCGTAATGGAGGAGTTCGAGGAGTCCAGAGTGACGGAGGACGAGAAGTTGCTTGCCGACGAGTAGGTCGCGGTGGTGTCTACCCGGATCAGAAGTTCCAGATACCCATACCCGGACTGGCGGCGATAGGCGGTGGAGGTGTACTCGTTGAAGTCACCAGCGTCAGCACCAGAGATCGCCCAGTTGTTGAGGTTGACCGACGAGTTGCCTGACGTTGTGTCCGCAGCCAAGTTGCCGGTGATGGTGACGTTCGCACCACTGGCAGGAGCCGGAAAGAACAGCCATGTAGGGGGGCTCACGCCGTGTACTCCACCGAGAAAATCACATCGGTGGCAGAGGAGTTCGACGACACCACAAGGGTGATCACGTCGTTGACAGACACCGACGTGTTGGCGAGAGACGACTGGTCACCGCTGCTGCTACTGACACTGGCCGCCTTCACCACGCTGGTGCCGACCTTCAGGTTGGCAGTGCAGGTTCCGGACGCCGACTTGATGTAGAAGCCGGTGATGGTCCGGGCAGACACCGCACCGGGGTCGATGGTGTAGGTCTTGTCAGCGGCAGTCTCAATCATGCCCGTGTAGGCGTCAGCGTGAGTGTGGGCAGCAGCCGCCGCCCCAATGTCCGACAGAACTTGGGAAGCAGTCCGCCCCTCAACCTTTGTCCCAGCAATACGCAGAAAGTCATTGTCAGCGACATCGGCATTGCACTCAAGGATGTTGGTGTCGGCAATGCCCTTGCTGGAAGTAGCCGCAGATGTCACCAAAGAAGTAATGACGCCCGTGCTGCTGTTGTAGGAGATTCCCGTTCCCGTAACGGAGACAGCAGCCCTCGCCTTCGCATCCGTATACGTCGCGTTCGCCGAAGGCGTAGAGACTGTGACCGTCTGAGCGGCTGCCGGAGTTACCACCACAGTCTGGGTAGAACCCACCGTGATAGTGACCGTCTGACTGACGGTGGTGATGGTGACAGTCTCACTCATCAGGTTGTCACTTCCGGTCGAACAATCAATGCACCCTCAAGAACACGGGTGATCGTCGATCCCTCAACAGCCTCGATGTCGTAGACGTACCTCCCCGGGGCCGAGATCGACGAGGTGTCTGCCGCCGGAATCGAAATCGTGAACTCGTTGGAGGCATTCACATGCGTGAACGCGGAGTCAGTAAGGCTGACAACCGCCGATCCCCCGTACCGGTCCTTTGCCTGCATCCGGAACGTAGCACCAGAGGCGAAGTTCACCGCAGATGAGTTCGAGGTAAGCGTCCTGCTGTAGGTCAGCGAGGAGGTTTCGCCTTGATTGATAGTCCAGTCATACTGAGCCGACATCAGATGCTCTCAATATCGAGGTAGGTGACAGAGCCCCGTGTGTACTGGACCATTGTCCAGTCAAACAGTGCCCGCTGGGCAGTACCCGTGCCGTTGTTGCACAACTCGATCCGGCCATAAGGCGAGCCCTGACCGGCGTCCAGCGATCCCGTGAACCGGCTGGTGCCGTCAACATAGATCGCGATGTCGTACTCGGTATTCGCCGAGTCGTACTTGCAGTGAACAGCAAGGCGGACGAACGTGTTGTCGTTGTAGGCGGCAGCAGTATCTGCCGCCGTAGGGGTGACACTCGCCGTTGAGTTGGAGAGGATGCTCTTCCAATAGGTGTTGTCTTTGTCGGCGTAGATCAGTGCCCGAGGCACATCATCCGCAGCGGTCACGCCCAACTGATCATTGTGGTCGATGGATCCCACACCATTCGGCTGAATGGCGGCGATCATGAAGTACCCATCCCCTGTTGCCAACTGAGGCTTGACCCGGACCTCCCAAAGCCACTCATCCCCATCAGCAGGAGAGTTCGACATGAGCCGGTTGCAGTTCATGACAACCCGGGCAGCAGTAGACGTGCTGGTCTCAGCCTCGGCCAGACCAAACAAGTCAGTGCCAGTCGCACCGAGCGTGTCTTGGTGGAAAGCGTTGTTGAAGGTGCCACCGGTCACGCTTGAAGTCGAGAGGAACCTGAACCTCGGAACCCCGGCACTGCCGCCCAAGAAGTCGTCGAACAGCCGCGTGATCCCAAGGTTCGTCGGATCCAACTTGAACGCCTTGTCGCCAGTCATCGTGGCGAAAGACAAGTTGCCAGAGCCATCCGTCTGGATGACCTGATTGCTGACACCATCAGTGGCAGGCAATACGAACGTGACATCGGAAGTCAGGATGGCGTTTGCCGGAGCCTTCAGGCCGACGTAGTTGCTGTTGCTGTTCTCGTCGTAGAACCGGACCTGCGACTGGGCACCACTGTTCTTGACGCTGATCAGGCCATCGGTCACCTCGACATAGGAGTCGAGGACGACCTTGCCCGAACCGTTCGGCGTGATGTCGATGTTGCCGTTCGACACCGAGACGATGTCGTTGCCATTGACATCTAGGTTCCCACCCAACTGCGGGCTGGCGTCGAGGTCGATGGAAAAGGCTGCGGGCTGCCACTCACTGGAGGAGTTGACATACTTGAGGAAGGATCCGTCAGAGGGAGACGAGGAACTGACGTTCCCAAGGTTCCCAATGCTGATGCCAGACGCATGCTGCGTGACATTGCTTGCCGCGATGCGGGCGTCGGCGAACGTGCCACTCGTCACCTTGGACGTGGCGATGTTGTCAAGACGGGCGGCAGGCACGGTGCCAGACGTGACTTGGCTGCCCGCGATGTTGATCGCAGACTGGTGCTGGGTGACAGCCGAGGCCGGAACCCGGGCATCACCAATGCTACCAGCGTCCATGTTGCTGGCGTTGTTCGCACCGATGTTGTTGTACAGGCCATCAGCCGTGTCAACCTTATTGACCGCAGAGACGTGGCCCTGACGATCAACCGTGAACGACGTGACGTATGCGTAGGTCCCGGTCGGGTCAGCCGTCGGAACCTCGTGAGAGATCGTGACCTTCGATCCGGTGGCAGCGGTCGTGACACCGACACCGCCAGCCAAGTTCACGCTTGAAGCACCGGTCTGCGTGGTGGTGTTGCCAGAGTCTGTCGTGAAGGTCAGGTCCCGAATGCCGCTGTCAGTGATCGTGATGGTCGATCCCGAGGCAGACGTGGCGATGCGGTTGCCATCACCCGCAATGGTGACGCTTGCATTGCCAGCAATCGCCCCCGTGTTACCCGAGTCGCTGGCGACAGTGATCGAAGACATCCCCGTGCCAGCGTTGCCCTGAAGCCCCTTGGGGCCCGGCGTCTGGACGACGACGTTCCGAGATTCCTGCTGAACGACGAGGTTGTAGTTGGTGTCTGTCATCAGCGTGTCACCGGCTGGACCACTTCGTACTCACCCTCGATCAGGAACACCGTGCTGTCAGAGTGCGTCAACTTGATGTCGTACACACCCTTGCCAGCGGTGATTCCCGATGTGTCACTCGGGGCAAGAGAGATGACGATGTTCGGAGTCGCAGCCGACACCGTGATCTGCGAGCCCGAAGAGATGAACGTGAACGTATGGCCGCTGTCAGCCAAGGCCGTTCGGCCCTCAAACTCACAGGTGTATCCAGAGGACAGGTCGATGGCACACCCGTCCGAGTCCTGATAGGTCAGGCTCAGATCGAACGAGCCACCCTGATACATCACGATGTCGTGCTTTGGGGCTCTTGGCATGGGAAGTCCAATCAGGGGGTGGGGCCACAAAGCCCCACCCCCCGTTCAGTTGTCAGGCGATCACTTGCGGGTGGCCTCGTACTTGATCCAGTCCACCTCAAGCAACGCGGTTTCCGCTGCCTGCTGGAGGAACAGTCCCATCCGGGCCGCAGTGAACTCATGCGTGCCCACGGCGGCACCAATGTGCCTGTCGCCCGTGAGGGCCTTGCCGTCAACGTACCACTGGCAACTCAGTTTGCCTCCCGAGACCCTCACCTCGGCCGCGTAGACGTGATAGTCCGTAGAGTCGTAACCCTCGAACAGGGTGTCACCGACGATGGCCGCAGTGTCATTCTCGACACTGTTGTCATCAAAGGCACCGGTGATCGTGTCAGCCGTTGCGGCCGCGCCTTGGGTGACCGTGAACGCCAACGCATGGCTAAGAGCCGTCGAAACACCCGCGTCATCGCCAATACCGAGGTTGAAGATGTCCCCGCTGTTTCGGGCGGAGAACTTCGCACGCATGGCGAAAGCGATGTAGTCCCCTTCCTCGGAGAGGTTGGGCGTGTTGAGAACGGAAGAGATTGCGGTGCTGGCGTCACTGCCATCAGCGTTCTTGAAGACGCCGTTCTCACCGGCAGCGACAGCGAAGTCGGTGGCAGTGAAGAACGCCGCGTCATGCTCGCCCATGAAGTCGGTGAAGAAGGTGACGGGGCCGCCCTCTCCATCGACATGCGGAGCAGCAGTCCGGTTGTAAGTAACGATGGTTGCCATGATGGCTACCTCCTTGTGTCAGGTTCAGGACAGGGCGACGGCACCGGAGCAAAGCAGAGCGTTGCGGCGGCGATCGACACACTGAAGGTTCATGGTGAGGTCAACGTGAGTGGTGAAGACGGTGTGCTGGTTCGGAGCGGTGTCCGGACCAGTTTCCTTCAGGTACTCACCCGACAGAAGGACGCTTCGGAAGGAACCCCACTGAAGCATGTAGATGGGGGTGCCGGTGAAGTTGTCCAACTTGGGGACGTACTCGATCGGCACGCCACGGAACGTGGTGACACCGTTGGCATCGGTCGCGACATCGCGGCTGACGACCCGGTCGTTGAGCCGGTTCTGCATGATCTCAAGAGCGGAAAGCGTGTCGTATCCGCAGTAGATGCCCCACCGCTCGGGCGACGGGTTGTACGACGGGTACGAAGCGTTCGGCATGGGACGGAAGTTGCACTTGACGTACGCTTCCTTCATGACTTCGAGAATACCCGGCTGGTTGACAACAGCACTGGTGCCGTTGGTCAGCGCAGTGATGGTGTTGGCCGCACTGCTGACATCCGAGGCCGCAAACTCACCGAGGCCGTTCTGCCAACGCGGAACATTGGTCGGGTCGATCCCCGCGACCTTGGTGAAGCCGCTGGCCGTGTCACCGACGAAGCCAAACTCTCCGGCAGACAGGCCGTCCGTGGTCATGCCGATAGCGTCCGAGATCCAGTAGCCGACACCGTTCATGTCGAGGGCCGCGTCGTTGGCGGGCTTCGACCAGAACTGGGTTTCGAGGTGTTCGGTCAGCGAGATCATCGCGTCGTTACGACGGACCTTGACGAGGTCAACGATGCGACGGGGGTCGCGGTTGAACGCGATCTCACGACGCTCGATGGCGTAGTTGACGGTGGTGTGCTTCCAGCCGATCTCAGCAGTGGACATCACGTCACCGATGTTGAGATCGTCAACGGCGAACAGGCCGGTCTGCTTGGCAGCACCGCTGTTGTCCGTCATCAGGTTCCACTGAATGGAGGGACCCGCCTCGTAGGTGACGGACGACTCCTGAAACAACTTGCTGAGAGCAACGTGGTACTGAAGGTCGGTGGAGAGGTCCGTGTACCGGAGTTCCCCCAGTTCCTTCTGGGTCGTGGTGATCAGATCACCAAGATCAGATGCGTTGATAGACATGACTGTCTACCTCCCTGTGCTAACGGATGCCGCGATCGCTCATAAGTCTGGCGACGGCTCTGGCTGCCCGGTCTTCCGGACGCTCGCCGACCCGGGCACCAGTATTGGCCCGGCTGACAAACTGAGACTTTCGCTCGGCCACCCGATTCATCAGTTCTTCTTCGCGGGCATCGACCATCGATGCCCCGTACTCGGCCGAGACGGCCTTCGAAAACAGTTCTGCCTCGGAAGGGACACTCTTGCCAGTGGCCTTCATGCCAGCCCGAAGCATTTCCATCGCGTCGCGGACGCGACTCTTGGCTTCGCCCCCCTTGAGGGTCTCGCCGTACTTGGCGGACTCGGTTTCCCAGAGCCCATCAAACTTGCCGGTGGCCTCGACCACCTTCTTCGCCTCCTTGGCTCGGCCTTTCTCCTGCTGGAGTTCGGCTTCAAGTTGGCCCACCTTGTCAACCAGAGCCTTGACGCTGCTGGCGAGTTCCTCATCGAGATAATCGTTGAGGGACTCCTTCATCGTGATCGGATTCGAGGGCGGGGGAGCAGGCTCCCCCTCATCGACCACGGAATCAGGTGGATTGTCACTCACCGGAGGGGGAGTCTCGGACACAGGAGCCTCCTCAACAGGAGTCTCCTCGGCCGGAGCCTCGTCTTCCAGTCGGACCTCATAAGGGTCCTGATGGTCAAACGAAGCCCCCTTCGGTTCATTGCTTTCTTGCTCAGTCATATCCGTTCCCGTCTGCTTGGTTGGTGGCCTTGAGTATCTTCTTCCGCTGGGCGTTGTTGTCAAGTTTCATCCTACCATCTGGAGTGAACTCGACATGGCCGCAACCCTTGGCCTTGAGGTCCTCTTGGGTCTGCTTGATCAGGTCGGGGTGGGTTCCAAGGCCGTTGCTGTACATCGGCCAGCCCTTGGAGGTTGACACGCGAGCCTTGCCTTCGGCACTGTAGTCTCGGGTCCACGATTCCCCGTCGATCACGATGTCATCAGTATCGCCCTGACGCTTCAGCATCTCCCTAATGGTCATGGTGATACTTGTGGTTTCGCCGGTCTTCCTGTTCTTATATCGGTATGTCGGCATGTGTCAACCCAGAGGACCTTGCATCGGTTGGTTCATGGCTTCTGCTCCGGGTCCCGGGTTGGCACCCATGAGCATCTGGCTCATCTGATTGTCCCGGAACTGTCTCGTTCCGCCAGTCGGGATGTTACGACGAACGTACTCCCGCCGCGTGTTCGCGGGCTTCTCACCGGGCTCCTGCTCCGCGACCCCGCGAACCCCGTTGGGATCCAGTGGGCTACCGGCAGGGACAATCATGTCCATGATCTCATCGACGCCGGTCAGTTCAGACATGTGGGCCGCGAAGGCCGACATGTCGAACTGGAGACCCTGCTGCTGGAGACCCTGCTGTGCGGGCAAGATGTAGGTGTTCACGAAGGTGCCAAGAGTCTGGGCACGCTCGGCCGAGTTCGCTTCCTGAAGGCTTCCCGGCGTGATGGACATGTTGAGGTCGAAGAAGTCAGACTCCTTGCGGTCCTTCGCCTTGAGAGGGACCTCCACCTCAATGCCCGTTCCACCAAGGTCCTCGACCAGTTTGTACGTCTGGGCCGGGTCGTACCAAGCCCAGAGACCGATCGACTTGGCGACCTGCTGTGTGAACTTGGTCACGCGAGCCTGCATGTCTTGGATCTTCTGGCTCGACGAAGCCTTGATCAGTTCTTCCTGACCAAGGGTGTCGGCGACAGAACTCAAGCCGCCGATCGTGTCGAGGTTGCCACCCATGTAGTTGAACATGTCCCGCAGTTGAAGAGCGAACGCAAGCGTTCCCTGATCAGCACCGCCGAACTTGACCTCGCGAGTCGCCTCAGGTCGATCGCTCCGAATCATGTCGCCATCATTGGCAGCGATGATCCGTTCGCCATCATCCTCAGCACCAGAAGCCACGATGCCGACAGTCTTGGCACGATCGTTCTGACGGACCAACTTGCGGAGGGTCCGGTTCATGGCCTCGCTCAGGTCGATGAGCGAGGCGACCGGCGGAAGCGGCATGATCTGTCCGGGCACATCGTTCAGCGAAAGAAGGTGGAAAGGACCAGACTCAGGACCATTCCACTCGACCTCGCGGATCGGGCTCTCGAACATCGGGATGCCCTGCTCATCACAGCAGAACGTGACGACCTTGCCATCAAATGGGAAGTACATCTCCCACATCTCAAGGATCGGCGTGAGCCTGCTCTCTTCGTACTGGGCTTCGGTCGTTCGCGAGATGGTTGACAACTTGGCATCGCCGTACTCGTTGTACGGAGCAACCCGAGACTCGCTGACATCCTTGCCGCCGAAGTCGTACAGGTCCGAGTCCATCGCCAGATCCTTCGGGATGATGAAGCGGTTGCCCATGAACTGGGATGTCTCCCAAGTCGTTGCCCGCATGTCCATCACGAAGTCGTCGAGGTCGATCGTGTCCGCGAAGGGAAGGCCCGCATCGTGGTAGATGCCATGGGCCTCGTTCAACTTCCGGGATGTCAGACCGACCTTCATGATGCCAAGGGAAAACAACGCTTCGTGGACGCACTTGGAAAGCGAGTCCTCGAACCGCATCTCCTCAAGGATCTGGTTCAGCATCAGTTCCGCACGCTTCGCGGTCACACGGTTCTTCTTGGTCTTGGACCGGATGTCAACCGTAGGCCGTCTGGCCGCCAGATTACGACGATAGATACCAACCGCCATCTCAAGCAAGTTGACCGGGTGGGCACGATCGCCTGAGGCATCGCCATAGTTGCCACCCACATAAGACCTGATTGCGTTCATCCGCCGCTGGCGGAATGGAGTCATCTTGTCACGCGAGTACCTGAAGGCATCGCGAAGTCTCATCATGTCCATCGCACATTCCTCTCTGCGATCCGACGCCTTGAGTCTTCCCTCCTACGCCAAGCAATGGAGCCGGGGAGGATGTGAGACTTTGGAACTATCACGCTGGATACCCCGCCCAATGCGAGGCAAGCCAATGCGTCGGCGATCACACGATCGCCATGGTTTGATCGGGCACCGCTCTTGTCTTGTGCGTTGATGGACAAAGAGTGTTCGACCCCACCAGAAGAGTCGTAGACAAACTCGCGGCATTCGTCGATGGCTTCGCGAGAGTGGTTGATGAACTCCTCGTTGAACAGCATCTTTCGATACTTGCCAAGGAGTGCCTGCTTCGTGTCGCGGGTGGGAATCCACCCCATGAGCCGGGTCGGCGACCTGTCAACGGTGCCTTCAGACCGCCGGTACCAGATCTCCCTGTGACCCAACTCAACGACGGCGTCACCAAAGATCCGGCCCGGACCGTGTGCTTCCCAGATCAACTGAGCAGGCTGACCGTTGTTGCCACGGAACCAGTTCGCCAAGGCGACCGCGTACTTCGCCAACTTGTCCGGGCGAAGATCCGGGCGTGCCAACTCGGCGACCTTCTCATTCGTCTTGGACTCGACTACCGAAAGGCAGGAGTTCGAGGCACCGGTGCCAGCCGCGATGTCGATGCCGATGTAGTACCGGCGATCGGAGGGCATCGCACCAGCAGAGTCGGGCGTGATCCACAGCAGCAAGTTGCCGACGATCGTCTTGTCGAACTTCGATGACTTGACATCCTCGTAGTCGAGTTCGCCCCTGAGCAGGGGTGGCCTGACATGCTTGCGGGCCACGCCATCGAGACGCTCGTGGTCGAAGAACGCACCGGACGAACCGGCGAAGTCGATGTCCAGTTCCTGAGCCGCCTCGATCGGGGACGAGCATCGGGTCACCTCCTTGTCATACCAAGGTGACCTCAGCCTGCCCTTGTGATCGGTGTACTTGTCCTTGCCCTTGATCGGATGGTCCGACCAGTGCATCCTTATCTGCCGAACCGCCGGGTTCTTCGCGACGGTTGCAAACGCATTCGAGGCACCTGCTGGCGTCGAGAGGAAGATCCGCGATGGCGTGACATCGCGCGTGGACGATAGGGCCCTAAAGTCATCGCCCGCAGCAAACGCCGCAAACTCGTCAAGAAGTACACATGACCGTCTATCACCACGAGCAACATCGCCGGTCGTTGACTCGCCATCAATGATGCTCCCGTTTGCCAAGTTCTTGAGGGACAGTTTCTTCCGGTCGTGACGCGGCAGCATCCAGACCGGGAGATGTCCCAAGATTGCATCCAACTTCCAGAACAAGGACTTGGGGTTACCCCGCCCATCCACATAACTCTCATTCCGTGATACTAGCAGTATCGCCTGATCCGGCTGAAACAGCCAGCGATGCAGTAGAGCAGCGAGGCAAAGCCACGAAGCACCCACGTCCCGGCTCTTCGCAATACACAGATCTTCTCCATCATCCACTGCCTCCGCTATTGCCTTGGCGGCCCGACTCTGGAATGGGTACAGGGCGAACGGGGTGGTCGGGCACTTGAGCCGAGGGTCGTACGTCATGGCAAACGTACTGATCCAGAACGACACGTCCCGCCTGCTCAGTTCATTGAGACAAGACTGAGCGGCACGGTTTCTTTTCGCGTAAGCGAGAACATCCCGCCGATACTTCGCATTGGCAACCGGATCAAGCGGTGGGATCAGCGAAAGGTCATGCACCAGTCGCCTCCGCTATCTCAATCACCCGAACCAGCACGCTGTCAAGATGGTCGAAGGCATCGGCCTCGTCGGCCGCATCCTCAAGATCCTTCTTGCTGGGCACGCAGACCTGCTGGTAGATCCGAAGCAGGGAGTCGGGCGATTTCCGGCCAGCACAGAGGAGGGTCCACGCTGTGCCAGACGGTGCATCCTCTCTCCCCACCGTCTCGCTGCCGAGGTATTCAACCGCCCAAAGGATGTCCTTGGGGTTGCCTACCACGCCGAGATCCCCCGGTGAGGCTGGAAGTCCAGCCTCATCCGGGGCGACCTCGAACGGACCCTCTGGAGCGGGGGGCTCAGGGGCAGGATCCGGCTGGGGGGCCGACTCCCGCTTTTTTCTCATCGTCTCCACCCGCCGCTGGCTGATCTCCTTCTGGATCTCGTCCTTCCGACGGAAGTAGTTCGGGTCGTCATTGATCCCAGACATGGAGTCAATGAGGTCCGCCTGCTGACCAATGGTCAGCCTTTCTTTCGGGGGTAGGGCATGCTGCTCATGCTTGACCTCGTACTCCCGCTTGACGCAGGCATAGTACAACGTGGCATCACGCTCCTTGAGAGCGTCATACCACTCCTTGCGAGCGGCTCGTCGGGCAGGGTTCAAGCGCGCAATCCCCGGCAGATTCAGAACAGAAGTCCAACGATCATGTTGGCAAGTTATTGGCTTTCTTCCGGAATGTCCACTGGTTGCCGCCCAGAAGACCCCGCTTTGCGAGCGGGGTCGTTGGGGCGGCTTCTCAAGGCATGCTGAACCTTTGAGTAGGCCACCGTGTGTAGGTGGTCTATCTGGGATGACGCCTCGGCCAAGCCGATCTCGCCCTTAGCGAGAGCGGCGTTGACGAGGCTGGATTTCTGACTCACCCAGTTCTTCGCCGCAGCCTCCAACCTAAACCTCAACTCGGGAGTAGCCGTCTTACCGTCCCAGTCCCTGATGATTCCGTCCAAAAAACCCATCGGTCCTCCACGGCCGAAGCCATTTTTCAGGGCAGACCATCCCCACTGAGACGACACAGGTCGTCCAACGAGGGTTTGAAGGCACCCTTTCTAACCGCCGCATGAGCCAACCGCGTGAAATCCCGAACCCTCTGAACGAGGCACCCTGATATGACCCTCCGGGGGGGCGCACGCAAGTCGGTTGTGAGGGGGATGAGTACCACACCAACGCCCGACAAGCAACCAGATTTCCAAGAGAAACGGCCGAGCCCGGGGAACGGGACGGCCGTTTCGTTGGAGGGGGTAAAGGGGGGAGGGTGAGGGGAAGATACAGTCACCGAATCAGATTGTCCACTGGATTGGGGGGCTATTATTGCAGTTCGCGCGGGCCGGGGGGTCGCGGCTCAAGTCTGGCCCCCGTCCGCCCGAACCGCCAGCCGGAGGCTAGCCCCCGGACCCCATCCCCCNTCCATCCGCCCCC
>FUFK010044060.1_pt1 | contig 43150 bp, 36 predicted proteins | sample 1021851 | NCBI WGS metagenome assembly FUFK01 (sample SAMEA51879418, study PRJEB19060) | metagenome
CGATATTCTTCCGCAAGCATCATCATCGCGCAGGACAACGGAATTCGAAACGTCTCGTTTCACCGCCAATTTTTGCGCGATGAGAACCATTTGGTGGTTCGACTGGTGCCTCGACACCTGCGAACCATGGTGATGAACGCCCGAAGCGAAGGGCGTGAAGTCGATGTTGCTGTGGTGAATGCACCGGACCCGGTTGTTCTTCTTGCTGCAGCCATGTCCTTTAACGAAAACATCGACGAATTGACCATTGCAGCAGCCCTGCATGAGAAACTGTACGGAACCAAACTGCCTCTGGTTGAACTTCCCAACGGCGTTCAAGTTCCATCGGAAGCCGAATACGTTTGGTGGGGCCGAATAACGCTGGAAAACGACGATGAAGGACCCTACGTGGACATCACCGGTACGGTGGACGATGTTCGACAGGAACCGGTGATCGCCATCGACGGGCTCATTCACCGAAACAACCCCATCTTCCATGCGCTCATACCCGGCGAAGCTGAGCACAAGACGCTGATGGGGCTGCCAAGAGCGCCGACCATCAAGTCGGCCGTCAATCAGGTGGTGGACTGCGTTGACGTTCACATGACGGAAGGCGGTTGTGGATGGCTGGGTGCCGTTTTGAAAATCAGAAAAGCAAACGCCGACGACGGCATGAAAGCCATTCAGGCGGCTTTTGACGGCCACAAAAGCATGAAGATCGTCACCGTCGTTGACGAGGACATTGACATCACCGACCCCGTTCGGGTGGAATGGGCCATGATGACTCGATGGCAACCGGACAAAGACACGCTGATTTTGAGCGACCAGCGCGGCAGTTCGCTCGACCCCTCTCGCTACGACGACGGTCGTACCTCAAAGATAGGATACGACGCGACCATTGATTTTGGCGTGGACCGAGAAGGGTTCATGTCCGTGCAGTGAGGCAGAACCATGTCCGAGAGCCAAGACCTCCTGCAACATCCGCGCAGGAATCTGGGCAACCGATACCGCTCAACGGCTCAAAAATTCGCTCGTCTGGCCAAGGCCGACCCCGACCGCTCCGCCGAAAACATGGGATGGGCCGAGCAAAACGCCCGTCAGGCCATCCTCCACGATTTTACCGACGAGCGAAACTGGCGCTGCTTGGCCGATTTGAAGGTCATGAACGGCGACGAAGAAGGACTGCATGCTGTCCTTGAAGACGTGTTCGTTGTTTTGGGTCGAGACCCCGAACACCTCGATCAACTCAAGGGCATCGACTACCTTTCCGTCGGCCTGGAACTTCTGGAGGCTGCGTTTGCCCGAGATGCATTGGACCCCAGTGCCTGGTGGGAAAACCTGGCTGAGGACACGAGCGGATCGGGACTCAACGATTTTGCGGAGCGCTGCCGCCGCCTCGATTTCAGAGACCAGCGGGCCAACATCGTGTTTGGACGGCGTTTGGAACGACTCCGAAAAGCAGGACACGAAGACATGTTCATCGAACTCGCCAAGCATCTCCTCGCGCACCGACCCATCAATCACGAACTTTGGCTGGAGATGGGGCGACTTCACGAACGAAGAGAGGAAATGGATGAAGCGTGGTCGTGCTACGACCAAGTTCAGCAATTACGACCGCACCTTGCCGAGCGAGACCGCTTTTTGGCGCGACTGACCGGTCGCATGGACGGCGATGAGCAGCGACCGTGGTCGGGCCCAAGCGTCGAGCACCGCGCAGCGTTTCTCGAGGGAATGCGAAGCCTCACCCGACGAATTTCGCTGCCAACGGAACCTCCAGCGCCCACCGAAGAGAACGAACCCTCAACCGTCCACCCCGACGAGCACCATCTGCGCACCCTGACCGAACAGGGGGATTTGCAATCAGCGTTTTTCCTGGCACGCAGACTGCTGGCATCGGGCGAGTCGTGGGCCGAGACCTGGCTTGAAAAAATTCAGTCTGAGATGAAGTGAGTGCATGACATCAATGCGTCCACGATTTGTTCTTGCTTGGGTCACCCGCAAAGGAGCGAAGCTCACGCCCATGGGGGAAGGGGGCGAAGTGTTGTTTGTTGAACACCCAGAACGGGGATGGGAAATTCCCGGTGGGCACCTTGAGGCCAACGAAACACCTGAGGAAGCGCTGTTGCGTGAACTAAGGGAAGAAACGGGACTGACCGGCGAGTTCGTCCGCTGGAACACATCGTACTATCCGGAGGGTTGGGTCGCTCACGTCGTGGTTTCGAACGCACCCGGGCGTTCATGGAAGGTCGGGGATGAGAGCGTTTCATCGGTCCAGTGGTGGGACGTTGCGCCCCCGGTCAAAACATGGACGGTTGAGGAATTTCAGGACCTCGCTCGGATGTTTTCCGAGCCTTAGATTGCGGTGAGCTCAGCCAATCGCCTCCCCCATGCTTCGGTCATCTCAGGGGATTGTGCACAGGCTTGAGCGACGGCAGCCAGCATGGGGTCCTCGACCGATTCGGGATGATCCATCAGATCCTTGAACCGATCCATCCTCTCCAGTCGATGCGCCATGGTCAACATGGCTCGAACGCCCGGCCGTTCGGCACCGCCCCAACCGTCCTCGAGGTGTTCAACGCACCAGTCAAACACACCGTTGACGTCATCGGGATGGACCAACAACACCGGTGGTTCAGCCTCCAAATCCAGCGGCTGTGCTTCCTCGACCTGAACGTGCATGGGTTTGGCCTCCACGGATTGATGGTCGATGGCCAGGTCGAGGAAGAGCGAACCCGCTTCAATGGCCATGCTCACTTGGGAAGCGAGCATGGCGTGTTTGTGGGCGTTCCATGCGTGCCGCCCAGCATCAAAGTCATGACCCAACGCATGGCGGATTCGACTTGCACCGAGTCGGGATATTGCAATCGTTTCGTGCGCATGACCGGCTTTCCGCGAAACATCGCCGTACACCTGCAGCGCCATGAGCGCTTCGCCGCGAGCCATGTGATAAGCGGCCTTGTTCAACAACGAGAGGTCGTGGTCCCTGCTCGCTTTTGCGACGGATTTCAGTCGGGTCTCCGCCCACGTAAGGTCGTCTTCTGCCCCCTCCATGTCGCCTTGCTCAAACCGCACCAAACCGCGCTCCATCCGCAGTCTGCCCTCGAGCGCAAGGTCGCGGGTTGCTGGGTCCCTGACCACCGTCAGGGCCTCCTCAATCGCCTCGGACAATCGCGTGTCCCCCAACCAGCGACGACGAACGAGGCGAAGAACAGCCTCCTCACCCGGCGTGAGGTGGACCAACATGGTGTCCAAGAGTTCAGGAGCGTCCATGAAAAGCGCCGCCTCAGCGAGGGACAGCCACGACGGCCAGTCCAGTTCCTCTTTCCAAGCGGCGAGCACTTCGCTCGAAACCGGACCCTCGGTGCGCCATCGAGAGATGAACACGCCCGGGCCCACGGGTGTTTCGATGGTGGTCATCGGTCGTCCTCCTTACGGGCCGTGCGGGCCACGGCATCGATGAAGGCTGTTTCGGCTGCAACGGGGTGAGCGTCCCCCGTCCAGCCCGCAGCACCGTCGTGTCCGCCGCCATCGCCACCCAATGTTTCAGCGATACCCTCCATGATGGATCCCATGTGCAGACCGGATTGAACGCTGGACCTGGGGGCGCGAACGGTCAACCGTGTCACGCCGTCACGAGCGCGAGTCACCACCACGGCGTCGGCGCCCAACGTGTTCAGCACGGACGCAACCCTGCCTTCCAGCGTTCCGGCCGTTGTGCGCAGGACGGTCCAGGCTCCGGCCTCCGTTGTTTCCGCACGTTGAAGACCACGCAGAATTGCACCACGGTCGCTCGGGGAAGTCTGCGTGTCTTCCATGGATTGAATGAACGATTGATAGTCAAGACCTGACGCCTCCAAAAGCGTGGATGCCGTGGCAAACGACCCGGCATCGGCGTGGCGAAAACGACCCGTGTCGGCCACAAGCCCAGCCAGTAAAAATTCACACACGGGCACCGTCAAGGTCGATGGAGAATGCGTTGCGAGGTAGCGGGTGATGACTTCTGTGGTTGAGCGGACGTCCCATTTGATTCGGAGGTCCGTGTTCGATAGCGTCCAACCGTCGGTTGCATGATGGTCGATGACGCAGGTTGGAACATCGGGCAGCATGAGCCCGGTCTGGTCGGGAGCCGCTGCGTCAACCACAACGATGGCTGCCAGTTGTTTGGGCCACGACGTTCCCTCGGATTTCAAGCGGCGAAACGGCGCTTGGTGCTTGGCCACGTAGCGTTGGGCTGCCCGACCAACATGGAGCCCGCACGCAAGCATGTTCGGATGGTGAGCGGCCAGTGCGATCGCCGAGCCCACCGTGTCCATGTCGCCGTTTTTTCCGGCAATGACAGCGACTGGTCCTGCGGCAACATGCAGGTTTAACCACGCATCCAAGGCCTCGAGGTCGCCAGCGAACGCTGAGACGTTCGTGGTCATTCCTGAGCACCCTGGAGGGATTTCTTGAGTTCGTCGTAGGTCTGAACGAGTTGTTTTTCCCGTTCGGAGAACCGTTCGAGATGAACGCTCATCGATGCAAGCGTTTCCTTGAGGTCCTTCAGCAAGCCGGCTCGGTCTGCAACTTCGATCAAAACACCACCCATTTGTCGATGAAGGGCGAGATCGTCCGGTTGAGATTCAACCGCGGCGATGGTGCCCTCGAGTTCTTGGAGCTGAGCGCGCACGCTGCTGACCTGTTGACGAGCGGCTTGGACTTCTGCTACGACGAGCTGGAGTTGGTCGAGGTTTTCCACGGTCTCACCGAACCGAACGTAGGGACCGGGGTTCAAGAATGCTTTCCGAAGACCTTCAACACCGAATCCGTAGCAATGAGGCCTCGTAGCCGAGTGTTCCACATGGCTCGCAAGTCCTTGCAAGCGCTCTCTTCCAGATGAATGCTGAACGAGGCGTCGTCGTTCCACGGCGTCTCACAGTCCGTGGCCAAACACGCGGCGAGCGCACGCGTGTCGGTTTGGTTTCGAGACTGGACACGAAGGCTCAACTGCCACATGGGCGATTCCTCCGTCGTTTCACTCTTCTTCTTCAAGCGACGGACGATTGGCCAGTTCTCGCTCGTAGTTCATGGCCGCTTCCTGGGCGATGAACGCCATGTCAGCGGTCGTGGCTCCGTCAACGGATCGGCGCAGAATTCGGTTGTTGGCGTCCGAGGCTCGCGTGAAGGGTTCCCACGCACCGCCAGCAAAGGTGTGACCGCATTTCTTGCAACCCCAAATGCCGACGGATTGTCGCTCGACCTTTTGGTATTGACAAACGGGGCACGTGTACTTGCGAGAACGCTTGGCCATTGCCGAACCTGCGTTTCGGCGCACAGAAACACCGTATCGTGCTCCAAACCGTGCGGTTGCACCGGCTTTTTGGGTTCGCTTTGCCAATCAGTTCCCCTCCTTGTCTGCTACGAGTTTCCGAAGTTCAACGCATCGCTTTTGGGCCACATCGAAGATCTCGGCAAACTCGGCGGGAGTGAACACCCCTTTTAGCCCCTTCTGTAGTGAGTGGAGGTGGCCTGCGTCACCAAGCGTGATGTGGATGCGCTCGTCGCCTCCGAGTTCTTCGTGCTCGTTGGCGTCAAGAACAAAGCGTCCACCGACACGGGTGAACGACGCCATGATGGGTGTACCGTTGACTTGGAGCGTGTGGTCCTCACCCACGTCGAATCGCTCAGCGGGCACAACCGCTGTGCGCAAGGCAGCGATGGCAGCAAGGCCGCAAGCGTCGAAGATGTTCCCCTGATCGGAAAGAACGTGGATGTCGATCATGACGCCCCATACTTTCTCTCCGGGAACGATGCACAGGCTCTCCATGTCAATGCAACCTGATTCACGGATGCCTCGGTCAACCACACGTCCCAATTCAATGGATTCGGGTGAGGGTGGTCCGGGCTCGTACTTGCGCCCGGCCACAGGTCGGAGTTCGGCTCCGCACATCAGCGACCCCTGGGTCGGTCGGTCGGGCCACGGCGTTCGCAACTCGAACTTGACACCGGCGTAGACGATGGTGCCACCCATCACAACCTTTGCAGAACCTTCAGCGTTGTAGAGGCAGTTTGTTTCAAGCGATACGTCACGAGATTCCCATTGACCTCGGCCGTCGATGCGGTTGCCTTCCTCGGCCAGTCGGGCAAGTTCCTGGCGCAACAGGGCGGGAACGAGTTGGACCATCAGGCCTCACCTCCGTCGTATCGGCGCTTCAGCGCATCAACCATGATTTCGTGGATTTCTCGTGCTGCTTTGAAGTTGTACTCCATGGCAAGCTCGTACTCCTCGGGCGACAGGTCTCCGTCCATTTGCAGGAAGGCGATCTCACCGGTGTTGGGGAGGATTCCAACGGGAAGGTCGGCCTGACCGTAGTTGTCTTCGGCTTTGTCCAAATCAAGCACAACGGTGTCTTCGATTTTGCCCGAGGCAACACCGACGATCATGTCCCGCATGGGAATACCGGCATCGGCCAAGGCGACGGCCGCAGCCGTGATGCCTGCGCACCGAGTACCTGCTTCGGCGGCGAGAATCTCAATCTCAACCCGAATCTTTGAGCGAGGGAAACGCTCAACGAGAACTACGGATTCCAAAGACTCAGCCGTGACCTTTGAAATTTCACGGGAGCGGCGGTTGAAGCCGGGTCGAATGCGGTCGGACGTTGAAAAGGGAGCCATGTTGTATCGAACGTCAATCACGGCTCGGTCCTGGCGCTGAATCTTTCTGGGGTGCGCCTCCATGGGTCCGTACACGGCGGCGACGGCCACGTTGAGACCGTGGGTCACCATCGCTGAGCCATCGGCCGCTGGTAGCACACCGGCTTCGATTGAAACCGGCCGCATTTCGTCCACCTTGCGGCCGTCAAGGCGACTGCCGTCGTCGTTTAGCAATTGTACATCTCCGTATCCACCCATCATGCATCACCTTTTGTCGTGTTTTCCATATCGGAAAGAATTGTTTCGAACGCCTTGCTGTGTCCTTCTTCAGCGACGCACCGAATGGCTTTTCGCGCCCAAGCGATGCCTTCGGAAGTACCGTCAATCCATGCACGGCCGTTTTCGCCGATCATGATTCGGCAATCGCACGCATCTCGCATCCGTTGAAGCAGAGCGTTGTTTTCTCCGCGAACACGGTCGATGTGTTGGACGGGAACGGGTTCAATCGCTCCTTGATTCAATCGTCGAAGACCGACCCCTTTCATGGTCAGCACCACGTTGTGGCACTCGTCCACTTCCTGAACGCGAGCGAGGACAACATCTCCGACGTCCATGTGTTGGCGCGCTGCACCAAACTCAACCTTCCACGGGGCGAGCGACATGGGGAGCAATCCTTGGAACGAACCGTTGATGTTCATGAACCACAAGTTGTTGCGGACCTCTGCCACAATGCCGACAACCAAATCGCCGGACCGGGGCATGTACGCTGTGTTGATGGGGTCCACGGAAACCGTGTTGTTTCGCTCTCGCAGCCAACCGAGTTGAGTGGCGATGAAGGATTCTTGTGCAGCGATGATTCCGCTGCCTGCACGCTTCCCGGCGGATGACCCAACGGCCATTCCCGGGGTCACCAGGCGCTGCTCGGCGCCGTCTCGACCTTGGGACATTCTTTTCTCTCCGTTCGGGCCCACTCGCCAACCCATGATAAAGGCCACCCTACGGCCACGGGTCTGGTCAGGACAGTTCCTTTACCTCGGCGTCGGAACTTCGCCGCATAACCTGACCGATGATTTCACCCTTCATGCCTGCGGGGCATTCGATGACGCAGGCCCAGGAACCGTCCTCGAGCCAGCCCTCCTTTTGCTGGAGTGTGCGGAGCAATTGCGAAACCGAACCGTAGGCCGAGCCGGGCACTTTGAAGGCCAGCCGTACCGTTTCAAACGACAGCGGTATGAGGGGTTTTAATTTTGCAACGGCGTCCTTGACCTGCTCTTCCAATCGCTTGAACGGGTCGACCGAATAGCGCGATTCGTCGAGGGCCAACTCAATCCGTGTTTTGGGATGCGGAGCCTTGGTCTTCGGGTCAACCGACTGAGAGTGAATGCGGTGGACGATTTGCTGACGCATGTTTTCAACCATCTGCTTTCGCTGAACGGTGGTCAACTGAATGGAGCCTTTTTCCAGAATGGTGGATGCGATGACGACGATGTCTTGCGTGCCGAAGACGTTCTCAATCGCCTCGGCGGTGGGCCGCTCACCTCCCCGCGCATCGTGGAACACCTCGTCCATGGCGAGAAATTCATTGATGTCCACGTCGTTTGGGGTTTCCTTGAACGTCTCAACGAGAACGGGATCAACGAGGACCTCGTAGCGCTTGCCGCCTTTTTCCATGCGTGCCAAGACGGCGTCATCAAGACTGACCACATCATCACCTGTTCACGGCAAAGGTGAGGCGGCGTTTCAACTTCGCGCTCAATCTTCGAGTGGCTTGAGACGGTCGATTTGCTTGTTGACTTCGTCTCGGTCAAGAACCCGATAGCCGTTGGAGTCGACGACCGTGACCTCCACAGCCTCTCGGTTGAGTTCGGCGTCGTTGGCCGACCGAAGCGCCTCAAGTCCCAGCTTCATGGCGGCGTTGAGGGTCATGTTGTCCTTCCAGTTGTCCTCGAAGAACTCAATCACCGTGTTGCGGCCGCTGCCGATGGCGCCGGCGTGGTAGGACTGGTACGCACCGGACGGGTCGGTTTCGTAGAGGTGAATGCCGTTGTCGTCAACCCCGCCGATGAGCAGAGCCGTGCCGAAGGGACGAGAACCCCCGTATTGGGTGAAAGATTGCTTGAAGTCGCAGATCTTCTTCACGAGCACATCCACGGGAACCGTTGCACCGTAGGTGATTCGGTTGATCTGTGCTTCAACTCGAGCACGAGCGACCAACTGGCGTGCGTCGGCCACAAGTCCGGAGGTTGCAATGCCGATGTGACCGTCGATTTTGAACATCTTTTCGATCGATTCGGGAATGATGAGGCGGCTGATGATGCGTTTGTCGCACACCAAAACAACACCGTCTTTGAATTTCAGCGCAGCCGTGGTGGTCCCACGCTTCACGGATTCACGAGCGTATTCAACTTGGAACAGTCGTCCGTCGGGGCTAAACGTTGTGATGCCGTGATCGTATCCTCTTCCACTCGGTTGCATGGTATGACCTCATTTGCTTGCCCCGGTTGACACTTTATGAGGATGCGGGTTGATTGACATGAGTGCCTTCCGGGTCGTGTGGACCTCCATGCCGACCCGTATCAACCCTACGAGGCGAACAGACTCATGAAGGTGGTCCACCACGCAAAACCATGCGCGTGGCTGTCCTCTCCTCCGGAGGAAAGGATTCAGCAGCGGCNTGGTGGTGGGCGANGTGCAAGGGGTGGTCGGTACAGTGTCTTGTCACCGTCACGATCACGGACGGCGATTCTCCGATGTTTCAAATTCCATCAACCCACGTTGTGGAACGGCAGGCGGCGCTGGCCGGTCTGCCTTGGGTTGAAGTGAAGACAAGTGGTGCGCCACCAACCGACATCGAAAACCTCGAATCCGCCATGAAGGCGCTGGACATCGACGGCTTTGTTTCAGGCGCGCTGGCGTCGGACTACCAAAAGTCTCGGCTCGAGCGGATGGCCGAACGGCTTGGCCTGCGCAGCTGGACGCCTTTGTGGCACCAATCAGGACACGAGCACCTCAAAGGAATGATCGACCACGGTTTTGAGATCATGATCACGGGCGTTTCAGCCGAAGGGTTGACCGAGGAGTGGCTCGGTCGGGTTCTCACGCCAGCATCGTTTGAGGTGCTGTCCAACCTTGCGGCAACCCATCGGTTCCACGTTGAAGGCGAAGGCGGAGAGTACGAAACACTGGTGCTTGGTGGGCCTCACCACAACGGACGCCTTTCGGTTGGTGGAACCGTGCATTGGGACGGCGTTCGGGGGCACTACGAGATTCACTGAGCGGCTTCTCGCGCAAGCGCAACGCACTCGTCAACGATTTCACCTGCCACACCAACATGGTTCATCGGGTCGAACATGGATTCCAACTCCTCGGCCGAAAACGCTGCAGAGATGGCTGGTGTTCGGCTGCACACGTCGATCAATTCTTCCCCGCTGGCCAGGGCTGTGAACGACGCCTCTCGAAGAACTTCGTGGGCTTCGTCCCGTGGCACACCGTGGTCGACCAGCTCGATCATGACCTTCTCGGCCATGACCAACCCCTTTTGAGCGTGAATGTTGGCCAAACAACGCTCCTTGTCGACCCACATGTTGGTCAACACATCGGTGGTTTTCGCCATCACGTCCTCGGCAAGGGCTGAGGCGTGCGAGAGCGTGAAGCGCTCGCTGCTGGAATTTGCAAGGTCGCGCTCGTGCCACAGAAGGGCGTTCTCATAGGTCGGGATGATGAACGAACGAACGATGCGAGCCAAGCCGGATGCGTTTTCGGATTTGATGGGGTTCTTTTTGTGCGCCATGGTCGACGAGCCCACTTGTTTTTTGACATCGAATCCCTCACCGGCTTCGGCGATTTCCGAACGTTGGAGGTTGCGGATTTCCTGCAGCACCTTTTCGCACGTGGTCGCGACGTTTGCAAGCCAGGACATGTATTCCACGTAACGGTCACGTCCCACCACCTGCGTTGTGGCCAACGGCACGCCAAGGCCCAGATGGGTCATGATGAGGCGCTGAAGTTCACGGGCATGTTCGCCCTGAGCCGCCCCGGTGCCAACAGCGCCCAAGAATTTTCCAACCGCCACCCGAGGCGAGGCCTCGTCAAGACGAATCAGTTGTCGACGCATCTCATCCAACCAGACAGCCGCCTTGAGACCGAAGGTGATGGGAACGGCGGCCTGGCCGTGGGTTCGGCCCAGCATGACGGTGTCTCGCTCTCGTTCAGCGACGTCCGCACAAACGAGGATCAGTTCGCAGAGTTTTTTTCGCAGCAACACGATGCTGTCCCGGAGTTGGAGCGCAACCGCTGTGTCAACGATGTCGTTGGATGTAGCACCGAGGTGGATGCACCAGCCGGCTTCTCCTGCGGCCTCGGCCATGGCTTTGGTGAGCGCCATGATGTCGTGCCTCGTTTCCGCTTCGATTTCACTCACGCGTTCTTTTGAGACGGATTCAGGGTTTGCGATGGCCGCAACGGCGTTGTAGTCGTCCTCCGTGACCCTTCCCAACTGCCAGTGTGCCCAAATCAGAGCTCGCTCCACTTCGAGTTGACGCTCATGACGACCAACTTCGGACCATATGCGTTTGAAATCTTCATCGCCGTAGCGGTAATCCAGCGGACAGAAGGCCATGATTCAAGGTGGCAGATTCGCTTCATCAACCTTCCCACCGGACCTCATGGGTGCGATTGAGCAACGTCTTGAACGTCGTTCGTCGATTGGTCCACAGGAGCCATGACGTTCCGAATCAGGAAGATCGCGAGAATGGACGAAGCAACGAACGATATGCCAACCCACGAGGAGAGATGATACCACATCATGGCGACCCCGACCAGCGAACCGTAGGACACAACTTGGCACAGCGCAGAGGCCAAACCGAGTTTCTTGATTCGCTCAGGTGGCAGCTGTGCTTCGTGTTCCAACAAAAAAGTGTAGATGAGGAAGTAGATCGCCTGAAACGGAAGTGCGGCGGCGATGATGGCCAGCGCCACCTCTCGAATCGTGTTCGGGTCCTTGGCCTGCTCAATGCCTTGAAACAACATCAGGGCGGTGTTGGTGCCGAGCAAAGCAGCCATGATGGTCCATCGCTTGTCTTGAGAGGATGTCCTGCTTTCAACGTTGACCGAGCCTTCACTCATGAGGCGTCAACGACGGAACAAGGGTTTGATGTTTGCCACCCTGAAGCAACCCGTTGTGGCCAATTCACGCCAGGAAGTTGATGGCCGTGCCGGTGATGGTGGCCACGATGAGCAACAGCAGCATCATGGTGATGGGACCGAACTGGTTCGCATCGTCAAGCGCTGTCCCGAGGAAACCGTCTCGGGTCCACGCTTCAATGACGGTTTCCGCTTCTTCAAACGCCGGTGGTTCACGGCGGGGGATTCGTTCACCCTTGCGAACTTCGCCACTCATGAACTTCGGAGGGCGATGGGGGTCATAGCCCTTGCGAGCGGGAAGCAAGCCGGAACCCTCATTCACCGATGACACCGACGCATCGCCATGGAGCGCCACGATTTTGCGTTGGATGGCGATCGAATCCACCTTGCGGTGGAGGGCAGCACCGGCGGAACGACGCTGGGGTTGCACCTCGCGGCCGATGCGATTGAANACGGGAAACGCGTGCTGTGGGCGTCGGTTGAGATGCCCGACCCTGCCCGATTCTCCCAGTTGTTTGCGCACCTGTCGCTCGTTGAGAGCTCGAGGTTTCACGCGATGAATTTTGGCGGACGCTTTGACCGAGCGGTTGACGCTTTGCTGGAAGCGGCCTCATCGCTACCAAGCGTGGGTCTTGTGGTGATGGACGATTGGTGTCCGTCCAGTGGACGCATTCCAAAAGATCGATTGGACCACATTGAACGCGTGGCTTCTGAGTGTCCAAACCACATCGCGGTTCTGCTCGTTTCCAAGGGAAGCGTGGATGCAAGCGGTTCCAGCTCGGACCCCATCGTGGCGCGTTCAGCGGACGCCATGAGCGAAAAGGGATTCAGCATCTGGCGGTTGTGGAGAGGAAAGAACGGCGCACAACGCACCCTGGTTTGTGAGGAAGAACGGCTTGAGTTGACGTTGACCGATTCAGGGTTCGTTGGCTGAATCCTCGTTTTCTTCCAGAAGTTCAGCCATCATTTCCAACGCATCGTCGTCGGGTTCCTCAAACTGCTGCGGGTTTCGTGCACCACCACCCATTTCATCTTCCCCAGCAATTTTAGGAGCGTTCTTCTCGAGCATCGACCGACGGTTGCTCCTCGCCCGTCGCATCATGTAGAAGACCATGCCCAAGAACAGCAGCCCTGCAAACATTTGCGCGACAGCGACGGTGGGTTCATGGTCCATGCTTGCGACACCCGCCCTCTCGTTCTTCATCGTTTTGATTCACGGTCAGCCCGGCCCGTGTTCATCCCAAGCCAGCGGCCGGGACAGATGTCGACGAGCGTCGATCGGGGGCTCAACCCACGAGGAAAACGGTGGAGTGCACGGCACGGGAACCCAACGGTCTTCCGAGCGTTTCTTGCAGGAAGGACAGCGCAATCCTTGGTTCGAACCCATGCTCTTGAGCTTGACGTTGCAGGCTGGACACGAGGGGCGCTCGTGAACTCGACTCGACCACGATTCAACCATCATACGCTCGGCGTGAAGCCAGCCGTTGTCGTCGATGAGGCCTTGAACAAAAACAACATCCTTCGGTTGAAGCCATCTGGCCAGCCGATTGACGGGCCCACCCTCGACGTAGGAAAGAATCGGCGGGCCGTCGGTTTGGATACGAGCGTGCTTGCGCTGCGGATGGATCTCGACCGACTCCACGCACAGACGCAGAGGCACGTCGAGATGATCTCCGCTGGCCTGGTTGGTGCGAAAAACAGCCTGCCCGACGCTCGGTTCTGTACCCTCCGCCGCCAGCAAAGCATCGCATGCGGTCGCGGCAACCGTGTTGGATGTGGCTCGAATCCCGAACAACACGGGGGAAAGGCCCCGCGGTGCAACCAGTCCCGTGCCTTTTCTCGGATCGCGGGAGAACACAACACCCTCCGTTGCGTCCACCACCAGCAAGGCCTCCGAATCGATGAGCCGTGGTCCGTGAGCAGACTCGCTTCGCCACGCAATCGCTTCCCACGTGCATGTTCGCCCCGGCCATGCAACCGCCGCTGTGGCACCGATTCGTCCATGGCCGCCCCAGTGACGGGTGGCCTCGGGCAAGTCGTTCAGTCGCACCTCCTCTTTCACCGCCCGCCAGTACAGCTCTTCACTGGGTTTCGTTGAAAACCAGACCATACCCGGGCTGGTGGGATGTTGTTCTCGGTCGGAGATTGACGATGCAAGAACCGCTCCAGCAAGGTGGGAAAGACGGTCATCCCACCAAGCGTCAAGATGCGCCATCAGTGCGGCTTCGTTCGTACAGGTGAGTTCAACGCTCACGGCTGCGTTTCCTCGGGTTCGACGACGGGCGAAAGGCCACAGCCGTACCAATCGAGGTTCGCCGGCGACAACATCGTCGGGAAGATGATTCAACAGATCGTAAAACGCCTTTGTGGTGCACCCGCCCGCAAGCGAATCGGTGTCGTCAAGGCCCAACCATCCCATGCCATCACCTACGGATTGTACGCCTCATCTCCGCCCGCCTGCGACCAACGGTTCGCAATCTCAATCAATCCCTTGTCCGCAGGGACCCTGAACAACCGGGCACCGTACGCCCAACCTGCACCCATGTCTGAACGCCGGTCGCCGACCATCAGGTCCTCCGGGTGAGGCGGAGAGGGCTTGGAGCCCCACCAGTCCACCACCGGTCGTTCAATGCGGTGAAGACGTGCGGTCCAACTGCGTTCAAGCGTTTCCTTCCCCCGAAGCAGTTTATGCCCGAGCAAAAGCATACCAGGCGAAGGTTTTCTGCAGGCACACCGCTCTTCATGCACGTGCGGGCAGGTGATGAAAAGATGGATGCGAGCGTCCGAATCCGCCTCGAGCAACAGGACCTGAAGTTCACGATGAATCGATGCAAGGTTTTCGGGACCCCACAATCCGCGCTGAATCGGTGACTGGTTGGTCACCACGCACACGAGGTAGCCAGCACGATTGAGATCGCCAACCACGGAGGCCGCCCCCGGGAGAACCACAACCTCTTCAGGAGCGTTCACGTACCCCGGTTTCCCCCGATTAAGCACACCGTCTCGATCGAGAAATGCAATGGGGGCATCCTTGATTCGGGCGCTGGAGATCTCGACCGGTGACTGAACGTACGGACCCTCCATGGGCGACGCTCGTGGAACCACTCAAAGGGCTTTGTTGCGTCGGAGACCTTGATAATCCAGCGTTGACTGGGTGAATTGATGGTCCTCGAAGGCGAAACGGGTACGCTCCTGGGTGCCACGGGCATGCTGATGCTGGGGCTTTCTTGGGTTCGACGATCAGCACCAACCGTCCGTCTCGCTCAGGCGGGCTGGATATTGGTCGGGATTTACTTCTTTTCTCAGTCGTGGACTTATCTTGCACACGACGACCCCATTTTGACCGTTATGTGCGCCCTCACGCTACCACTGTCCTGCCTTGCTGCGTGGTGGGAGCAAACGGCCACAGACGGGAAGAGGGACGCCATCGTTTGGGCCCGAGGAACGGTCGCCTTTGCTGGAGGACCCTATCTCTTGATCGCCTACGTGCCCTACCTCAGCGTGCTTGCGATTTGGTTTGTGGCTTCGCAGTCCGCATGGTTCCTCGGCTTTGCAACGGGCCAGAACATCGAAATTGGAACCACGTGGGTCAACGATCCCAACGGGCGTGTCGCTTGGGAAGACTGGGATGGGAACCGCTGGTTCGCCACGGACTTCACGGGAGAATACGCCTTCCAATCCGAATTGCTTCTGGCCGACGGGGGCGCCATCGGCATCAACTTCGTCCTCGCATGCACCGCCATTCAATCCATGGTGCTCTTCATCGGAGCCATTTCTGTGTTGGAACTTTCATGGAGAAAGCGAGCCCGGGCGCTCTTGCTGATCGTGCCAACCATCCACGCACTCAATGTTTTCCGGAACGCTGGACTCATTTGGATGCACATGAACTACACCCAGTGGACGTTTTGGGGCCTGAGCGTGTTTGAATTCGGTCACAGCTACGTCGCTCGTGTGGTGAGTTTGTTTGCCATGTTTCTCCTGGCGCTGATCATGTTTGAGATGTTACCCTCCATGCACCGAAACATCTTGGCGCTCACGGGTTCGGGACAAAAAAAGAGGAANTGAAGTGCAAACGCCGGGAGTCGAACCCGGGTGGAGAGGTTGGGAACCTCCCATCATAACCACTAGATCACGTCTGCGCAAACCAAGCGAGTTGCGAGGGATTCATCAGCGCTGTGGTGAGAAAGGATGATGGAGCATGGTCGCAACCTTGCCACATGCACCCTGCGCTGGCGGCCTTTGTGTTTCCGCGCGGAAACCTCGCCGTGCGGAATCGAACGGTGTTGGCGGCGATGACCAACAAGCAGAGCCACCCCGACGGTTCCGTCTCCACCGATGAGATACGATGGCTGGAGGCCCGCGCTGAAGGTGGTTTTGGTATCGTCACCACGGCAGCAACGCACGTGCTTGAACACGGGCAGGGGTGGGAAGGGGAATTCGGCACCTGGTCCGACCATCACATCGAGGGCTTGACGGCCATGGCCACGGCCATCCGAGGCCACGGTGCCGTGGGTCTCGCCCAACTCTTTCACGGTGGCATGCGAGCGCCTCAGAGGCTGACGGGCGTCCGTCCCTGCTCCGCATCGGAAAACGACCTTGGTGGCGATTTAGGCAACAGCAAAGCGTACTCTATAGAAGAAATACACGATGTCATTAGGGCCTTCGGAGCTGCTGCTGAGCGGTGCGAACAAGCCGGGTTTCACGGCGTTGAACTCCACGGCGCTCACGGCTACCTCATTGCACAATTTTTGGGACGAGGAACCAATCGGCGAAAGGACGGATGGGGCGGAGACCAAACCGATCGAACCCGGTTCCTCAGAGCGATTGTGGATGAGGTCAGACGACGAACCGGCCCGACGTTCTTGGTGGGCGTTCGCTTGTCGCCTCAACTCACGGCCTGCGGACTCACGATTGAAGACTCGTTGAAAACACTCCGACTGTGCAACGCCATGCCGCTTGATTTTGTCCATGTGTCGTGCTGGGACATCGCTGAAACAACGACGATTGACGGCCGGGATGTACCGTTTACAACCGTCTTCCGAACCCATCTGAACGACGAAATCCCGTTGTTTACGACGGGAAGTGTTTGGAACGCCGGCGATGCGATTGAAGCCGTTCAGCAGGGCGCTGAGTTCGTTGGCGTGGGGCGAGCGGGCATCGCTCATCCAAACTGGCCCGTCTACCTCGAGAACGCACAGGATGAACCGAAACGTCCGCCTTTTTCGGTCAGCGAACTTGAAGCAGCATCGCTGAACCCAACCTTCATTGAATACATGCGCCGCTGGAAGGGTTTCGTCGAACCATGACGACATCAGACCTTTGGTTGCCAGTCCGCATCGGGTGTCGACCGGGTCCAGACCGTTCCGCTTCCGGTTGGATACTCAACCGTTTCCACCCCGTCAAGGACCATGCCCATCAATTCTGCAGGTGGTTGTTGCACGTCGCTCAGGGGAGCGAGTAATTCGGTCATCATCTCTCCTCCCTGATACGGTTCGTTGGGGAGGTCGAGACTCGACGGTGCAGCACCCATGGGTGGGCCAGAATCGACCACCGGTGGGAGTTCAACGGCCTCTTTGCTGTAGTCCGAAGAGGCGGTGCTGCCGAACATTGCTTCGTTCAGTCGGTCTTCATCCCCCCAGGCATCCGGTTCATCGGACGGCGACCGATTGCTACGGAGGAATCCGAGCAGAAGTCCGGCCAACACCAGCAGAAGCGCCCCTGCAGATGCATAGATGATGTCGTTGGAGACGCTCGCTACGATGTCAGCGTTGTCGCCCACACCATCGCCGTCCGTGTCCTTTGACTCGGAGGGGTCGTCCGGGAAAGCATCCACATCGTCTGGTACACCGTCACCGTCGCCATCAAAAGCGTCGTAAGTGGTCTCGCAAATCACCATCAGGAGTTCCAATTCACCTTCGTTGATCTGCTCGTCTCCGTTGGCGTCCACCGATTCAAAATCGTAGCTGTTTTCCCAATCGTAGCGTTCCAGGACCGAACGAGCCACGGCTTCGCGACCGTCGACGAACTGGTCAAAGACCGAAATGAGTTCGTTGTCGCACGTGCATGCGAGTTGCAGTGCTTCACGGAATTCAACCGTGCCGTCACCGTTGATGTCAATGTCCTTGAGCTCATCGGCCTCGATTTCAAAGGCCTTCAGTTCGGCGCTGTCCAGGACGCCGTCTTCGTCAAGGTCAGCTTCCCCAAAGAGTTCCTCTGCTTCGTCCGAGCACGACTGAACGTCCGCCGGCTCGTTTGGTTCTTCAGGTTCGAAGGGTTCGACGGGGAACATGCTCTCGTCCCAACGCGCCACCAATGAAACCTCCTCGGCGTCGGAGACGCCAGCAACGGTGATGTCGATTCGGCCGTTCATGGGGAACGTCACGGTCATGAGGTGACTGGTCCCGTCTTTCCCACTGACCAGTTCGTAATCCGTGGGAACGGTTTCAACGCCAAAGCCCATCCCAGGACGACCTCCACCCTCTTCGAATTCAATCTCGTACGCCGTACCTTCGATGGTGATGGTGATGTCCCCGGACCCTCCGTAACTCTCCAAAACGAAGGTGTTACCGGGCTCATCGAGGACGGCGTAAAACAGCACCTCTCCCTTGGCGGGTACGCTGATGCCCTCAAGCGGTTCATCGTTGTACAGTTCGAGGGGTGTCCCGTCGTAGTCCCAGACGTATCGATCGGCAAACTCAGCCACGATGTTCACGCCGGTGAACGCTGACTCCGAGGTTAGAAGGATGTACCACCAGCCGGGGGTTGGGTCGTTGAACGCAATGCGGTCGCCAGCACCCTCTGCAGTGGAGTGGTGATCGTAGGTGGAAGCGGTGGGGGCTTGGTCAAATCGCATGAAAAGCGCAGCCTGGCCGGCACCGTCGTTGAGGTCGACGACGAGACGTTCCGTGCCCTGCGGCACGTCGACTTTGAAGTATTGATTGAGCCCTTCGTATCCGCTGAGCAAGCCGTATTCAACGCCCGGTGTGAGGACGATGGCATCTTCTGGGTCAACGTTTTCTGGGGGGTAGACAAAGTCCGCAACGATGGTGAATTCTCGTGCGTTGCGGAAACTGTAGGCGGTGATGTAGTACAGCCCGGGTTCAAGATCGAACAGGTGAACCTCTTCGTTGTTTCCCGGGTTGGTTGACCACGCTTCCATGGTTGGTCCCGAGCCGTCCGCTTTTCCACCCTCGTCATCGAATTCGCCTTGTTCTTCCCACCAAAGGGTGGGCGTCGGTGGGCTGTAGTAGGAAATGCCGATGTCCACGTTGCCGCGTCCATCGTAAGTACGAACCCGCAAGTCAGCAAGCGGTTCGGTGACGTTGACGAAGTAATAGTTGGCGTTGTAGTCATCGTTGGTGTATGAATCGCCGTTCACCACCTGATTTGTCACCGGGATGCTCTCCATGAGTTCGGTCATGTCGTCGAGGGTCGGCGGCGGGTCGGCCATGTCAACCTCTGGTTCAATGACGAGGTCTTCCAGGTCGGTGTGGCAAACGACGGTGAACCACATCACGCCTTCGTCGGGCCATTCCCACGTTTCGGAAACAAAGCCCCATTCGCCGTTGAGTTCCGTTTCATGGTTCCACTCGTCAGGGATTTCGTTGAACTGCATGAACACGGTGTACTCCGCCATCTCCTCAAAGTCGTCAAACTTGGTCGAATAGGACAGCCAGAAGAGCGAACGGGTGTACTCCTCAATCTCAATGAAAAACAGGAGCGTGTCGCCTTCCGAGGCAAATTCCAGCTCGTATTCTTCACCGGGGAACAACTGGACCGCCTGCGCAACAATGCTACCGTCGGGCATGACCCAATCAGCACCCTCAATGGACGCCATGCGGTCGTCCGAGGCGTCCCACGTTTCGCCGCCCTCGCCTTCTGGGAAGTCCAAACGAAGACGCTCCTCCATCGTCGTGTTGTTTGCGCCCGCACGGACGGTGATGTTGTCCAGAACACCTTCGAAGTGATTGCAATCGCAACCTGCACCCATGCGTGCAACGTAGAACTCATCGCAGTCCAATTCATTCTCGTAGCAGTCGTTGGAGCCAAAATCACCGAGCGGGATTCCAGCATCGTCATCGAGCACCGTTCCCGCATCCTCACCGTTGATGTGGAAGGTGTAGCCCACGCCTGTTTCAACGCTGACTTGGATGTGGGACCAGGTTTCAGCGGTCAGCGTGCCGTTGGAAACGGGATGCTGAGAAAGACTGTATTCAGAGGCATACGCCACCTGGTTGCCCTTGAGGTACATGCCCCATCCATAGTCGCCTTTCATGACCACGAACTGGTTTCCGTCGAGGTCGTAGGGGTACACCCAGGCGGACAGTTCGAGGTGATTGGCATCGGTCATGTCGAGACCCTCGTCGTGGTCGAGAACGACGTGGTCGCCGTCACCGTCAAACCGGAGTGCATAATCGGCGCCGGGTCCAATCTCCACCACGCCGTAGACTGGGAAGTACTGCGGGTCGTTTTCCAGATCGTTCCACGTACCCGGCAGGATGTTGCCCATGTTTGTACTGGCGATGTGGACGTAATGCTCGTCTCCACCTTCCGATGGTTGATCCTCGCCCCACGAGCGATAAAGGAACGGTGTTCCGTCGTGCCACCGGTATTCGCCCTCGTCGTGATGGTCGGACAGTCCGGTCCAGAGGTGGCGTGATTGATTGTCCCACGAGGCAAAGGTATCGAAGAGCCAGGTGTTTTCCACCTCGTCGTCAACGGTGACCAAAAAACCGTCCAGCGAACGGGCGTATGAAGCCGCATCTTCCCACGAGGAAGCGCTCAAAAGATGATACGTGTTGTTGTTGGAAGGGTTCACCGCGGTGTAAAGAACAGCCATGCCGTCGTCCTCCGGGGATTGTGCAGCGACGCCCGTAGCCAGCGGGGTTGACAGACTCAAAAGAAACAGAGCGACCAGGAGGACAGCCTTCTTCATGAGGAAAACCAAGTCGGGTTCGTATATCAATGACATGGTTTGATGGTTTTCGAATCACCCCTACGATGTTCCACAGATGATCATGAAGAAGTGGGAAGCAAACGATGATTAGTTTGCCTGGGCGTTACCATAATGAGATCCTTCTTCTCTTGACTCATCTCTTAAGTTGAAACCGAATTTTTCAGAAAACTCGTTAATCTTGTAGTCATGTTGCTTCCAATCAAGTTCGAGAACGTGATTTTGATTTTTATCGCATATAGCGTAGTATGTCTTTGAGTGCGACCATTGCTGTTCACCTTTTTTGTAGAGTGAAATATAATCAAATTTTATTCTTTGGTAAATAGAAATTCTTCGTTTCCCAGTGAGAATTTTTCTCATGATGAAAGCATATTGATTGGTATCAGCATACCATTCAACATGGTGGCTGATTGCAACAAAGTACATGAAAAATGATGTTACAATTATGTGAACAACAAAGCCTTCGAACCATCCTATTAGGATAAACAACGGTAATGAAATCCAAATGGCCATCCAATTACAAACGAGAATCATCAATTTTGCACTCAAGAAATTAAACTCATCGGTTGGTGTTTTTCCTTTCAGATAAGCATCGTAATATCTTCTAGCCTCATCGTTTTTGAGAAGCCGAGGCTCAATATTACCAACACTTGACACAGAATTTTCTAGGTTAATCGAGTTTAAATTGGTTTTCAAAAACATCTCGATTGTTTGACCATCACTGAAGTTTCTTTCCGCCGATTCGCAACTCGGTTTGAAGCGGCATTTGATGCTCCCAAGCAAATTCCTTGACGATTCGCCAGGCTTTCTCGGAGCCTTCGTAATCCTTGACGTCGATGATTTTGTTTCTGGTGTTGGCTTTGAACGCCGCGACCGGCTCAGCGTTTCGAAACACCAGGTAGGCCGAGCCAAATCCGAATCGCTCCTTCATGATGTCAGCGAAGTACGGGGCGATGGGGTCGGACGGTGGCAGGACGAAGTCTCGTATTGATGGAATGGATTTTGCTTCCTGCAGCAATTCCTTGCGGCCCCAACAAACCTGATGGAAATCCTCAATGAGGAAGCCTTTGATCAGCGTCTCGTCTTCCTCAAAGGAGTTGAGAACGGCCTTGAGTTCCTCGGGTTTGAAGGACGGACCCGCCAGCTGCGTGAGTTGACGGAGGGTGATGACGGGGAATTTCTCGACCAGTTTTCGGATGTATTCCTTCCGGAGTTCGGCGCGATCGACGCCCTCAGGAACAAACACGCTTCGGAATCCACCGCGGAAATCCTGAACGATGTGTCCGCTTCGAATGAGGGGCTGCACGAGTTTACGGAATTCAGACTGGGTCAGTGCGTGCCGCTCCTTGAACAGGTTCGGATCGGAATGGCTGCTGAAAAATTCAACGATGTCCCACAATTCTTCGTCTGCAGGCTGGTTTCGAATGGCGAGAATTTCTTGGAAATGCTCGTAGGATGCCCAAACTTGGTGACCCCGGAGGTTGATGCCTTGATGGAGCCTGTGCGCACTTGCCATGCTCTTGAGGTCAACGCGATACAGCTCGCTTCGTCCCCTCAGCGCGAAATCGTCGCGAATCTCATCGACTTTTTTCAACGCCATGATTTCGTTTTCATGCCGGGTTGACTGGTGGAGATGGTGTTTGTGGAAGAGGGCACGCTCGGCAATTTCGCGGGGTTGTGGGTCAACCACCGCACCACGAATCATCCGCTCACCCGTCATTTTGAACCCGATGCCCTCGAGAGCTGTCCGTGTCGTCTGGTCGAGCGATGTGATCGGTTCACTGTTGAAATTCGACAGAACAGAAACGTCAACGAGTTGTGCAGCATGATTTTCCAACAGGATTTCGAAAGCGGTGCAGAACTCATCGAGGTACGCCGTCGGGACGTGCAAATCTTTGATTTCGAGATAGTCGTTGACCTTGAACATCAGCACCTTCCCGATGGGGTCCACACCTTTGAAAATCGGAAGGTACCACCCGCGATCCAACACACTGCGAACCTCCCATATGAAGCGAGAAACGTACGGATCGGACTGCGTGAGAATGCGCACCGTGCGGTCTTCTCGACGAGGACGCATCAATTCCTCCACCTCATCNGGAGCACAGAAGAACGCCTCGGGTTCCGGCACAAGGGCCATCACGCGCGAGATACGACCTTCGTTTTCCAGATTCATGAGNGCCACGGTCAAGTCCTCAAAGCTCCGAGAGACGTAGAACCTGAGGGTGCTGGCCTTGACGGGCCCCATGCGACGAACGACCTCCTCGAGGGCGTCTTCAAACGACAAGGCAGGGTAGACGTCCTGCACTCGATGGAAGAGGGATAGGCGGCGACGACGACCGGCGACTTCCTCGAATTGCTTGACGACGAGCATTTGACGTTCAAGGTTGCTCAAGGCGTTCTTCAGGTCCCGATGGAGGGATTTGTGCTCGTCGCCTTTCGGATAATCGGCCATGATTTCCTGCCGTGTTACGTTCTCACCGGGAGGAATCTTCGTAAGAATTTCCTCTTCCATGGGGCCGATCCAAGGCTCGGGTTTCAGTCCCAGCAGCATCGGAAGGTTTCGCTTGGTCGTGTACCCGATACGGTTGTGAAGCAAGCGACCCATGATGACGTCGGAATCGAGCTGCACGTCCGTCCAGTCGTTGAACGCAAATTCCCCGACCCTGTAAAGCAGTTCCTGCTGTTTTTGGAACAAGACGTGCTCGTTGAACGCCGTGAAACTGTCCCCGTATTGCTTGAAGGACTTGTCCAGAACCATGTTTTGTATCCAACGGTATTCGACAACTTCTTCCTCGCCGCCCGTGAGACGATGCTCATCGATTTTCAGAATGTATTCAGCATCGTTGGTTTGGATGAAGAAACCAACCGAGACCACGTTGCGACCCTCAAGCTCGTGCAGTGAACGTTCGATCAGCGCCTGAGGGAACGGCAATCGTCCCACCATTTCTTCCGACGTCTTCGGACCCTCGGAGCCCAGCATTTCGATGATTTTGACGCGGAGCGCTTCCTGCGGGTCGCCCAGTGAGCGCTCTTCCCAAGCCGTGGGTTTGGTGCCTTCGAAGTCAATGGCGATCTTGTAGGTCAGCCCGGCCGTGTGAAGTTCAAGCAAATTCTCAACCTCGGCACCCCCAGCAACGGCCAGACAACCCAAGGTTCCGTGGATTTCAGCCATGTAAGGAACAAACCACTTTCCGTCAAGTTCCTCTTGCCCGGTCCCGTCGAGCTTCGTGATCTGACCGTTCTGGCAAAGTTCCTCAACCCATCCCCGGATGGTTTCCAAGGGAATACCTGCCAGTTTTTCCTTGTAGAGTGGATTGTTAAATTCCCTGTCGAGGCCCCCACCGTGGCTCATCAACCGATACAATTCGCGAGCGTTGGTTGGCACCGGGGCCTTGTCGGCGTAGTACGTTGACANCTGTTCGTTGGTCAGCTCGGTGGCCAGCGACCGAGTGCCCAACAAGCGTTGAAGGATGGACGGGTCGATGTCCTTGACCAAAAACGCACGAGTCTTCATGGACATGAGGTCCTCAAAGGCCGACATGAAGAGCGACATGCCCAGACGTGAGGGAACCACAACCTTGGTGTGGACGATGCGTGCATCACCCGAGACGCACGCCGTGAGGAAATGCTCGAGACCGATGAGGTCAATGTCGCCGAACATGATTTCGCTCTTGGCCTCCCGCATGAGCAGGCTTCCCTCTCGCGTTCGATGCTTCTGAAGGAGGGCCTCTGCACGCTGCTGAAACTGTTGGGGGCTGATCTCTTCGGCTCCCATCCGCTTGGGAATGATGAGTGAACGGCCAGACACTTCTCGAAATCGCTTGGCAAAAATTTGCGTGTTGATGATGTATCGTTCAATGACGTCGATGTGGTTGTTTTCCCTGAACGCCGTGTACATCTCACCCGGGTCAACTTCTTGGGAGGTCTTCAGCAACAACCCGTTTTCGTCAAACGACATTTCGATGACGGCGATGTTGTTGGCCTCCGCAAGTCCGGCCATGAAGTAGCCCAGAGCCGTGTTGAATCCTCGACCACGGCACGTGGTGATCATGTAGGTGGGAAACGCTCCGGAGATGACCTGTTCGACCAAGATGCGTTGGGAGTCGGGTACCTGGAACGAGTCGAGGGAGTGTTCCTCGAGGTGTCGAGCAATGGCGTTGCTCACGTCGTTTGAGAGTCCGTAAACGTCCCGCAAAAGAACGCGAGGGTCCCGTTCTCTGCGGAGCGCAACGATGCAGTGGCCGATGAGTTCCAGAAGCGCCTGTGAAAGTTCTCGACTGCGACTTCTGGCTTCACCCGACCACGAAGGAATGGTGGGGCGGTGTCCGGTCACGCTCGTCACGTTCACCCTCGTGCCCTGAATGTTGGTCACGCGATAGGTTGAACCACCGAGAAGAATGACGTCGGAGGTTCGTAAATTCGATACAAACGAACCCGATAGTTTCCCGAGAATCGAACCCTCTGCATTGAACACGAGGTAGGAGTTGTCGGGGGCGATGGTTCCGATGTTTGTGTAGTAGATCATCCTGGAATATCCTCGCTTCCCGAAGATGTTTTCTTCCCAGTCAATCCATATCCTGCGCTCGTCCTCGAGCATGTCCAAGACCTCGATGAAATCGTCGTATTCGAAGTTCCGATAGGACCATGAGTTAACGATGATTTCGTAGGCTTCGTCGATGTCAAGTTCGTTGATGATGACCAGACCGATGATGAATTGAGCGACGACATCAAGACAGTTCTGCGGGAAATCAAGCCGATCCATATCGCCGGTTTGGATGGCTGCCTGAAGAGCCGCCAGTTCGATGAGGTCGTCCACGCTCGTCGGTAGGAACCTGGCACGTGGTATCCCACCAACATGGTGTCCTGCACGACCAATGCGCTGGAGCGCAGTTGCAATGTCGCCCGGGCTACCGACCTGCAAGACCAAATCCACCGAGCCAATGTCGATGCCCATCTCGAGTGAAGAAGAGGTTACAACGGCCCTTAAATGGCCGTATTTGAGTTTCTTTTCCACGTCCAATCGAATGTTTTTGTCCATCGAACCGTGGTGTCCTGCGACCAGTTCTCCGAGGAAAGGGCGAAGTTTTTGCACGATGGTCTCGGTCATTTTCCTCGTGTTGGCAAAGACCAGGGTGGTCGTGTGAGCGCTGATCAAATCGGCAATCGCCTCAATGTTGTATTCAAGCACCTTGACCATGGAGAGGTCGCTAAATTTCGGGTGCGTGATCAAGATGTCGAGGTCGAGTTCCCTTGAACCGGAGATTTTTGCGATGGACACCGATGTCGGTTTGCCCCGTGCTTCACGGTCGTCGCTGCTGACGAGGTATTCAGCCACGGTCTCCAGAGGTTCCATCGTTGCGGAAATACCGATGCGCTGAACGGGATTCATGAGCAACGAATCCAGCAAGGACAAGGTCAAGGACAAGTGGACGCCACGCTTCGTAGAGACCATCGAATGCAGTTCATCGATGATCATGTACTCCACCTCGCTGACGATGGGTTGGAACCGTGGTGAGGTAATCGCAATGGCGAGGCTCTCGGGTGTCGTGATCAGGATGTGAGGTGGGTTTCGGAGCATCTTTTGCCGGTCCGACTGCGAGGTATCACCGGTGCGAAGACCGACACGAATTTCCTGCGCACGATCGGGAAGATAATGTTCGGTGATTTCATTCAGCGGACCGATGAGGTTGCGTTGAATGTCGTTGGCCAGTGCCTTGATGGGTGAGATGTAAATGGCGTGGACTTTCTTTTCGAGTTTCCGCTCAAGAGCGAGCCGAACCAGCTGGTCAATGACGGTGAGAAAAGCCGTCAGTGTCTTCCCCGAGCCCGTGGGCGAACAGAGAAGCAGGTGTTGCTTTTCCATGATGGCCGGTATGGCCAGTTTTTGGGGGCGCGTGAAATCAGGAAACTTGTCTTTGAACCACTTCCTCACGGGAGGACAGAGTCGTTCGTACAGCGCCTCGGATTCCAACGGGGAATCCAAGTAGACAATCTCGGCCATTTCTTTTTGCCACCCTATTGGGTTGGAGCGGAGCGAATGCATACAAAAGCATTCCGTTGCACCCGCAGACCATCAGGGCCAGCGAGTGGCCCGTTTTTTCCAGCGTACCACGCGCTCGGTTGCAGGGCCTTCTTCGTGGAACACCAACGGAGATACGGCGGAGTCGGGCGGGACGGGGACTTCGTAGAGCGCGTCCGTTGGGCACGACCCAATGCACGACAAGCAACCCACGCAACGTTGCTCAACCACCACGACGGGTCGTTTCTTGTGCTTCCGTCCTTCAGGGTTGAACTGGAGCGGAAGAAGGGCTTCAAACGGGCAGTGCAGGATGCACAGGTCGCAACCCGTGCAGTCGTCTTGGACGATCGCAACCATGGACTGACCCATGGTACGTGGTTCTTGGGGTCGGCTATAATGCTGTGTCTGAGGAAAACCCCTCGGACCGGTGCATCGGTGGTGAAGTTCATAGGCGCGTCTCATCAGCATCCGGGCGGAGCCGATGTCGATGAGTGGAGATGGCCGTCTTGAGCGACTCACGGGCATGCTCAGACGCCGAGGTTTTCTTCTGCCGGCGTTTGAAATTCACGGAGGTGCAAAAGGACTGTACGACTTTGGACCCGTGGGCGGGCGCATGCGCTCCCGAATCAACCAACGTTGGTTGGACCACTGGCTTCGGTTGGGAAACGTCGTTGAATTGTCGTGCCCGACCGTCACGCCCTACGCTGTTCTCGAAGCAAGTGGACACGTCGGTGAATTTTCCGACTTCATGACCCAGTGCAAAGCATGCGGCGAGGCAAGTCGAGCGGACACNTTGCTCGAGGCCCACCACCCGAACCCTGACGCACTCAAGCGGGAGGAATTGCAAACCCTTCTCCACGAAAACGAGCCAGCGTGTCCGGCATGCGGTGCCAAAGACTGGAGCGAGGTTACCGCTCAAAACCTCATGTTCAACACCACCATCGGGGCGGGCGACTCGGGCCGAGCAGGCTTCCTGCGACCCGAGACGGCTCAGGGAATGTTCACCTCCTTCAACGCCCTTTTTCGCCACTTTCGAGAGCGTCTCCCCTTCGGAGCCATGCAGGTTGGTAAGGGCTATCGCAACGAAATCGCCCCGCGACAGGGCATGATTCGTCTCCGGGAGTTCAACATGGCTGAACTCGAATATTTCATCGACCCGGAAGCCGATCTCGACGACGACCTTCAACCCTGGAACGACGCACCACTCCTCTTGATTCCTGACGGTCAAGAGGGCGTCAATATGACGTTGAGTGAGGCATGTGAGAAATCACTTATTCGACATTCAACCGTGGCAAAATTCATGGGCATAACGCACGATTTCCTCGTCGACGTTGGCATCGATGCGAACAGGATTCGGTTTCGACAGCACGAGCAGGACGAAATGGCCCACTACGCCATGGATTGTTGGGACGCAGAAATCGACGGTAGCTACGGATGGATTGAATGCGTGGGCATTGCACATCGAGGTTGCTACGACCTGCAAAGCCACGAAGAAGCCACGGGAAAAACACTCCGAGCACGACGAGAATTTGACGAGCCCAGAACAACCGTCATCGACGGGTGGACCATTGACGGTGCAACGGCCGGTCCTGCGTTCAAAGCTCTTGCAGGTCAGGTCAAGGAAGCCGTTGAAGCCCTTCCAAAATCGACCACCTTCCCCTGTGAAATCAACTTGGCCAGCGGTGAGCGCGTCTCGGTAGCGAAGGAACACGTCAAGCCCAACAAAAAAACCATCAAAGAAACCGGAGAATGGTACCTCCCGCACGTCATTGAACCAGCGTTTGGTATTGACCGAATCATCTGGCACGTCATCGATCATGCCTATCACGAGGTGAAAAAGAACGACGAACCCTACACGTTGATGCGTTTGGACCCGTCCATCGCACCCGTGGATTACGCGGTGTTTCCACTGTTCGAAAAAGACGGGATGAGCGACTTGGCCATGCAGATTCACCAACAACTGTGCCGAACATCGGGCGTGGTTTCCATGTACGACGGGACGGGTTCCATTGGCCGTCGATACGCACGGGCCGACGAAATCGGTGTTCCCGTGTGCATCACGGTTGACCATCAATCCCTCGAAGACAACACCGTGACGATGCGAGACCGCGACACCGGCGAGCAACGTCGTGTATCCGTTGAAGCGATTCGTTCGTGAACAAGCGGTATCGTCACCTCAACGGACAAGTCGACGGTGAAGTTGAAGAACCCTCCCAGTGAGGTGTTGTCATGGCTCAAGCAAGCGATTGGACCGAGCGGCACCGCCCTCGTTCCGAACAACTGCTTGAGGGAAACGAAGTCCAGCGAAGAAAAATCCGAGCGTGGTTGGATGAATGGCAAAACGGTGCACCGAAAAAGAAGGCTGTGTTGTTGATCGGCCCGCCCGGTGTTGGGAAAACCACCGTCGCACGAGCCATCGCTGAAGACATGGGGTGGAACGTCGTTGAACTCAACGCCAGCGACGCACGCAACGCGGCGGCGATTCGAAAGGCAGCCACCAGCGGTGCAACGCACCGATCGCTCTTCCACGATCCAACGGCACCACCCTCCCGGACGCTCATCCTGCTGGACGAAGTTGACCACCTCTCCGGTGGGTTGCGCCAGGTCAGCCAGGAGCGGATTGAACGGGCGATGGAAGGCGACGATGAGAAGCCCGGTGCAAGCCTACGAGGTGATTCAGGTGGGAAGGCGGAGCTGCTCCGTCTGCTCGAGCAAACCAAACAACCTGTGATGTTGGCCTGCAACGAAGAAATGGGTCTGTGGGGGCGAAATTCCTCATGGCGATCCACCCGCGACCGGTTCGGTCGACACCTCCTGAAAATCAATTTTGTCCGTGCCAGCGACGAAGCGTTGCGCAGGATTGCACGCCGTGTGCTGAGGGAAGAAAACGTCGCCTTTGAGGACAGCGCCATCGATGCGTTGGCAAGCACCAACCACGGCGACCTTCGGGCGCTCGTTCGTGACCTCCAGGTGATGGCCACGGGCCTGGACGGTGAGACCTTGACGGCAGACATGGTCCGGGCGCACGCCCAGGCCAGTCAACGCGACGTGACGGTGGAAATTTTTCCAGGCCTCGACAGGCTCTATAGAGAGCGCACTTCAGCGGAAGCGTCTCAACTTATTCGAACCATCGACAAGGACGCATCGGACTTCCTCAACTGGGTGCATTGGAACAACGCCTCACTGTTTACCCATGCACCCAGCGTCCGCCGGGGAACGTCCACGTTGCTGCAAGCCGACCGGGCCATGATGGGACGGTTTCTCAACACCGCCCACCGTTCGACCTATTGGACCCAACACCTCACGGCGCTTGCAGCATCCACCGCCAACGACGTGCCGCTGGAGGGACGCATTTTCCCATCCTATCCGCACTACCTACGGCGCAGTTCGCCGGCGGGTCGTGGAAGCATCGTGGAAAAACTCGCCGAACTCTGCGGAACCAACAAAGCGATCACACGGGAGGAATTCCTTCACCCGCTGTTCATGATCACCCAAGACGACAGCCTCCTCGGNGATTCAACCCTGTTCGACGTTTCCCTTGAACTTGGATTAACGGCCGAGGAACACCTCTCGCTTGCGGGTTTGCCCGTTAGCCGTCGTTCTTCAAAAGCCCTGATCAAGGACTACCAAGCAGCCGAGGAAGTCCTTCGTGCAAGCCAGGTGACGGAGGAGGACGTGGAGACGGCGACGCCCGCCACGCCAGACGTCGATTCGCCCCCGCCTGTCCCTGAAGTTGAACCGGTGGAGGAAGAAGACAGCGGCCCTCAACCCGGTCAAACCACGCTGTTCTAGTCCTCGTCGGATTCCCTGTCGAAGATGCGCTTCACCATGGCCATCCCTTGGCGTTCACCGTCGGGTTTCTCTTCACGCCTCCAACTGTGCGGGTGGAGCACGATGATGGCGGTCAAGAGCTCAAGTCGGCCGAACCACATCAAGACCGAAGTGAACAGCAGCGAACCGGAGTTCATGGAGGCCCAGGTCTCGGTCGGTCCGTACGCCCCCAGGGCCGGACCCGTGTTGCCCAACCCCGAAGCGGCAACAGAGAGAATGGTTTCAAACGACGCATCGGGCATCATCATGGCCAAAACGATGCATGAAAATCCAAACAGAATAACCCAGATGAACAGCATGCCTACGACCAAACTGACCTGCTTGTCTTCAACGACTTCGTTGTTCATTCGAATCATGTGAATCTTCCTCGGTTGGGCGATGCGTGCAAGTTCTCGAAAAGCAACCTTCACACCAATGCGAATACGCATCAGTTTGAGACCACCGCTGGTCGAACCGGCGCATGCACCGACGATCATCAGGAGAAACAGAACGATACGAGCAACACCAGGCCACTCGGCGTAGTCTGCCGAGGCATAACCCGTCGACGTGCCAATCGACAGAACATGGAAGAGCGTGTCGAGCACAGCGTTGCCCAACGCTACGCCCACAATCACCAACGACGCGGTGATGAGGAGGACGGCTGCAAAAATATAGAACAGATACGTGCGAAACTCCTCATCCTTCAACGCCGCCTTGAAATCGCCTGAACCCATCAACCACATGAGGGTGAAATTGACACCTGCGAGGAACATGAACACGATGATGATCAGTTCAACGGTGGCCGAATCATAGTGGGCAATGCTGGCGTCGTGGGTGGAAAAGCCACCGCTCGGCATGGTGGTGAATGCGTGATTGACGGCGTCGAAAACCGTCATACCGCCGATGAATTTCAGCGCCACCATCTCAAGCAGCGTAAGCAACAAGTAAAGTCCCCACAGAGCCATGGCGGTCTGTCGCAATTTTGGACGGAGGCGACTCAACGACGGACCGGTGAGTTCCGCTCGAGCAAGCGCCATGCCGCCGCCGATGATTCTCGAAAGGACCAGCATGCCCAGCATGACAACCCCCATACCTCCCAACCATTGGGTCAATGAACGCCACAAGAGAAGGCCTCGCGGCTGTGCATTGATGCAGTCGGCCGTCGTGCCGGGAATGCAGTTCGGGCTCATGTTGTGCGAAAGAACGGTTGCGCCGGAGGTGGTGAAACCGGACATGGACTCAAACCACGCGTTGACAAATCCCCGCATCACATCGATGGTGAGGGCACCGTCAACAAACGGCCCCACAAACACACCGCCAAACCAGTACGGAAGAGCGCCGATGAACACCGTCAACGGCCACACCAGACCCACGCCGACGAAGGCCTCCAAATCTCGCAGCCGCTGAGCAGAATCGGTTCGCGTGAACAGGCCAAGCATGGCCGCTCCCAAGCCGCCGCTTATCAGCATCGCAGGAAGAAACGCCTGCGCAGCGAGCACCCAACCGTCGAGCCATGCGGTGATGATACCGCACAGACCCAGCGGAACCAAAAGCGCCAGCAGGGTCCAGCCCAAAATCAGATTCAGCACGTCGGAGCGCATGTTCACACCTTGAATCGCTTCTGAGCATCAGCAACGCGTTCTTTCAAACAGAACAAGACCACGCGGTCGTTTTCCAGAAGGAGTTCCTCAGGTTCGGGTTCGATGGACTCCCATGCGCCGGACAAATTGCGTCGCTTGATGAAGGCCAGGCGCATCCAATCAGGGAAATTCGCATCCTTGACCTGCTTGCCAGCAAACTTGGCACGTTCGGTCACCTTCAGCGTAATCCCCACGACGTTCGGGACCTCGGCCAGCAAAGCGTAGCGGCCGGATAGACTCCGATGCACGTGAGTGAGAATGTTGTTGACTGCGACGCGGTGGCGATCCACGGCAAACGAAATGCCCATGCGTTGAGTGACCTTGACAAGATCTGCATCGTGCATCATCAGGCCGGTGTGGGGGACACCAAGGTCGGACATCATCAGCACGGCCGCTATGTTGGCGTGGTCGTCTTCCAAAGCGCTCAAAGCAACGTCGTATTGGTCGATGGATATCTCTTCCAAAATGGAACGGTCGAGGTGGTCCCCGTGGATGACGTCAATGTTGGCGTCACCACCGGTCTTTGACCCGGCCAGTTTGTTGGCCAGGTGCAGTTCTCGCTCCAACACCGTCACCGACGCACCGTGTTCGAGCCAGTCCTTGGCCATCTTGGTGCCGATCGAGGTTGCTCCGACGATGACCACCCGAGGTTCTTCAGGGAAGTAGGAGATTTCATGCCCGAAGGTGATGAGGGCTGGGTTGAAGCTGTCAAGACCGATGACGGCCACAGCAAGGCGGTCGCCCACTTCCAAAATCGATTCATCGTTTGGAATAAAGCTGCGCTGACCGTCGCGCTTGACACCGACGATGTTCGGCAGTCCGTGGACGAAGTCCTCCTTTACGTCGCTGAGTGGGCGTCCGACGATGTTGTGGGCCGATTCACCGATGTCGAATTCAATGACGTAGGCTTCGTCCTCAAACGGGATGACCTCCTCAAGTTCGGTGGAGCGCAAACCAGCGTTGAGTCGCTTGATGGCTCCGTGGAGCGGGTTGACCACGTGGTCCACCTTGGCCCACTCCAAGAGGTGCCCGTTGGCGTATTCATCAACGTAGGATGCCGTGCGAAGACGACAAATGCTGGTGAGGCCGTCCTCGCCTTCGTTGGCCTCATGCGCATGCTCTGCAATGGAGCAGGCGATGAGGTTGGCTTCATCGGATGGGGTTGCGGCGACAAAGACGCTGGCTTGATTGACGCCCGCCTCCAGAAGCGTTTCACGAGACGTGATGTTGCCGTTGACGACCAAGCAATCAAGCGATTGTGCGTTGGCCACAGCGCGTGAATCGTTGTCAACCAACACCAGATCGTACTTTTCTTTGGCCAGGGCTTTGGCCAGAGCAATCCCCACTCGACCGGCTCCTCCGATGATGACTCGCATGGTGTTCACTCCCTACAGGGTCTCCGCGTACTTCTTGACTTTGTAAGTGCCACCGTTCAATTCGACCGAATCAATCGTTTCGAAGCCCCGGGTTTTTTGCACCGGGTCCGTTCCTGGCCCCCAACTTCGGTCGAACGGGTGGTAGTAGTCGTAAACGGCCTCGCCTGAGGGATCCGCTTGCTCCACCCAGTCGATGTACGCCGTGGGTGTTGAAAGCAACCATTTGTTGTTGACCACGTCAACCTGGGCCTCGACGAAACACGTTTGAAGGACGATGTTCCTGTCCTCGCACCAGGTCTCGCTGAGGGGAAGTTGGATGTAGCCCCAAGCGTGGCCCTCCCATCCATCGGTTGAAAAATACGGGTCACCCAGAACGCCAAAGGCATACCAACCCGGAACGCCACGGGTTCGAAGGATGCTGAAATAGGCGTTGGTCTGTTCGTCACAATCGCCCGTGCCGGCCTCCAAACAGGTCGGTCCTGAACGAGGTGGTTCGGGTGCCTCGCGGTCGTAGGAAACGTAGGTGTGGAGGTAATCGAAGGTGGCGCGTGCAAATGCGTATGCGTTGTCGGTTGAGCCCTCTGGAAGCGAGGTTGCGATGGTATCGGCCGTGGACATCACGAGCGCGTTTTGTCCGTCGATGGCGTAGTCGGGCCGGTCGTTGTTGTACCACGTATCACCACCAAATTCAGCCAAGCGCACACCGTTTCCTCGGCGGGCCAAATCCTCAAAGGTGCCTGAATTCTCCATGTTGATACCGATGGATTTTCCAGCGATGCGGGCATCGACTCGGGCGTCGTCCCACCACGAATACGACGTGGACTGAACACGGATGTTGAACGCGAAGCTGACGGTTCCTCCATCCGTGAATTGCGTGCGAACCTTAACGCATTTTGCCAGAGGACACCGCTCCTCTCCGGCCCCTACGTCCGGCCACCACACCTCGTACCCGCTGGGCGTGGAGAGGGCGTTTTGATACGAGCGATGGGGCATGCCGTCCACAGGCACGTTGATCTCTTGACCGTCGATGGCCACCGTGATTTGCAGCGTTTGCTGCAAAACGGTGGGTTCGTACGGCTCATCCTCCCCCTGGACGACAAACTGGTCCTGTCCGGACAGAGACGACATGTACGTCGGTGGAATCAAAATGTTCTCGGTGCCCTGTCCAGTCCCGAATTCCTTGGTGTGCTCGTACGTCTTCGAGAGGGTGTAGCTCGCTTCGTTGGGGTAGATGTGATAGGGAGCGAGTTGGGACTGAAGGAACTCGTCGACGCCGCCAAATTCACCAAACACCGCCTCCTGGGCCTGAGGCGACAGCATAACAAACGCCACAAGACCGAGCATGGCAACGCTCCTGAACCGATTTTTTTTNCGCTTCATGATGTTGCGCTGTCGTCCCGTGTGCGTTTGAACCACGCCTCGCTGCGATGGCTTGGCCGCCATTCGATAGGTCGTCCGCTTGTCCTTCTTGCTCTTGCTGAACTGCTGTTCAAGTCGATAACTTTCACGATCACCGGTGGGCAGCACGCGACCGCACGAATAGCAAATCGTGTCGCTCGGCAGCGTAGCGCTGCGGCAGTAGGGGCATGCACCCATGGTGTTTGGCTCGGCTGGGACCGTATAACGATTGTCCACAAAAACCCGCTATTGTAAGGTCGATTTTGTCCCAGGATGTCAAGCACTTGTGGCTCTCTTAGCAGCGAGTAGGTATTTGGTTACTCATCTTCATCCGGTGTTTTTGCCCCCGTTGCACCGGAGGATGCTGTAGTGGCACCCCGAGCCTGTTCGGCCCACAGTCGTCGAAGTCGGCGGCGACCTTCCTTGGGCACGGATTCCCAGATCCACGTCTCGGCGTACGGATTGGCGAGAACAACAAACGGAAGAATGAACAACCAACCTTCCATGTTGAACACCACGAAGTAAAGCCCAACCAAGAGAGCGGCTCGCCAAAAAGCGGCGCGCAGAACGGCACCCCAGCGTTTGCCCTGAAGCATCATGAAACCGTGACGAGCGGTGATCAAGGCTTCAGCTCGGGGAGCGACCAGCGAGACGAGAACAACGTTCAGAAGACCCTTGGGCGAATAGATGTCTTCAAATTCAAACATTCGAAACATCAGGACCATGGCCGTCATGCCCCCGATGGCCAACCCCAGTGCCCAGCCGCTGGAAGGCTGCGAGCCGCCGGTTCGAACGCGCTTTCTCCGCAGGAGGAGGTGCGAAAAAACGGATGCAAACACGGCCACTGCCATCAGCGAGAAGACGTTCAGTCCGGTGTAAACGCCGTCGTTGGTCACCACGGTGGTGTAGTACGGCTGAAAAAGCAAGCCGTCCGCAACGACGGCGTAGACGCCACCCAACACGATGCCCCAAAACACTTGACTCCAGGCGGTTGGTAGGTCGTAAAATCCAGAGAACTTCGTCATCACACCGCGCCATCCAAGCGTCATGCCGATGAGGGCAAAAAAACTCGAAAGCTGAAACAGCACGAGTTCCGAAACCATGCAACGCCCTGCGTGCTTCCCTTCATCAAACCGTTGGCTCGATTGAGGAGAAGGGTGGGATTCAAACACTCCGACCGGTTCCCAGAGCCATGGCACGCTTGCTGTTGTTTGGCGGGAAAGGCGGCGTGGGGAAAACCACCACGTCCTCGGCCACAGCGGTGTGGCTGGCGGACTCGGGACTGAAGGTGCTTCTGGTATCGAGCGACCCAGCCCATTCCACGTCGGATTCCCTTGATGTCAAACTCGGCCCCGTCCCCACCGAGGTCGAGGGTGTTCCCGGGTTGTACGGCTTGGAAATGGACCCTGAGGCCAAACTCTCGAACCTTCTCCCGAAGGTGGGCGAAGCGGTGAACAACATGAGTTCGAGCGGCATGGGTGGTTTGGGCGGTCTTGGCATGATGCTGGACCCCACTGCGAAAGATGAATTCGAGGACGTCAAATCCGACATCAAAACCGCCGACATGATTCTACCGGGTTTGGACGAGGCGCTTGCGTTTGACGAATTGCTCAAGCACATGGAAAACCCGATGTGGGACGTTGTTGTGTTCGACACGGCACCAACCGGCCACACCCTTCGCTTTCTCTCGCTGCCCGAGCTGATCGAGGCGTGGTCGGGCCGACTGCTCCGTTTGATGCGGGTTTCGGGCGGCATACGGTCCATGCTCTTCGGGCGAAAAGAAAGCGACGCCATGAAAGAAGAGCTCGAGCGTTTTCGTCGCCGAGTGCTCCACGTACGAAGGGTGCTCAGCGACCCGGCAACCTCGTCGTTCACCCTCGTTACCATACCCGAGCGAATGGGCATCAACGAAACCGTGCGAGCACACGAATCCTTGGTCGAGTACAGCCTGCCCATCGGTGGATGCCTGGTGAACCGCATCACACCGGAATTTGACCACCCGTTCCTGCAAAAGCGAAGGCAACAGGAGCTCGACCGGATTGAGGAACTCGGCGAGAAACTCGGCGGCGTAAACGTTGGAAGGCTCGAGCTTGCAGACGGTGAAATCGTCGGTGTTGAAGCCTTGCGTGGCGTTGGCCAACAACTCTACGGCAAACCCGTCCAGTTGCCTCCGTCCATCGGACCCCATTCCGTGGGCAGCGTGCTCCACCACGACGTCCACCGCGGCATGGTTGGTGAACTCGAGGACGACCACGAGCGCATTCAACTTCATTTTCCCGGCCTTGAACGAGCGGACCTTTCGCTTCGCAGTGAGGACGGTGTGCTGTTTGTGGGGGTGAACGGTCGTGAACAACCAATTCCGACCCAAACCCATGTCAAGTCCAGTTTGGTGAAGGCGTCCCTCGAAGGTGACGTCCTTTCCCTGTTGATTCCACGTTCAACCCAGTGAGCCGCGGAATCTCATCGGGGCATGGATTGAAAGGGGGCAACCATCACGCCCACCCATGGCACTTGAAGGCTTGTCGAGGGGAATCTTCCGCTCCCTCGGGCTTCTCAAGAACAAACGGAAACTCGATGAGGAAGAACTTCGAGAAATGACGCGAAGCTTGCGCAGAGCGCTCCAAGAAGCCGATTTCAACATACGTCAAACCAAGGAGATCGTCGACCGGCTCGAAACACGCATGCGAGAGGTAGAACCACGCCCCGGCCTCACCGTACAAACCCACGCCATGAACATCCTGTACACCGAGTTGGTTCGAATTCTTGGCCCGCCAACGACCTTCCAACCGCGCGGCGCCACGTTGCTGCTGGTTGGCCTGTACGGTCAAGGGAAAACCACCACCACCGCAAAGCTTGCTGAATGGTATCGCAAAAAGCACGGTTTGCGCGTCGCAGTCATCGAAGCCGACGTTCACCGACCCGGTGCCTACGCCCAGCTTTCGCAACTCTTGGAGGACACCACCGTCCAGGTGTACGGCGAACCGGACAACAAGGACGCTGTCTCCATCGTACGGAACGGGCTCCAAGCCTGTGCGTCCGCCGACTTGGTCATCGTTGACACCGCTGGACGCCACCAACTTGATGAAGAACTCGTCGAGGAACTTGAACGCATCTCCGGACTGACGCGAGCCACCGATCGCTGGCTCGTCATCGACGCACAGGTCGGACAGGCCGCCGGCCCCGTGGCCGCTTCGTTTCACTCACTCGCAGGGGTGACGGGCATTGTGATCACCAAACTCGACGGTACCGCTCGAGGCGGCGGTGCCCTTTCGGCCGTTGCAGCCACCGGNGCCCCCATCGTCCACATCGGTGTGGGCGAACGAATTCAGGACCTGGAGAAATTTGAGTCCGACCGCTTTATCTCACGCCTTTTGGGCATGGGGGACATCCAGGGGCTCATCGATTTGGCCCCCGAAGACATGGACGAAGAGGAAGCCATGCGCTTGACGCAGCGTCTCATGAGCGGCCGCTTCACACTCAACGACATGTACAAGCAAATGGAGATGATGTCCAAAGTCGGCACCATTGACAAGTTGATGTCGTTTCTACCCGGCAGCATGCTGGGTGGCATGGGCGCCATGTCCAAAAATCAAAAGGAAGCCATGCAGGGCAACCTCGACCGATACCGCACCATCATGGATTCGATGACGGCTTGGGAAAAGAACGAACCTGCGAAAATCAAGTCCGATCGGATCAAGCGCATCGCCCGCGGCTCCGGCGTCCGGGAAAAAGACGTCCGTGAACTCATTGGGCAGTGGAATCGTTCGCGCAAAATGATGAAGGGCATGGGCGGAAATCGCAAGCTGAACAAGCAAATGCGGAAGATGATGAAGGAAGGCGACATGGACATTGACCCGTCCTCCTTCGGCATGTGAGCAGAATCTCACTCACAAATCCCATTGTTCATTCCTTCCGACCGTTCATGAATCATCAAGACGTCTTTTCGGATTCCAATGCTGCGTATCGTCGATCCAACCTGCGGTTTGCAAAGTATACGATTGTAAAATACAACAGAATCAACGGCAAACAACAGAAAAAAAGGATTTCAACGAAAAAATCCTCAGGACCAAAACCCATGCCTCCATCTGAATCTGTAATCGGAGGAAAACCGGCCATGCGGTGCCCTGAATTTGAATGCCCATCAATGTGTTGCCGGCACACGTGTTCCAAACCGAACGGGTACGTACCGCGCACTGCGGAGGGCCTACAACACACCAGCACTTCTCAACGAGAGGTACGCAATCACGCCGCACACGGCGTAAATGAAAAGGCCGATTGGGCCTCGCTTGAACGATGAAGACGGTTTGAGCCCCAGCACGGGTTCGGCCTTGTTTGCGAGGTCATCCTCAATCTCCCCAATGGATTTCATGGGCTGCCGACGCATCAACAACACATGAAGGTTGAGATGCAGACGATCATGATGAACCGACAATTTTGATGGCGTCCGCCGGACCCAAGGACTGCGATTCCCGGTAGTTCTTCTCAATCACCGCCCGACGGTCTTCATCGATCTCGTAGGCCGTGGCGAGGGTGGCGAGCAAATTACGCTCACGCTCGGTCAGCACCATGTCTTGAATCGTCTCTGCGTACGCTTCGAGGTACTTCAGTTCACCAGCGGAATATTCCTCGGGAATCAACCTGCTTGAAACGGCATCAATCAACCCGAGGATTGGACGTCGTCCAAAAATGATGGCTGCACCGACGGCCACACCGCCAAGCATCCCATAACCGACGACGTTTTCCATGGCCTCGCTGACGAACACAAAGGACAAGGCGCCAAGTCCGGTGAACAAGGTGTTGGTAAAGGTCGTCCGCAAATTCGAGTCGATACCAAACACGGTGTCCTTCAGCGTTGCGTGGACAAACATGAGGGCTTCAAACCCGATCGCAGCGGGTGTAATGACGAGGGTAAAGCACCAGATGAAGTAGAGCATACGCTCCGACGTCGTTGGGTCGGCTCCGTATTGAACGCGAATGCTGTCTGCAAACTCGAAAAACACCCCTCCGTTCAGCGCGGGCATGACCGCCAAAAGAATGACAAAAAACGAGACTTGACCGATCACCTTGCCCAAAAACCCGACGTAGAGTGAACGCGAGGGCAGCGAACCGTACGTCGTTTCACCTTCCTTCTCCCGCTGGCTTTGCTTCATTGATGCCCTCAGAAGGAACAAGGCAATGAGTGAAAAAATCGGACCGAGCATGACGATGATCCACAACCCAGCAGGCTCGTCCACCACCGGTTTGTCAAACGGTCGAGAGCACGTGCCAATTGCATCACGATAATCGTAGACCCGGTCGGTGATGGTNCCCCACCAATTTTGGATGGTGGGCTCCGCACCCGCTTCGGTGCAGATGATCCAGGAGGCGTTTTCAAAAGCGAACCCGGGTTGTGTACGAAGGGTCATCCAAACCGTGAGACCGAGTGCTGGCGCGACAAACCAAACGGTTCGCTTTAGTTTGTCCGTGTGCAGGAACTTGAGGAAGTTGACGCGGTAATACACCGGAAAGGCGAGGTAGAGGAAAATGCTCGTGATTTGCGCGAAAATGAACGGCTCCATTTTCAATGGAAAGAGAACGTCCCACAAGTCCTGCCACGGGGACGAATAAGGAAAAATTTCCATTGCCAAAAACGAGGCTTTGATGCCCTCGCAAAACAACAGGACGGACATAAATCGATTTTCGGGTGAATCAGCGTTTGCCTTGAAAACGAGGTAGGACAGTCCAAACATCCAAACCAAAACCACCAGAGAAAAGACGGCCACGATGTGGTAAAATCCGTACAAACTCTGAGGCGAGAAGGCGCTGATGTAATAGTCAACGAGCTCGCTCATGGTTGGCGCATGCTAAAACCTACCATTTAATCGGTGCCCCGGAACCTTGAGGTGCGGTGCACGAGAACGACGAGGTTGGTTCCCCCAATTCACCAGAAGGGGTTTTGGCTGTTTGAATTGGTTTGCAGGTCATGGTCGTACACAAGGTACGTTGCGACGTCCGTATCAAAACGGGTCGTGTTGCCAACCTTGTGCTGAGCGACGATTTTGCTCGTCGTGACCTTTTTCGTGAAGTTGTTTCGATGGTCGGGGATCAAGCCGTTGAGGCGTTGGCCGTCAAATTCAGCCTCCTTCATCCAAATTTCCTCCTTGCTGCTGGGGCGAAGTTCAAAGTCCACGCGTTGATGCAAGGTGTAACCGCCGTCCGAGAAGAGACGGAGGCTCCAAGGACCCTGTTCTTGGCCGGGGAAGGTGGCGTTGCTGACGTCGATGTCTCTTAGGTAGTGCCAGCGGTCGCCGTGGTTGCGATCGTCCGCACTCGCCGGATAGAGACCCACCCACGCCTCGTTGTGCCCGGGAGGGTTGGTGATGCTGAATCGGACGGGTTGACGATGATTGAAGGACAGGACCTCAAGGCCGGTTGAAGCACCATCTGCGGTTCCTGATCCCGCCACGGACGAGTACCCTTCGGTGGACCCCATCCGGATGACTGCGGTCACCGAAATGAACAGAATGAATGAGCCAATGCTAAAGAGTACCGCACCCGGAATCAACATTGCGAGCCTGCCCTCACCCGTGGATATGGATCCGATGATGAGAAGCGGTAATCCCATGATGAACAAGGTTATGCCAACGCCCATCGTTTTGCCCGCTCTTCTCTTGGAGGATGAGGGAGCATTGGATTTGAATCCCATACTCAGGAGGACGAACAGGCTAACAAAGAACGTAAAGCCACCTATACCCATGAATATGGCGCCAGGAATGAGCATCCCAAGGACTTCCTTCTTCTCCTCGTTTTGAATCCACATGACGACCTCGCCACCATCGGAGTTTTGTGCCGTGATGGTGGTCGTGCCGGCCATGCAACCGTGGCATGCTCGTCCAATCTTGATGAGGTCTCTTCCATCGTGGTAGCGCAATTCGGGCCAAACGCCATCGTTGCTGTTGCAGCCATTCCCCTCGTGTGCAGTTTCGAGATAGAACACTTGTCGGGTTTCGTCTGGAGCGTTGACGCTCTGATACTCCGTCCACGGGTCAGACATCCAACTTCCCGAGTGGGTGGCGTTCACGATGATGTTTTCACAGTGGTCAAAGATGCCGTTGGAGTTGAAATCAACGGCGTTCCCCTCGACATAAATCGTCCACCCCAAATCGCCTTGCCCGTCGCCGTCTTCAATGTCCAAGGTTGCGGAGGTCATGCCGTCGCTGAGGCCCTCACCCAAACCGGCGATAAACAGAGGAATGCTCGGTGCGAGCAGAACCATACCGATGACCAAGGCGATGAATGCCGACCGCCGACTTGATTCCACAACGGCTGGGTCAGCCGGTTCGGCGGGCCTCACGTCGAAGTCTTTGCGTTCGTGAAGGGCGTGCCCTCCGTTGGAGAACACTCGTATGCTCCAGGAGCCTGCTGCCCGCTTGGGGAACGACACGTTGTTGACATCGACGTTGCGAAGCCATTTCCATCGGTTGTTTTCCGCCCCATGGTCCTGATCGCTTGCGTTCGGCGGGTAGATGCCGACCCAAGCATCGTGGTTGGTTGGAGGGTTGTTGATTTTGAAACGAACGGGTTTCTTGGTCACGGCTTCCAGAATTTCAATCGATTCCCTCGCTGGTGATACCGCCTTGCTTGAAAGGATTTTATTCGCTGAGTGGATGGTGATCTCTTTTCGCTCAACCAGCGTGTAACCTCCGTCTGAAAAGACACGTATGCTCCAATCGCCTGCAGCCAACTCCCCGTTGGACAAGGATACGTTGTTGACATCAACATCCCTGATGAATTTCCACCGAGGCGGTGCCCCGTGATCCTGATCGCTTGCACCCGTAGGATAGATGCCCACCCATGCTTCGTTGTGGTTTGGGGGGTCGTTCAGTCTGAAGCGGACAGGTTGACCGGGCACGGCCTCCAGCACCTGAATTGCTTCGTCTGAAGCAGACGTGGAGGTACGGCCGGTGTTGAGGTGGCGTTGTATTCGAGTAGCGGCGGCGGATACTTGCCGGGTAGCGGCCTGCGGCACGAACTGGATGTCTTCCCAGCCGCCGGGTGGTGCACGATCCCGGTTCCACTGTACCGTGCCATCGGCCTGCGCGCTCAGGTATTTTCCGTGAACGGACTTCAAATGGAGAAAGTCGTGTGCATCTCCCGGGGTTGAACCAGGCCGGGTTTCAACCGTAAACTCCTCCCAGCCGCCGGGTGGCGCATGTTCCCG
>FUFK010046821.1_pt1 | contig 43088 bp, 51 predicted proteins | sample 1021851 | NCBI WGS metagenome assembly FUFK01 (sample SAMEA51879418, study PRJEB19060) | metagenome
GTCTGCCGAGGCATTTTACATATGTTAAATCTATTCTTATGAAATCTATCAATTAACTTTTCTTGAAAATCATACATGTTGAAAGGAACGAGTCCCTCATCAAGAGATACTATTTTTATATATTTTCTTGCAAAATAAACAGGATCATTCTTACACTTAACAAATTCAATGACATTCTCTTCAGTGAATTCTATCGGTGTATTTGCTTTTTTTAAATTAGGATTACCAAGATATACATTATCAGACATGATGTTTACCTATCCATCAACTTATTAATTCTCATATTTTTATCTTTTCTCCAGTTTGATGGTTCATATGATGCCATTATATTCTCTCCACCACCTTGTCGTACTGCTTGTATTTTTTTAAGTAATACTTGTTTTTTAATTTGGTCAGCTCTCTTCTGCTTTGCTTTTATTGCTGGATCTTCTTTTGGTTGTTCATCATTCATTTCACTTATTTGCTCAGTTCCTTTCCATACACCATTCGATACGACAGGTCTCATATGTGCTGGACCTAGAATATCAATTACTTTAGCATATAAAGTTCCGTCAGAGTTCTCAATATCAATTGATTCAGATTGAGTTTCGCTTTCAATTTCTTTTCTGACTTCTTTTTTCATTTGATCCCTCTCTCTTTGTTTTTTAATCGCACTCGAAACAGACGTATTTGACTGTCTAAATTTCTTGACAGCATCTACTTGTTTTAAACGAAGTTGTTGTCTTCTTTGTGCTAAATCCACGATTTACTTAGTGTTATCTTTATTATTTAGAAACTGTTGTTTTATCATCTTTGAAAGGTCTGATGTTGACCCTACAAATAAAGCGTTATTTGTGACTGTATTTGTTGTTTGTTTCTTATCTTCATCTACTTCTTTTACTTTCTTCTGTAAATCTAATAGCTTGTCTGTTGTGTCTGCTACTGATTTAATTATCTGCCCTGCGACCTCATATGCTCTTGGACTTGCACTCTCTCCTGCAAGTTCTAGAATACCATTAAGTGATTCTTGCCCCTTTTCAATTAGGGAATATAAATTAGCACGAGTGTATTCATAATCTTTTTCAATATCCTCAGATTTTTTCTCTTTCTTTTCTAATTTAACATCTTTCTTTGAAGGCACAATCGCTTCAACCTCAGTATGAGTATTCAATGCTTCATCAATAGGATCGTAACTTGACATGGTATTCATTAGATATCACTTTGTTTTGTAGGACTGTATGATTTACCATCATCAAAGAATGATTCAAATTCATTAAACCCGAAGTCGTCACCAGGAACAATCGCAGCATCATCAGCAGTTGTTAACAGATTTATAAATGTAGTTGCTGTGTGTTGTGCAGGAATTGAACTATCAAATCCTCTCTTCACAATAATAGTAGTAGAATCTACTATCTGTGATATTTTCATAATTTCACTATCAATTACAATTCGATCATTAACACTAAGTAAAGAAGAAGTTGTTACACTTATTCTAGTTTCAGTAGTTGTTAAATCTTCTGTAATTGTTGTAGTTTCATCGTTATTATAATCTTTAAGTGCTTTTGGTGTGGCAACATAACGCATCTGTCTTCTTGCTGATGCTGCTGTATCTGCTGCATAATCCACTTGAACCTTCTTAATTAGTCCATCACTTGTATCCGCAACAGGACCAAATAGATATGTCTTTGCAGTGAATTGTAATGTGTATATTAACGCTGTTCTCGTTGTAAAATCTCCCTCATATTCATCTCTAAATGAAATATTATCTAGAACAATTGGAACATCTCTCTTTTCACCAATTGAACTGACTAAATTGATCGTGATATTAAAAGATGGTTGAAAGAATGGTAATATCTGTTCGATGATTTGTAGAGCATCATCATTTAATTTTGAAAATATACTAAGTTCGAATCCAATATTATATGGTACAGGCATGAATACCTTTTTCAAGTTTGTACCATCAGATGCCTTGAATGTTTGAGTAATACCAGATTTACGAGTTGCATCATATTGAATTGATGTCATTTCAAATGACATTCTAGGTAATGTTATAGCAACTGCTTTTGTTAGGTTTGCTTGCTCTCTAATTTTTGCAAAGAACTTTTGCTGTGGTCCATAGGCAAGACCAACTTTAGTTTGATCTAATGTAGTATCATCAATATTTTCATGTTTAATAAAAATATCATTAAATAATGTGCCAAAACCAATAATCGTTTTACGGATAATTTCGTGATAATAATAAGTACCTAACATCAATAATCTCCAAATGGGTTGTTCTCAGTAAAGTCAAGTAAATTTAATGCTTCGCCTTCTATCTCTTTGTTTGAGTCAAAAGCGTTGTCAAAACTGTCATCACTGTAAGATTCTACAACATATCTAGCCGATGAGATAGTTCCTACAATTACCTCTCCAGCACTAAATCTTCCACTATTTAGAGATACTTGTAGTTCAATTGGTGGATTAACAGCATCTATATCAACACGTTTCTTGAAGTTTCGAACTCTTGCAGTAGTTCCTGATGTTTCTCCAGTAATAACTTCATTATAGATATATGTTCCAATTCCAGTCGTTGAAATACCAGAAAATGCTATTGTTGGAGCAACTGTATATCCAGAACCAACGTTATTAAAGTCAACTCTATCTATTGAACCACTATCATCAATGACAGCTGTCGCAATTGCAGTTGTACCTCCAATACCAGTCGATCCAGTAAATGTGACTGTAGGTGCGACGTAATAACCCTTACCCCTGACAAGATTAGTTATCGTTGAAATACCACTATCAACAATTCCAAACGTAACTGCTGCACCAGCACCTCCACCACCATTCAAAATAATTAATGGCGGATTACTTGCATCATATCCAGAACCAGGATTCAAGATTCTTATTTCTTTCAGAGACTTAACACCTCCAGATGATGTTGTAATTGCGACTGCTGTTGCTCTTGATCCAGATGCTGGTGGTGATATTTCAACTGATGGTGCAGTTTTGTACCCAAAACCATCATTTGTTAATGATATAAATCCAATCATTCCAGTTCCACCTATTACAGCAGTTCCTGATGCTGTAAGTGCAGCTCCAACTAAGTTAACAGTTGTAATATATCCCTCATCTTCAACAGTATTATCAACCTCATCGATTGAAGTATCGATAAGTTCATTCTCATATTCATACAATTCACAACTTAGTTCATAAGTATAATTTTTACCTAATTGATAAAATGGTTTTTCAGATTCAACTCTTTTAATTTCAAATAATCTTTCACCAAGAGGAAAATATATTAAATCTCCTTCTTTTGGTCGATTGATCAAATCCTCAAAGGTATAGTCAGTTATGAGACCTTCTTTAATACCTGATGAAAGACCTTCTAGAAATGGTGTTACAAATTCTTCAAATCTTTCTCTTGATATTGTTAAACTTACTTCATTTGTTAATCTTAATCCAAACTTCGTCATTAAATCACTATTTGGATTATAACCTTCATAGTTATTTAAATATGCTTCAAGAATAAAAGAATCATCAAATTTTGATGATTGAACTTCTCGAATGATATTATCAGTTTTAAAAATTTTTCTAGGTAGATAATAGACATCTATACCGTAAATTTTTAACTGCTCATTAATTACATCTTGCAGTAAAAACTGTTCGGTTTTAGATCCTTGTAGAAAGAAGGGATTTAATGCCATGTGTCACTATCCTATAAAATCGAGAGGTGGCAACTCGTATTCGAGAGACATTCTTTGTTTTATGTCTGCCAGTTCTCTTTCAGCATCTTCGTAATATTGTCTACCATTTAACTCAATTCCACCTGGTAATCGAGTTCCACTAAATTTCATCATATTTAAACCCCACTGTCTTTTAATTAAAAGTGTTAGATATCTTTTTAAGAAACTATCATTAAAAACTTTTGTAAATTCTGTAGGATCTAGTGCTCTAAAACAATCAATAACTAAAAAAGTATCCTTTGACTGTGATTTCCAATCAATATCTAAATATAACCTATTCTGTCTCTTGTTAAATCTTATTTGTTTATCTGTGGTTAATAAAAAGTCAATATCTTCCAAATATCTCTTCGTCATTGTGTATTGAAGTAATTCAACTGAATTAAAGTAGTAAAGATCATTTAAAAATAATTGATATTTGATACTAAACATTCCACCTGATATTGAACTGGTGTCAAATTTAAATATTCTTTCAATTCCTACAACAGAATCTGGAACTTGAATAAAATTAGAGTTCTCGTAGAAGTTAGAGGTTATTGTTCCAATTCCACTTACATTTGCAGTTCCTGTTGTTGTAACTATTCCAACACCATCTGTTCCACTTCCACTTGCCCTTTTAATATCATCATCGCTTATTTGATATTTCAAATACATTCTCTCAACACCATCAAAGTGTCTCTCGTTGAAATACTGAATAGCATCATCGACTAAATCATCGATTTGATCATCATCTACATTTATCTCTAGAACAGGTGCACCTAGTTGTCTTAAACAATAATCAACTAGTTCCTGTCTAGTGGTTGGTTTTGCCATTAATACGAACCTCCATCAATCAATCCAGCAGTTAGCGTTCCAGTTGCAGTAAGTGCTCCTGTAACAGTGAGTAAACTTCCATCGAACGTTAAGTTACTACTGTCTTCTAACTCTCCTCCAGTTCCAGCAAGAACAATGCGACCTGATGTTAAATCTTCAACCTTAAATGTATTTGCCTGACCACCTGCATTTATATCAAGTAAACCACCAATTGTGGCAGCATCTAAAGTTGAAGTGCCAGTCACGTTTAGGTTATTAGTGGTCGTGATTCCTGTTACATTTAAAAATTCAAAAGTATTAAGTCCACCTGAGAAAATTACATTTTGAACTGTTGATGTTGTAGTGTTATCAAAGGAAGTAACATTTTTTAATTCACGAGATGAACTTACAATTTCAACTGCACCTATATTAATAGAACCAAAAGTACCAACACCCGATATATTAATTTGCCTTCCATTTACTTCATCATATACAACATCATCCTTTACAAATAAATCACCACCAACATACAAATCACTAGAGGTAGTTACAACTCCTACAAATGTAGATAAACCAGTAACTTGTAAATTTGCTGCTATATTTAAGTTCTTTTCTATCCCAACACCACCAGCAATCTTTAATGCACCTGTTGTCGGACTTGTAGAGTTTGTTGTATTAGAAAATGATGTAATACCAGTTTGAATAATAGTTGCAGCACTAATAGTATCAGTTAAGACAAATTTTTGTGCAGTTTTCTCCCATACTAATACTAGACCAGTTTCAGCTTCTCTTGTTGCGTCAACATCACCTAGATTTGCTAATCTAGATGGAGGTGCCGAAGCATTAGATAATACCCTAATTACATTTTGCGATCCGATTCGATCATTTATAGTTGTCATTACCTTGTTACTCCAGATCTGACGAGTGCATTACCTTCTATAGCCTTATATTTTCGACCACCAGAAGTTATTATCTGTACATCATATACGTATCTTCCAGGTTTTAATGACACTGTGTTTGCAGCAGATAAAGTTATAGAAATTATACCAGTTTCAGCATCGGTAACACTACTAGCAAATGAAACCTTAGTTTTAGATCCTGAGTGCTTTCTAAGCATTGCTGATGTTCCTGCTCCAACCAAATTTAAAAATTCGTTGGTGCGAGTATCCTCTAATTGAAATGAAGTATCAAAGTCAAACCCTTGCTCAATCGTGATGTTGGATACATATACTGCCATTATTAATCAATACATTTTTAAATATTTATATCTAAGAGGATTTATTGATTAATCCTGATATTAATGATTTAAGTTCATCAATCTCTTCTCTCAGTCTATTAATTTCATTTTCTTGATATTTTCTTTGTTCTCGCATTTTTTTATATTGCAAGTATCCCTGAGAATCAGAACTTACAATCGCACCTGATTTTTCATCTCGATATAGATGTTTATGTCCTTCAACTGGAATCATCATGCTAAAGCAATTACTCTTAAATCTTTAAATCTTGGAGGGTATGCTTCGTTAGTTCCACTCATTACTATTTTAATTTGGAATCCTACAAATTCATCTAAATTATCAATACTAAATTCATACTGTCTAAATTCATCCTCTTTACTTGCTGGTACAGAAACATCAGGTCTTCCACTATTCAATTTAGGATCAACAATTATTTTATCGATACCAACATCTTTTAAATTATCAAAACCAGGAAATAGTTCATATGACTGTTCTACTTCACTTGAATCTGTTTTAAACAATCTGTATAAAACTCTGAAATCAGCAGATGGATGTCTATATGCAGCCACTAATACTTTTAATGATGTTGATGCTTGCTGTAAATTGACTTTTTGTGAAATGTAACATGCTAAATGTGGATCATCTGAGATATTGTTAGATCTAGAATCAACAGTATAATCACTTATAGGAGAATTTAATCTATTTCTTAAAAATCTAAACGCACCATTCATGGTATCTAATACTGGTGATAAATTAGGATCTGTAGTGCTAAATCTAGTTAATAGTGTAACAGATTTATTTCTAGGTAACCCACTCAACCTTGCATCTTCATTAACTTTAGAACATAAAAGTCTTGGTGAACTTAATCTATTAATTTGATTAAGTTCAACACTTTCATACCCTTGATCAACAAATGATATTTCAGAACCACCATCACTTGTTCCTGAAACTGATCTCAATTGACTTGATATTGAAGTCTCTGTAGATGGTGTGAATACATTGAATGATGGGATAAACGCATCATATTGGAAGTTTTGTGATCCTATAGTTTGATTTGCTCCACCAATCTTTTCATCAGTGAAACTAACTTGATTTACACCAGTTGATCTATCCAACAAATTAGGTCTACCTGCTCCTCTGTTAATTTCTAAGAAATAAGTATCACTAGTTTTTAGTGCGTTTAACGTAGCATTAGTTGGTAAATTATGTGTTGTATTAATACCTGTTAACGATATTCCATTAAATTCATATTTAAATGCTTGTTCATCAACAAAATGAGCATATTGGGGAGATCCACCAAATCCTCTTTCACCAACTGTTAAGTTTCCAGAACCTACTCCATTATAGAAAATAATTTCTTTTCCTATCTGTACGTAACCAGCACTAGTTGTTATTCCCTCAAAACTGGTAAATGGTGCTGTGTTTGCAACAGAAATAACAGTGTCTGTTGAAGTAATATTTTCTGTTAAAAGAACAGAAACAGTATCAGGTTTTACTCCATCAAGTTGAACAACATTTTGAATAGAGTTCATGGAATGATTAGAACTGTTAACTTCAAGAACATTTCCAGCGTATAAATCACCATTGATTACGGAGTCTCCTCTTATTACACCACCAGTAGCAGATGCAATTGTTCCTGCAACAACATCAGTGTAATAAACTAATTTTCTACCATCATTAAGTTTCTCACCTTGAACATTTGTTAGATATAAAGTATCCATTCCAAATATACTGGTAACAGTTACTTCACCACCAGAACCAGCATTACCCATGTCTGCTGTAGTAATTCCTAAAACATCTCCTACAACATGTCCATTACCTGTTGAAGCAATTGATACAGAACTAACTGCACCTGTTCCACCCACAACTACGGTTCCTGCTACAACACCAGAACCACTGCCAGTAAGAGAATATAAACTCACATTAAGATGAGTTCCTGTTGTGTATCCACTTCCAACATTGCTGACACTTGTTGTTACAACAGGACCACCAATCTTTTCAACAAATCCCTTTGCATCTGTAGAGTTTGTATGTGGAGCAACATTAGATGCTGAAACCTTTGTTCCTACTGATATGATACTACTCAAAGCAGTAGTTGTATTAACACCGACCTTTAATTTTCTTGGATAAGATTTTAAAGAGTTATCTTGTAATTTTAAATTAACTTGATCATCAGTTGTTAAGTCAGAGTCAAATAATGTGAGACTGCCTGGTGTAGTAACAAAAGAGCATTTGTAAAGAGCAAATTTCAAATCTTGAGTTTGACTAGCTGTCCATATTGTTCCGTTTTGAGATTTAAATAAACTTCCTCCAAGATATTGTTTAGTTACAATACTCTTTGATCCTTCATCAACTCCAAGTGTTTGAGTTTCAATTGTTTCCTCTCCTGTTTGAGCAATCCACACTGTGTATTTTACTGTGGCTGGTGCTAAAATGACTATAGCATACTCTCTATTAGGTTCTAAGTATACTGGAGATGGGAAAGTAACTCTAGTTGCTAATGAAGCATCTGTAGAGGTTTTTACGACTGATTCTCCATCACTATCAGTTTGAGTTGGATCTAAAACAACTTCAGCAAAATCACTAATCACCTGATTAGTTGGAGTTCCCAGTTCAACTTCTCTTATTTGAATAGTTACAGGAACATTATCGTCTTTAGTAGCAAAGAATATATCAATAGAAGATAAGAACATTCCAGTTTCATCAACAGTAAATGTTTGTGATAGTGGGTCGCGTCTTCGAGGTGGTGGAACACGACGAACTAGTGTTGAAGTAAATGAATCAATAACCCCAAATGTAACATATCTAGCATCTCCACGAGTTATACCGACACCCTCGTCTCCTGGTAGTGGATTAGCATTGTTGACACTTGAAGTTAACCTAAATGTTTTTGTTCCATTTCTAAATCTTAAAGGTGGTGGGGGTGAGGTATTTGGATTTCTAAAGAAGAATGAACCATAAACTGATCCAAATTCATCAGGTATTAATCTATTGTTTGTTAATGTAGCAATTGCACCAGTAGTTTCTCCAACAAATGTCATGCCAGCGACCATTCTACCAAAGAATTGACCTTGAGCATCTTGACATAAAGAAGCAATATCAACATTTAATACTGTTGAGGATTCTGTATAGAATGATCCTAATGTTAATGAAGTATCATATGGATTGCTTGGAAATATTGTGGATGGTGAGTTATAAACACCTGTTTTATGATTTGGTTGTGCAAGTCTAAATGAAAGTATTTGATTTCCATCTGTTGAGATACCACGAATAGTTTCACTTATTCCAAAAGTTCCTGAAACCATTGAAATTTCTAATAATTTTGGAATGATATCAATACCACTTCTTCCATCAAAAAATGGATAATGTCTAACGCCTGGTGTTAAAGAAAAAGCACTAAATCCAACATTTCTAGATCTTATGAATGGATCTGGTCTTGATGATGTTAATATTCTTTCTGTTGCAGTATTTCTAGGGTCTCCAAAAATAGTTCTAACACCACCATCAATTTCCTCAACTCTTGTCCAATTATCCTCTGATGGATTTAATATTATTCTACCATCACGAATAACAACTTCATATGGGTTAACATTTTCAACTCTACTTGCTTGTGGATTACCAATGTCTGATTTCACTTCAGAATATTTGAGAGTTATTAAATCTCCTGTTTTTTGAACATTTGAATCTAATAGTTCTAAGTTTTGAGAAAAATCTGCAGAATTTATATCAATACTCTCAGATACACCTAGTAATGGTTTAATACTATATTGGTCTATTGGAACAAGTAATTCATTAGTTTCAGTATCTACACTAACTTTTGCATCCTCATTATCTAAATCAATACGACTTGTATCTTTAAAGTCATCTACAAAGAAACCAGATTTAAATCTATCTCCAGTTGTATCTTTAATTTGTAATGTTTTAGTATCCAATTCAAGTAGACTTAAACTAGTAACAATTTCTAAATTTTCTATTCTATCTTCTAATTTACCAATATCTCTCATGGTATATCTTCTATTTTCAATGAGAGTTATTTGTGCATCGTCTGGATTATGAAGATATGCTGGAAGATTAATTGTTGCAAGATGCATCGCACCATCAATTACAGTTGGTGGTTTTGGATTAAGCGATGAAACACCTTTTAATATTGCAAAACTTCCTTCATAATCTTCTCCACGAGATAAAACTAATTTATCAATTCTAGGTAAGAAATAACTATAACCTAATCTAGAATCTCCCTCTGGAGAAACTACAAGGTTGGGTGTTGATCCTGGATTAGAAAAATTTCTAGAAGTAAAAGCAAATGGTGATGATGATGTGCTGCTTGTAGGTGATACTCTAGGTCTAAAGTCAAGTGTATCTGATGCTCTTAAGTTATCTTCTAATATTGGAACATCGTTTGAAAATCTATCCTGATCATAGGAATTAACTGTGAATAAATCTCCAGTGTCTGTTGTTGGAACTGTGTATGAGTTAAAAACAACCAATAATCTTCTAGATGGTGCAGAAAGAGTTGGTTTTCTTACTATTCTTGAATAATCATAATACTGTTCTCTCTGACCTTTATCTAAAGAATATTTTTCAGTTACATTTATGTTATTTCCTAGAGTTATTCCTTGAACTGTTGTTTCAATGTTTGATTCTTGGAATGTTATTACTTCACCTAGTGTAAATTGAGTATCTGTAAAATATGCAACTTCAACATTCTCACCATCTACTCTAGTAATTAATTGTGCTACTGCTCCACTTTCTGAACCAATTATTTTTTCACCATCAATGGTGTTAGTATTCAAAGAAAGTCCAGATACTGTTGTTATCTTATCTAAGGTAGGATCATTATTATTTTTAGATTCTAAAACAGAAACTATATTCACAACATCAGGANCATTTANAGATATTTCTCTATCTTCTATTCTTAAACCATAATATTGATTAAATGTTAGTCCATTTGTACTGGTGCTTACACCAACTTTTGTTTTATCAATAACTATTTTATTGCTTCTTGTAAATTGTTTAGTTTTATTTGTAATACTTTGTTTTTCTACAGTAACGTTTAGAACTGCATTACCACTATTTTTACTTAATCCACTAAATTGAACTTTTGATCCTGCATCAACCAATTCAAATTGATCTCTTGTCAATGGTTCTATTGTTCCATCACTGTAAACTAAAGAATATTTTTGAGTATCAAAATTACTATAAAAAGCACTTGTTATTCCTGTAGGAATTTGTTGTATAGTTGAATTAGCACTTAATGCAAACATTGCAGATTGAGAAGACACTGCTAAAGTTGCATTTGCTAAATCTACTTCACATATATTATCAAATCCTAATTTTGCATACAGTCCAGTATTCTCCTTATCTACAACAACTGGGGATGCTAAAGATACTGAGGATGTGGTGTTAATACCAACTTTACCATCATTTATTCCAGAAACAGTTGTGATTCCAGCAACAGTTAAAGTTTTTAAATCTGTGCTGATATCAGTAACTCTGTTAAAGTTAATGTCGGAAGTTCCTGCAGTTTGATATTGTATGATTGATTCTGTTTTTATTCCTGTAAATGCATTACCAGGTGATGTTATAGTTCCTGTAATTCCGTTAGTTGATGATACTACACTATTGTTAAAAGATGGTATTGATTGGATTCGAGTTGTTTCTAATATTGTATCTGCACTGAAATCCATGAATCCTGTTATACCACCAGTCATTCCATTTGTATTTTGATAAACTGATTTTATGTCTTCAAAAGTATATTGTCTAACTGATACGATTGATCTAAATGATTCTTCAGATTCATTGATGATAAGTTTTTCATTTGGAATAAAAGTTCCAGATGTTTGTGATAAAACAATCTCAGTTGCACCTGATACTGAACTATTGATAAACCCTGTAGCACCGCTACTAGCACCTCTGACAAAAGAACTAATTGTTGCTGTTAAAGATGTATTTAAGGTTATGAATGTATACGTCTGAACGTCAAATAAGTGAAGATTCCATTGACTAGAATCGTCCACATATGGTGTATTTCTTAGTCCAAATGAATATACTCTTGCTTTTCCAATTTCATATGCACCTGTAGGAGCTCCTGTTGGATTAGATGAGGATTTTCTTCTAGAAAAAAGAGAAACTGTATTTTGTTCAATGCTAGTTCCTAAAACAGGTGTTCCAGATACATTATTAACACGTATTAAAGTTCCCATGTCAAATGGAACTAACGCAGTATTTACTTTACCCTTATCTCTTGGTTTTTCAAAATCTACAATTGTTGTTCCAGGTGTGCTAACTCTAAATCCTCGCACATATGCTTTTCCAGAACTAACTTCANGACATGCTAAATCATCTGATGGTGTGTTTCCTTGTTCTGTTACTTCACTTGATTTAAATATTCCACCATTAGATAATCCATTGTCTAAAGATTCTGCCACCTCAACGTCAAAATTATCTATGGAATAGTTTCCAGATTCTTCAAATGTTCTAGCAGCCAAATATTTTTCTAATTCATTATATACTGAAAAATCTTGTAATTTTTTAAGTTCACCATTTCTTAACTTAACTATCTCAATAAAACTAACGTCATTTGTGTCAGTTAGAGATTTTTTTGATAATGTTGCTGTTATTTTTAATCTATCTGCACCTGGTGCAGCAAAATTAGAAAATCCTTTTGCGTTATCATACAATGATGAATCTTCTTTTGCTGTGATAATTGATTCTGTGATGTTTAATCCTACTCGATATGATGGTTCATTTGAGTAAGGATCTAATATTATAGTGCTTGTAGGAACGGATACAAAGGTACCTCTAATGAAATACACACCTTCATTCATTTTAACTGCACTACCAACCGCAGAGGCGTTTGTAGGCACTAATGTAGCAACACTTTCACCCGCTACTATGGTAGTATTTCCATAAGTGATATCTTCTAAAGTTAATAAGGGTTCTCCATCCTCTAAATCTGCAATTATATTGTCATTATTTCCTGTTAAATATTTTACAAAAATTGTAATATCAGTAATATCAGTTGATTCACTTGGTAACTTACAATCATTAACTAAAAATTGTATACCAGAATTTTGTCCTTTTAGTATTTTACCTTTTAAATTACTGAGATAAAGTGATACAGGAAGACCTAAATGCTCTGATTCTAATTTTACTGAATAATATCTATTATCATAATTTACACCACCAGGAAGAACCATTGATCCTTCCTTGAATACATGACTACCAAAAGACTCTATTTGGTTTTGTAATACTGATTGTAAAGTTGTTAATTCACGAGCCTGAACAGGTCTGCCTGGTCTAAACAGAACTCTGTAGAAATTATTGTCATCATTAAAGTCATCATAATAAGGACTTATGTTTAAATTTGTTTTCTGTGACATGTTTTAGAATTCCAGTATAACTTTGATGTCTTCTTTTTGCCTACTATCTCTAGTGATCAATTGTCGATTATCTAAGTAGATAATATCACCCGACTGATTATTTATCTCAGATTGTGCTACGCCATCTTTAAACTCAACGCCTAAATCAACTATTTTAGTTCCTGTAGGATTTGTTGAAATACCACTAAATGTAGTTTTTATTCCAACTTGATAATCTGATCCAGCACCATCAGTTCCCTTTATAATTTCAGTTCCACTAAATTTGTATATCTGTCCATTTGTACCAGATATACTGTTAATACCAACTGCATCTGTTTGGTCACCAGTCGTTGTATTAAAATATAATGAACGATCTTGATAGTATTTTAAAACTGCGATCTTATCACTAACATCTGTTGATATAATATCAAAAGAAACAACATAACCTCTTACTTGACCAATTACAACTCCACTACTATTTTTGACATCTTGTGTAATCAAATCACCTATTTTTGCTGGAGTTGGACTATCAAAAGAACTTAAGTATAAAGATGATACTGAAGAATATTGAGATTGAGTAAAAACTTGTGTAGATCCAATAGAAGTTGGATTCTTAACAATTCCAATCTGAGCAAATTTAGTATCAATTGGAAAATCTTTAGTGGAGTCATCAAATCGAGCATAAACTAAAACTCTATCAGCACCCAATTCTTTGTAAATATCAGAACCATGACCCTTTGATGGCGGTATAATTGGAATCAATTTAGCATTAGGGTTGGTGGGTTGTAGGTCAGTTAAATCAACCATACCATAAGTATAACCCTTCCCACCTACGGAAACTTTTACATCACTAATTTTTGCATCAGTTCCAACTTCAACAATTGCCTTTCCACCACTACCATCACCGACAATGTTTACCTCTTGACCACCAGCACCTGCATTACTATATGAAGTACCTCCATCCTCAACAAATATTTTCTTTATTTGGTTATTACTAATATCAGCATTTCCATTATCTCTAACGTTTGCGATGTTAGCATCAGTTGTTGTTGCCCAATCATTAGGTAATGGAATAAATTCTGTAGCATCAAATTTTATAATATCACTTGGAGGAACTGTGAATAGATACTTCCAAAGATAACCATCATCAGTAGCACCAGTAGCTCTAAATGGTTCTAAACCAGTTAAAGTTGGTTCATTTAATGATGGATTACCTGTGGTATTGATTCCTGAAGAACCGTTATCAATGCATATGTAAACATTAAAGTCTTTATTAATTACATAAAAATCTGTGTCATATAATCTTGCTGTCTGTCCATTTGGAGTTCTATTAGATGCACTATAATCATGACGATACATATCATAAATTGTGTCTTTTGTCCAACTTATTTTTCGAACAACTCTTCTTACGTTATCTGAAGTAATTTTCTTCCCAAAGACCATTGTGTCTTTAGAGTGATTTAAGTAATTAAAATTATCAACAGGAACTTTTCTAGTTGTTTGATCATTCCATTCTGCATCATTTGCATTTCTACCAAAGGCATTGGACGATCTAACAGCAGCAGATGGGTTTGACAATCCAACAAAAACATAGTATGAATTTGAGGAATTATTTACATCGCCTAAAAAATTACCCGCGTTATTAATTCTAAACTGATCTGTTACAATTGCCGACATTTTTTATATTCTATAGTTTTTTTCTTATATTTATACTAGTTTAGGCACCAGTCCTATCTATTAGAGCACCAGTGTCTCTAATACCAGAATTTCTTCTTTGTATTCTTGGGAAAGTTGTTAAACCTGAATTAACAGTCTTACCTGAAATGGTAACTGAAATTGGGTTTGTAGTTGACCTAACACCACCAGTAAGTTTACCCCAAGAGAACTTACCAGATATACCACTAGTCGAAATACCAGCGAGTGATGTGTCAGTTTTTACACCAGCAACAAATTCAGCAGTATTAGATGTTGTGCTGTAAGAGCTGATTAAATATATGTTATCAAAGAATGAAGTACCAATTCCTACAGGAGCACCCGAAGAGGTAACCACTGAAGTAACACCCGCACCAACTGCAGTATCAAATATGTAAATTGGATCTCCATTTCCCAACCCACTAAATGTTCCAGATTCCTTTTCTAAGAAGAATTTGATAGTCGAACTACTCAAAACATTTATTGCTGTAACAATACCTGAGAATCCACTTGAACCAGTAAATCCAGTAATTATCTCTGATGGTCTAACAGGAGTTGGTGCGATTACATTTGGAACTGCGGTTGTTGTATATCCAAAACCAGGATTTACAATTGATACTGAAGTTATAATACCACTTGTAATGTTAGCATTTGCTGTAGCAAAGATAGTAGACCCTATTCCTAAGGTAATTAAATCAGGTGCTGTCAAAGCAACTCCAGTGTTAGATATTGGAGAGGCAATTGATAGTGCAGTGCTAGAACCCACATATCCTTTTCCACCATCATTAACAGTAATAGATTGAATTGTTCCACCAGTAGAAACAACTGCAGTTAAATCTGCTGCTCTAGGTTCTACAGATTCATCAAACACAATAGTTCCAATTTTATTTGGATTCTCATAGAAGAATAAATTTGTTAATGAATTTGTTCCAACTCCAACATTATCAATATGAATTGTACTATCACCAGATCCAAGATCTTTAATTATTCTAGCTTCTGGGAATACAAGTGGTTCGATTGAAGGTCTTACTTTAGTTACCAACTCACCATTTATAAACTTATCTGCTTTTTGCTTGATCCATCTGAAGGATTTTAAATTGTTAGAATCTATACCTTGATCAAAGTATACTGGAGTTTCAATTAAATCTGATGTTGTAATACCAGATACAACTCTTACGTCCTGATCAAAACCAGGATTGTTATTATTTTTGAGTAACTGGAACTCATCACCAACCTTAACAGATTCTGCTACATCTACAAATGTAACATCTACATTATTTGTTCCTTTATAAAAGAATATTGATACGTTATCGTTTATATCAGGTGCCTCTGTAAATTCAAAAGCTGTTCCTCCACCAAATATGTAAGCATCACCAGGATTTTGTACGACCCCATTGATGAATATTAATAATAATGATTGCATATCAATTTGAGAAGAATCTGCACGTTCAAATGATACCAACTCACCATTGAAGTTTAAAGGGAATCTCTTTCTAGTTCCATCTTGTAATGGTTTGATTGAGTCGATATAATCAAACTCACCAACATTCCAAGAACAGAAAGAGTCTGTAAATACTTCATCAACTGTAAATTCAACTTCAGTTATCGGTGATGTGAGTGATTTATCTGTAACTAATCCTACTGGTTTAAATACGTCACCTTTTCTAAATCCAAAACCAGTTCTTGTTATTTCAAAAGATTTAACTTCAAAAAGAGTAGATCCAATACCAGTAGTATTACTACCCCCAACATCAATGTTTAAAAGTAATCCAGTTCCTGTATCTGTTGTAGCACCAACACCCACTCTTGATACTCCTGTTACTGGTAAGTTTTCATATCTAGGGACAGGTACTTCTACTCTAGGATTTGTATATCCACTTCCACCTCCAACGACACTGAATATCAATGTTCCACCTATGCCAACCGTTGCAGTAACTGTGGCACCAGTTCCAACAGTGTCAGCAATACCAATACGAATTATTCCATCTCCTGTAGTGCTGATTCCAGAACGATATCCAGATCCATGAAAGTCTCTTGTTCCAATTCCCACTGATGTAATTGATCCACCTGCACCAAGAACAGCTGTGACTGATGCTCCTGCTAAAGGTGCAATTCCTAATCCACCACTAAATCCAATTGATATAATCTGTCCTGATCTTGGTAATTGATTTTGATTTACATCTGCTTCACTAATAATTTGAGTTCCGTTAGCTGAAGTAATGCCACTAAACACAAAACTTGTCACTCCAACTGACTCTGAAAACTCATAGTTATTAGTGGGGTTTTTATCTGTTGTTGGTGGTTGGAATATACCATTAATTGTTACAAAAGCACTTCCAGTCGTAATTCCAGTAGTGTTGACTCCAGATATTGTTGTGGTAAATGTTTGACCAATACCTGTAAATTCATTTGAAATGTCATCAAAAATTGCATTTGAATTATAATCTTGTCTCAAATAAACTCTTCCACTAAAGTTAGATCTACCACGATCTCTATTTGAATCGTCTTTTTCTAAAATATTATTCCCTCTAGGTGGATCTACAAAGAATATCTCTTCACCAACTATGTTATAACCACCCTTAAACAATCTAACTGAACTAGTATCGGTATGAATAGAAGATGAAGAACCAACAATTCCTCTACTTACATCTACTAAATTTAAAGATCCAGTATTTGAAATAGGACCAACATTTGTAGTTCCAAATCCAACATTATTTACTTTTAAGAACTCATTATCTACTTTTAATAAATCTCCTACAACAATAGAAGTTATTCCTGTTAAAGATACAATTGAAGTCGATACAGAAACTTGTCCACTAACATTACCAGATAACGTTGTTGTTATAGGTGTAAATGATATTGGAGATTGAATTACATCATCAATAGCAATTAATGATTTTTCATTTTTCTTGAACATCTCCAATCTATGCCTATCTCCAGATCCAGCACTATTAAAGGTTATTGCAGCCCCTGCTTTAGTTGTTGATAATTGAAATACTTTTGAATTAACAGTTCCAGAAGGATGAACAACATAAACTTCACTTGGTAAAGGATTACCATTTGACATAATCAAAGATGAGAATCCAACACTTGAAGTACCAGGTGTATAAATTAATCTTTCATTCTTATTAAAGAAGTTATTTTCAATTGTAAATTCTCCTGTCACCAGATTTACATTGGTTGCAGGGTTAAAGAAATTAGCAAATATTGGATTATTATTGTTCTTTAACTTAAAATTAAATCCATTTGATCTAGAAGAGTTTAAAGCATCATATTGTAGAAGAGATATCTCATCAAAACTCTTACCATAATTTAAAGTTGGTGTTGAGTTAATTACATCTAATTTAGTATTAAGAATCTCATTGAAAGATTGAACTAATAAATTACCAACACCAATATAACTAGAATCTGGATGGAATTTTAAATTTAAATTAGATCCACTATATTCTGAGGAGAATGTTCCAATTCCTAAATCATCACCTATGGTCATGAATGGGTATTGTGTAATGAATGTATTTTCACCATCATGACCCATAAGAATTTGATGTAAAGCACTGGTATTTCCAATTGATACTCTTACTATACTCTTAATTGAAGTATCTTTTGCTGTAGTAAATCCTGCTATGACTGCAGTTGAAGCAATACTGACAAAATTGGATTCAAATCTACCAGAGTTTTCAAACCCATCTGCTTGTGAACTATTTTTAAATCTATAAGTTCCAATTCCAACTGCTGTAGTACCAAAACCAACAACTTTTGATCTAACAAGAACTTGATTTGATCTATCATTTTCAAAATTTAAAGATAATATGCTTGAATCTAAATTTGTAGTAAAAGTTCCTATGGAATTAGTCGTGTTTGTTTCTAAGGAGTAATTTGATATATAAGAATTTGTCCCATCATGTGTCGCATAAATTTCAACAATATTATTTTCATTTGATACTGAATCATTAACTTCAACTGTAGCAAAATAAGAATCTATATTAGCAATATTTGAAGATATTATTGTAGAAGTTGTAGACGCAGAAACATTTTGATTTATTCCATGTAAATCAACAAATCCTATTGAGGAATTTCCAACACCAACTCCTGCTAAGAATGATTGCTGTAAAATTTTAATATCTAAGTCAGAGTTGAAAGGATCAACAGGAGTAAATGTCAATTTATAACTACCACTAGATGCATTTTCCCCCAAAATATCAACTATCTTTGCTTCATCATTAATTGATCCTTTTTGGATAGTAAATATATTACCCTTTATAAAATCTACTGATGTAAGTAACTCTGTTAATTGAAAAGTATTTGTTGTGGTTCCAATTCCAGCAGAAACAGATGGAACTCTTGTTTGTACTAAAAATCTATTAAAGGAATTAGTGAGACTTATAAAACCATCTCTTGCTGCATTATTTGTAGCATTTTTAAATAAACTGTTTATATTGTCTATCTGTAGAACTCTATTTGTTGAACACTCAAAGAAGTTTGAAAGTAATTTAGTGTCAAAAGAGACAAATTTAGATCGTAATGGATTTGATGATGTATCAACATCTTTTGCTAAGTCAAAATTATCAATCGCATCAACTCTATTTTCAGATGATAAATCTCTAATAATAGTAGATGAATCAACACTAGATGTAGTATTAATTCCAGATGAGGTTGAAATTCCTAAATCTGCGAAATTTTTAAGACCTGTGGTGTGTAATAGTTTATTTACAGGACTTACTAATGTTTGATATTCAATCGGACTTTGTATTGTATATGATAATGTTTGATAATAATCATTATCAGGAATTACTTGATAATCTTGATTTAACTTACCAGTGTTATTAGACCATCCAATAGTTTTGTTTGAAGCAAAATCAACTTTAAATTGTCCCTCATTTTTAAATTGACTNTTAANAGTTGCAATNGATCCAGAGAATTGNCCNTTTATTTTNTCACTCGATTTTAATTCAAATTTACCTNAAACTTTAATATAATTATTATTNATTTTATCAAGAATAAGTCCTACATTATTAAATCCAGATTCATCTCTGTCTACTAAAAGTATTTCACCTAATATAAACTCAGATGGTTGAGTAATTAATGTAAATTTAGGATAATCTTTAAAATTAATTGCTCCAGCAAAAGACTGAATTGTTTTTGCTAATCCTGGATTTGTCACTAATGGATTTCTACCACCACCATGAATATTAAATTCCAATATAAATGGATTTGGATTTAAACCACTACCAACTATTTTTTCTACAGGATAGAAATTAAATTTATTAGTTGGTGAGTTAAAAGTATCTCCATATTCATTTTCTATATTTTCTACAAAGATTGTATCTCCCACTGCAAAAGGAGCAGTTGAAAATCCTAAAATTGGAGTTGCTAAAGTTACTGTAACTATTCCACTAATAACATCAGTAATAATTGTAGATCCAATTGTTACATTTGTAATTGGTATTGCACTAGAATTATTTTTAGTAAATAATTCACAATTACCAATCCCTTGTGGAGTATTAATTATATCTACACTACCAATTGATTGAGATGCTTGACTAATATTTGCAACTAAAGAACCACTATTTACAATTTGTTTTGTTTCAATGTCTTGTAAAACTAATTCTGGAGAAGTTGTATAATTAGTGCCTCCATTTTTAACTGTTATAGATGTTATTTCATCCGAATCCTTTACAGTAATTGTTGGTGACAACTTTGCTATAGGAGTTAAAGTTTTATCAGATGCATATTCAAATCCTATATTTAATATCTCAGTATTTTCAATTTTATTACTAGTGTTTGATGATGGTAATAGTTTAGCATTTATTCCTTGAGTAGATGCAACACTAACAAATTTTGGTAAAGATTTATATCCTGATCCACCTGACACTAATTTAACTTGACTAATAGCACCAGTGTCTGTTTTTGATGTTGTGTCATATTCTAAGATATTTGTGTCTAATATTTGATAAGATAAAGTTTCTGGTTTTGATTTTAATCTTATATCAAAATCAGTGCTTCCCACACTCACAACAGAATAATCTTTATTATAATCACTATCTACATATGAAATTTTAGATCTATTTAAAACATCGGTATCTGATGTGCTAATAAATCCAGACCTCTCAACATTATAGAATAAATTTAAAGGATTATCAATTGAATAATTTAATGTTAAAGTAGCTGTTGAAGTTACTCCAATTGTTCCTGAGGTTGATACTGTATTTACAGTTGTTTTTCCTGTAGAAACAAAATCATTATTGAAATTTTCATCATGGTATAATTTAAAATCAAAATTAGATAATGAAGAATCTGATATATCAAACACTAGAGTGTTATCTCTAGTTACTTCTATTGGTGGGTTAATTAATGATAACTGATGCTCAGAACCTCCAATAGAGACTATACTTACAATGCGAGGTGGAATTTGTTTTGAGTCATAGAATGTTTCTGCTAACTTTAATGTATTATCATCAACTCGATAAACAAAATATCCACCAGTTTCTAATCCTGCTGCGATAGTGTCTGTTGAATCATAATAAACTTTATCTCCAGTTTTAAAACCATGAGAATTAATATTTACTGTATTATTAGTTGTATTAATTCCTGCTGAAGTAAATCCTACTTGATTTAGAAGTAAACTATCAATCAGATGATTATATTTTACTCTTACTTCAGTAGAAGTTCCAATACCAACAGATTGATCTGAGGTAATATTTAAACTTACAATATCTCCTACTGATAAATTATGTGCTGTTGTTAAGGATACTTTTGAATTTATTCTTTCTACATTTCCGTTAATTTTATTGAAATTAGATTCAAATCTATACTTAAAGTAATCATCACCATTAGTTCTAAAGAATAAACCATTAGTCGAAGTGATTAGACCAACTTGAGTTACAATTCCAATATAGTTTGGGGATTTATTAATTGCAAATAAATTTTGACTTGTTCCTGTGGATGGTAAGTTAAATGATTGATTTGCTGCTCCATCTCTTGATACTTCAAGAACACTATTTCCATCCGTCTTAAATGTTATTTGCTGACCTGTCTTAAATGGATGGTTTGGTAAGTAAATACTTTGTGCTGGAACAGACACTACACTTGTAGTTCCACCTACTGAAACATTAATCGCTGATGTAATACCAACTGTTGTTGCAATACCAACTGCTTGTTTAGGATTGAAATATACTACATCATCTACTTTTGAATTTAAGAAATTAGTATTAAATGGTATATCAAAAAAACTTGGTATTAATTCAACTTTACTTGAAAGTGTATGACCTGTTCCAGTAATACCCCTTTGGACTCTTAAAATATTTCTATCGTCAAATTTATTTAAAACTAGTAATTTTTCAGTTCCTATTCCGATACTACTTCCAATTGAAATTACATTAGTTTTATAAACAAACATGTCAGTTACAATTCCTGCAACTGTGTTCAAAGGTAATGATTTATATAAAACAGTGCTTTCTGTTGAAACACCAGATATTTCATGATTACCTATTAAAGAAACTCCAGTATTTGATTTAATATCTGTTGATAACCCAGATATTTCAAGAGTATCTCCAACTTTAAACTGATGAGTGTTTGGAACAAATACAGAGATTGTATTTGGATCCTTTCTTGTAAATATAAGATTATCAAATCTTTGATAAGATGTATCAATATTAGATATTGGTTTACCTTTTAATTTATTNACAAAAGCACTGACACCACTACCTTTTGTNCCTGTATTGTCAAATTCAACTTTATCATTTATNTTGTAATTTTCNCCAGATTTTATAATTGATAGAGAATCAACACTACCTTGAGATACAGAAGTAACTCTTGTTACTTGAGACAATATTTCATTTGATTCAATAATNAAATCATTATTNNCAAATGAATCTGATAATTTNTATGGAAATGTATTTCTAACTAANTTNGAATTATTAAAATNAAANGANTGATNTATTGTTAANAGAGGATCTAAAACATCTGGAATTGATCTATATGTGTTTCCAATAAAGTAAGGAAATTCTGGTTCTTTTGTTATGGTATTAATACCAGCAAAATAAGCATAAACACCGTTTGGATATTCTGGAGTTCTACAATACCTTCCATTATGTTCATCTAAATCAGTAGAATCTGTGGGTAAATATGAATAATCTTCAACAAAGAATCCTAGATCAAAGGGTAAATCACTTCTATCCTCTATATTTGTTTTTATAGAATACCCTGTCTTTAATATTTTTATTGCAGATGAATTATCAAGTGGATCACTATAACCAAATGGTCCATAAATTGGATTTCCATCATATGCCCANCCGATTATTGGTGAGTGACTGTTTGTAATTTGACCATAACTAGATTCTCCAATCGCAGTAGAATANCCAACCGTTGTATATTTAAGTTCATTGTTAGTTGGTAATAATGAAACTTTAGAGTATCTCTCTTTATATGGTCTTGATGTTTGAATATTGTTTATATTTAATTTTTTAACTGAACTATTAAATACTGCATTTTTTCCTCTAGGAACTATATTGATTCTTGTTTTGTCAAAAGTATAGTTGGTTCCAGAGTTTAAAATAACTACGTCAATTATTTTTAAGAATGTAGATGAATTTTCATCTCTATCAATTACTGCTCTTAATCTAGCACTATTTCCATCTCCAACCACAACTAAATCTGGAGTTGAATAAAATTCATCACCACCATCTTGAATATTAACATTCGTTATCGCACCATTTGAAATTATAGGAACTATTGATGGTGTTATATTTTTACCTGGTCTAGATGTTCCATTTTTAACTGTTATATTTGGTTTGTTCTCATAATTAATAATATCAGTTGTTCCATAACCACTACCCTTTTCATATAAAGAAGAATTTATAATTTGACCTTGTATGACTGGAGTTAAATTAATTTTATCAGAAGTTGGAACAGAGTAAATTGCATTTACTGATATTTGAACATCAGGATATTTAAATAGTTGATATCCAGTTCCAGTTGTTTTAAAATCAACATGATTTTTTCTAATAAAATTACTAATGTCTGTACCACCAACACCTGCATTGGCCACCTTAAATGTATCATTATCAATTTTGATAATGTTATATTGAACTGAGGTTGATAAACCAGATATAACTTGAGGAGATGTTATACCTAAACCTGTGGATGGTTGATAATCAACTAATTCACCATCTAAGAATCCATGATCTTTAAATGTGACTGTTGATTTAAATGTTGATATTCCGAGAGATGAATCAACAAATACTTTTTTGCTTAAATAAGGTCTTCCTGATTTTACGACTCTAACACTAGATAAACTATTTTTTCCATCTCTTAATCTAAATTTGTGTATTCCACTCTTTGCAATATCTGTAAATCCTATGGTGTTAATACCTGTAGTATAATCTACTTCATTTCTGTAAAGTCTAATGGTTGATAATCCAACTACCTCTGGCCAATATTGTTGACCATCAATTAAACTTTCAAAATTAGCTAAGTTACTACCTTTAAAAGTTCCTATTCCTAACTGTGTATTTTTATTTTTATCATAAACTAAAACTTGACCACTTTTTAAGTTGTGTGGTTTTGTAAATGTTATTGTTTCTGAGAATGTATCAATACCTCCCCCAAAAGCACTGGTAACTCCACTAAATTCTAAAACTCTATTTCTTCTACGAAAAACTGGTTGAAGCACTGCTTCTCCACTATTACCTCCAGTCAATTGAATTGATATTATATCTTCTATATCAAAATTTTGTGGGTCAACTTGTATCTCCTTTATATCTCCACTTAGTACAGGACTAACTAACGCTTGTGTTGATGCTGAAGATACTGATCCAACTTCAATAACAGGTGGATTAATTATATCATAATCCGTTCCAAAACCAATTACTGAGAAGTTTTCAATTGATCCATAGAAGACACTATCTGCTGATTTTCCATTTTCAATCTCAACACCATCAATCAACATACCAACAGGTCCTGGTATTGTTTTTACATTTTCACCCAAATTTTGAGAAACGTTTACTGGATACTTTTTAAGTAATTTTTGAGGTGCTACAAACTTATTATACTGATTTGCAAGAGTGAATCTATGGAAGGTGCTAGTATCTGATGGAACACCAAATTCAATAAAATCATTAGCTTCAATAAAAGCTGGTGATTTAAATAGTTTAATTTTATTAAAATCTATTGTTTTAACAAAATACAGACCAGCGGTAAGTCCTACTAATGGTTCTGCCTCTGGTTCATAGTATACTTGATCTCCTGTTACAAAAGGAATATCAGATACACTAAATGAAATTGTTGAATATTTTTTATCTAAACTATTAAAATCTTGAACTGTGGTGTTTTCGATTACGTTAGGTATGCTAACTGTAGAAGTTGTCCTACCAACTCCAGACGAAGGAAGAGAATTACTTGCAACATATAAACTTTCATCTGATTCATTATATACATTCTGAACATCTGCAGTGATTGTATTATTACCATACTTCAATATATTAGCAGAACTAGAAGTTTTCCTTATTCCCCTTCTAATCGCATATCTTTTTGAAGAACTAAATTCAAATGATGGTACTATTGTTATCTTGTTTTGTGTTATAACTAAACTCTCAATCACTGATTCTTGAACAACAGTTCCCAAAGAAAAAGGACTACTCTTCTTTTCTAAAATTTGAATCGAATCACCAACTCTTAAACTTGATTTGTCTATCTTAGATTTTAATTGAATGGAACTTTGTGTTCCGCTAATTGAATCTATAATATCATAATTTGAAGATGTGTTATAAATCCATGAATTTGCAAATATTTCTTTTTGAGATTTATTTGTATTTGGATTTTCAATTATTTCACCAATACTTTTAATATCTATAGTTTCGTTTTCTAATGACAATCTGTTATCTTCAGATGGTAAAAACTCACTTAATACACCTGTAATTCTTAATTCAACTTTTTTTGTCAAATCTCCATCTTCATATCCAAAAATATTATCGTCAGCAATAACATCATCACCCAAATTAATTTGATTTGAGATACCTGTGCAACTTAGAAACTGATTAACAGTTTTATCAGCATAAACAATATTTGTGTTTATACCTGAAATGATTGTTCCAGTAGTTCCAAAACCAACAGTTGAATCTACAGTTATGACTGAAGCACCAATTGAAACATCAGTTATAACCTTTGTTTTTCCTGTTACATCAAATCTTCCAGTTATGAATTCTTCTTCATCAAATCCAACAAAAAGATCTAAAATGTAATAATCTTTGATTGTTGATATTCCAGAAATACCTGTTAATATTTCAACTTCAGAAACAGATGCAGTAGAGGTTGTATCTGTTGACCTGACAATTGTTTGACCTTTTAAATTTAAAGGTTCCCCTTTTAATTTTTCTGCTACTATTCTTTTTCTTCTTACATATTTTGCAGAAGATGGTTTTATTAAGTATTCTTCTAAATCAATTACTTTTGGATCTACATCATATAATGCATTAAATAAGATTCGAAAAGATTCTTCTGTTCCTTTTGATTCGTAAAATGTTCTAGCTTCTTTTATAAAATTATTTACATCTAAGTTTGAAACAAAATTTGTATTTTCTAAACCAGGTGTAAAAGTATTTTTTATCTTTTTATAAAACTCATGTAAAAATAATGAACTTAAATTATCTACATTTACACCCTTTGAATGTTCTTGTGCTGTTGATGTGGAGAATACTAATTCAGATGGATTATTAATATCTCTATAAGTTGTAATTCCACTGAATCCACGTTGACATCCTGTAAAGGTATTTGTAGTCATACCAGTGTATGTGATGATTTCACTACCAATTTTTAACAATCCATATTGTTTCGGAAATCCTTTTGTGTTTGGTGAAATATTAATTACTTCATCTGTTGAAGTAATATCAGCGTCAAGTGTAACTGAACCTTTTAATGTCTCAGGTGTTAAGTTATCTAACTTTAAATATTGATCTAGATTATCTGTAAGGTCAATCGGACCTCCAGTATATTCTTGGGAGATATAATATTGCTTTAAAAAATCAACTGCTTTTGGACTTTCTGATAAAATAAACTCAGGAAGTTGATTTTCAATTATTTGTTGAACTTTAATTCTTGTATCAATACCAGTGCTTATCATACTATCCTCGTATTAAATCTCCGTTTGTATAACTTGATGTAACTTTATAACCAACACCAGATATTTGATCTCCAGATGAAATGGTGTCTTTAACCATATTTATTGAACTACTTTCAATGTTAAATTTCAAGTATAAATCTTCAAGACCTATGACATCATTGGATTCTGGGAATGCTTGTATCTCAATAATATTATTTGGTTTATCAGTTGAAGTAATATTAATTGTAGTTAAATTTATTTCACCTTTAATATAATCAACTGTCCCTGCGTTCTCAACAATAATTATTTTCTGACCATCAACAATATCTTTCTTAACGATTGATACTATTCCTGTTTGTTTGTCCGCATTTGGAGTATCTGTTAAAAATACTGTCTCTGATACACCAGAAATTTTAAATCCAGTGCTCTTAATATTTAATCCTTCACTTTTAACATTAAACTGATTACCAAAACAAATTTCATACTGTGCAAATTGATTTAAAAGAGCATTTAAGTTTCTTCGAATTCGAATTCTTGTAATATTTGATGTTATTGAATCCTCAATATTATCAATTACACTTAAAACCTTACTATACTTAAATCGACCACCAAATTTATTCACATCAGTTGATCTAGAATAGGTAGTTAAACCGTTAGTTACCCTTGTTTTTAATTCATTGACAGATTTAACTCTTGAGGAGTCATAATAGATAAATGATTCTAATTCAATATGAAGAACTTTCAAGTCAACAATTTTTTGATTAATTCCTGTAAGACTATAATTCTTTAAGTCTGATAATATTTGAGTCTTATCAAAATCTGATACAAAGTCACCATTCTTTGGTTTGATTGTAATAAAAACAGTTCCAAATTGTGGTGGATCAATTTCTTCACCTCCAACTACAGAAACACTCTCAGTATTTGGATAAATTTGTTGAATGATTGCCTCGTAATCTCTTGCTGTGACCGCCCTGTACTGTGATGAGTAAAGTCGAGGAGCAAAATACTTAATCGAGTCCACAGACTCTATATCACCGCCATTAGAGGCAGCAGAGACCACAGATATGGTGGGTGTGCTTGTTAATGTTGATGATGATCCTGAATCATTTTCAATATTTCCAGCATATGAGAAGAACGCAGGACCGTTTCCTTCTCTTCCATCAGTTACAAGATAACTTACGTTGATTGTTTTTCCATTTTCAATCTTTCGACCAAAAATACCATCTCCAAATAAAAGTTCATACTTTTCATCCTGAATTTCCTGAATTAAGAATGTTGGTGAGTTTGAATCAATATTTAAAATATTATCAACTTGTGTAAACAGAATTCCTTTATCTGCACCACTTGGATCATCCTTCACATATACAATAATAGTCGAAGTATCAATCGAAGGATTGTCTAAAATAAACCTTTGATCAAGTGATCCATCAACTGTAAAACTTTTACGAATTAAAGTTCCTTGAAAAACCTCAATTGAATTGAAAGATGCTGTATATCCAGTTCGACTACCTCCTGCATCAAATTGAGGTGTGACAGTTGTTGTTATATCGTCTGGAATTGAAAAAGTATATGTAATATCATTACTGCTACCAATACAAACTAGACCTGCCTTCAGGGTCACTGTAGACACCTCTGTGGTATCGTTTGAATCTATGTTAAAAGATATAGTTGCCTTTGCTGCACTTTTAGATCTTGGAACATATCCAATGTTTCGAGCAAGTGAAACTACATTCTCTCGAACTGTTGCAGAGTCAAGAAAGGACTCATTTACAACCATGTTTGAGTTGAACGCAGTAATATAAGTATTATACGCAAGAGTATCAATTAATACTGAAAAATTAGACCCTTCAAAGTCAAAATCAGTAAAATCTGAGTTGGTACGAAGATAATCCTTTATTGAGGTCTTTATCTGGTCAAAATCTAAGTTTGTAAATTTGGTAAATGGCATATTATCTTGTGGCTTCTAATATGAATTGGAATGCTTGTCTAGGAAACTGTTGCCCGATGATATCAAAGAAGATATTTACCTCAAATTCGTTGTCATCTGGTCTGGGAATCACTTCGATATCCAAATTATCGATTCGAGGTTCAAAGTTTTCAATCGTTGTAGTGATTTGTCTCTCAATTACCGATGCAGTACCAAAATCACAGAAGTCAAATAGACTTGAACGAATGTCTGTACCTAGATTTGGGTTAAAAAACCTCTCTCTGGGAATAGTTTCCACCAAATTCCTTACAGATCTCTTGATCGCATTTGCATTTTTGAGAATTGTGAGGTCTTTTGTGACTGGATGTGGTTTAAATGATAAATTAATATCCTTAAATGACCTAGATATCCTAGTTTTCATTCAATTTAGTAAACAGTTTGCTAGATTTATTTATACCTGTAGTAATAATTCTTTATTTATACTCCAAACCATAAAAAAATCGCCTTATTTGGCGACTTTTAACTTATTTAACCGAGTTCTGGTTCATTTTTTCGTTCTTTTGCCGTTTTCCAGAAATAATTCTCTTCAGATCCGAGTCCATCGCGGTCATGGCCGTTCTCAACTTGGTAATAAACAGTCGAAACCTTAAAATCGGGCACTTTTGGTGTCTCAGGAGTGATACTGTTATCATAAATTCTCATTCTATTGTTCGGATAAAGGCAAAATTGACCATTATCGAGTTCAAGAAGGTTATGTGACTTATGTTCAGCAGGTTGTTCACTCGTTGAGTAGTCAATTGAGTCAACACTTTCATGATAATTGTCTAAAGTGCAGATATAAGTACCAGTTTGGTTGCCATAATCTCTTGTCATGACCTCATAATGCATACTTCCGATGAATTGTTTCTGTACTGCAACGACTCCATAGTCCATACAGTTCCAAAATTGAAGATTATGAAGAGTCATATCGGGTTTTGGTAACTCTGGGTCGGTTGTAAACGCAGAAATTGGCAATTTATCGAACATCGCAGCATATTCTGGGAGATAAGTCTCAAAATAAAACGCACGACCAGGTATACTTTTGGCAGAAACCCATACACCTTTAACAAATTCACCGTGACCACTCTTGTGATCAGTTAAATATTCTTTTCTTACCCATACTTCATAGGAGGGTAGGTTCGCAATTAGAGTAGACATTATTTGTGATGATAAACTTCAACGTAAGATTGACATTTGGGACAAGTAAAATTGGAGAAAAAGTCATATTCGGACTCTTCTCCATCATTTACATCTTCCATATCGTGATCGGCACCCCAGATTAACTCAGTACCACAGTGCCAACAGTTCATTTTCCCTGACCTCGATACCTTTTACGAGCCGAGTTACGCGAAGTTGCCGAGAATTTCGAGTGTTTTCCATTTCCCTGCCGAGTTTTTTTCGGTCTTGTCTCTACAAACAGGTTGCCTGTTAGACTACTTTTCATTTTTGCCATAATTTTTAATCTCCTATAATCTCTGTATGAATATCAGAGGGGTTTGGTTTGCCTGTCTGATAAAACTCAATTGCTAAATCCTCCATAATATCAAAATATTCGAATTGTGAAAGGTCTGAGAACTTCTCAACACCTTGAATGTAGATACTATATCGATCTGCCATTTAAATTACTCTTGTTTTTTCATGTCCAACACGAATTCGTGGATCGCACCAGATTTCAAATCCTGCTTCTTTTGCATCTAAACAGAATGAGACATCCTCTCCACACATATCCTGTACTTCTCCAGATTCAAATACCTGCATCTTTGGTGCGAACCATGGATACTTCATGTCTTCATGTTCAAATACACCCTTCTTGATGAGGAGCCAACCGAAACCTGTATAGTCAACTGTGAATGGTTTCTTTCTCTTGGATATACTTTCGAGAGTTTCGTGATTCATCACACCACCATTGGTTCGAAAATCATCCTCATCTAACCAATGTGCTACAGATGTAGTTCTACCATCTTCGGTACAATACCATCCACCTGCGATATCTTTATCCATTAATACAAGTTGAAAGAATTTTTCTGAATTGAACACAATGTCTGAGTCAATCCATAACTGATAGTCATAGTTTAACTTACCATCCCATGGCATTTGATCAGGACCTCTTAATACATTTGCACCAAGACACTTACATCTTGCAAAGTTAACCATTGATGAATAGTCCTGACTAATCTGTATACTTGCTCCGCATTGTACTAAATCAAAACAGAGTTGAACAAATGATTTTAGATAGGTATATGAAACTCCTCGACCTGGTAAACAAAATACAACTGATTTGCCTTTTAATAATTCTTTTGCTTTATCGTAATCCCACTCTTCTTTATTACTTGTTTTCTTTGCGGGAGGGTTTGCCTTTACTGTAAATCCTTTAGCCATAATGTTTTGTAATTACATTCATATCATACAATATTATATAGCGAATGTCAATAAGAGGATTCTTCGTGTTTCTCTATCGGGTTTTCCGTAACTTCAACGTATGTTAACTCATCTGTCCAGTAAGATTTATATATTCGATTCCACACAACTTCAAACTCTTCTTGATTTAAATTTTTAAATAGACACTTTTCATTCAAATAAACGTGATACGATTTTGTTTGAACTTTAGTCATCTTCCTCCGTGATGTAAATGTCTCCGTTATCTATGTTCCATTTTAACACAAGATCCTCATACCAGTCAAACTCATTAATGATTTCCTCTGGAATTGTAATATGATACCTGTCTGTAACTGGATCGATCTCTACAGTCGAAAAAATATTTTCGAAATTTTTTTTCATTCAGTGAACCTTTGCACTTGATTTTATATAGCGAAAAAAAAATTTATAGATCCTTGTATTTAAAGGTCGAATTGGGTCGTTTATAGCTTAGGGACTCTATCGGTTTTTATATACGGGGGCATCAACCCCCATATAACTGCTGCATCACGAACGAATGATATTGAAGTTATAATGACTGAACACCCAACGGTTCACCAATTTATAAGTGCCATGCTCACCTGACATCACATACCCTTCACCGTCTACGTATTCATTACCTAAGAAGCATTCGCATTTAAAGTCATCACGCATTAACTTCATATATTCGGTTTTGATGTTCTCAACCAAGCACCACAAGCGAATCAACTGATAGTTAGCGAACTCCTCTGCGATCACCTCTTCACCGTCACGAATGTATGCGTTGAGATCCTTCTTTAATAACTCTGCTTCCTTTGGGGTGGCGAAGTCAACAAGTGTTGCCATCTGACGAGCAAACCCAACCATCATTTCAATATTCATTGCGTTGCCCTTATACTCACTGATCCACGCATTCGGTTGAATGAAACCCTCACCTAACTTATCCTTCAAGGGTGATGCTGTGAGAGTACGCATTGTTTCACCTGTGTATTCAGTATGCGGAGCAACCACGACTGCACCCCGTGTAACTTCGCTCAATGTGTAACTAATCGCATTCGGTTTGTANTCACGGTATCCACCAAACCCGATGAAATCACCTTGAAAAATTCTGTCTGTCTGTGGTAGACCATGTAAACAACGAATCAGGATCGACTGCAAACCGAAGTCCTTATGGTTTCTCTCAATGTCTGCGACTGTGTAATTCACCTTAGGGGTCTTCTTATTAAATACGGACTTGGTGCCGACAAAGAACTTTCCATTCTCTGGGTTAGTTCCCCAAACGATTGCGGGTGATCCGTCAATCTTAACTGAGTAGTGATTGTCTGCGGTGAACGCATCTAATACGGAGAGGTCACCAGTTAGAATGGTGTCCTCTGGGTGTTCAATGTGAAGTCTTTTCATTACGCATACCTCCCTGCTGGATGTGGGTTAGATGGTGTGCAACCGAAAGAACCGAAAAATGCATTGAGCATTATAAGGTTTAGGTCTGGATCGTCAAAGTCAACTCCGCATATGTGGTCAACTCCCCATTCTTGAATTTCGTCTACGAATGTTTGGAAGTCTTCGCATAAGAAAGCGATGTCATAGAACTTTTCAACGTTTTTGATTCTGTTGATGATTCTTTCTGTTTTTGTCATGTGGGAAACTTTGTTATGTACTTATTATAAAGGATATGGGAACCGATTAAAGTTCCCGTGGCATATGTTTAATACTCTGAAACAATTTTCAACCAACTCCAAACCTCTGCTTTGGTTAACCACCCGCGAACGTCTTGCCACTCATGATCGTCATATGTAATTTTGTCATCTTTTAAAAGAGCAATCTCATAAAGACCTTCTGATCCTCCGTATGAATGCTCATGACATGCAACAGATAAACCGTAACCGTTGTCGCAGTAGTATCTTACAACTTCGTCGTTTGGTCTGATAACTCTTTTTTCTGTGTACATGTTGGGAACTTTGTTTGTTATGTTCTTATTATAAACCCCACTCTACACGAATGGGGTGATGGGTGTGACAGTAATTAAACTGTCATACCTGATGTAAAAAGTTTTTTTGAACCATCTAAACTGTCGGAGATGTACCAAGTCCAATCGTTTTGAAAGATACGCATGCTAGGCACGAACTCATCAAGTAACGCATTAAGTCTTGATTTTGTGGTGTTTGACTGCCACCCGCCATCTTTAAGGGTGAGAGCATGAGTTGCTGTATCTAAAGATGCGATGTGGTTTCCGTGTAGGTAAACTCTTACTTGGTCAACATATGAACGAACTGTAGTATTACCAGATGAGAAATTCTTTCTGTATCTGATTGCTGAGTTCATCATCATTTCAATTTTACGCATGTTGGGAAAAGGAATTGGTTTGCTATGATTCTATTATAAAGGGTAGTATGTGAGTTACTACCCATGATGTGCCAGTAATTTAAGTGAACACTGGCAGTTGCGGTTTGGTTGATCGTCTGCTTATGATAAACTCTCTGACTCTTTCTCTGTCGAGTGAGTCACCATCACCCCAGTTAACGATGTCACTTACAGCACATAGATCCAAATAGTTCAGAACTGCTAATGCGACTTCCTCTCTGGTTAATCCATCTATCGGATAGATTGCGTCTGCATCGCCATAGAATGACATCACGTAATCAAGAAATTCTTTGAAGTTGTTCATTTGTTGTTTTTGTAGTAAGATGTTTTCTTTGGGTCAGATCCGAGGAAGTATTCCATCAAATCAATTTTTGAATTAAGAAGTGCTTTGGTCTTCTTTTGTTCGTTAGTCATAATCAAATGGGAAATTTGCTTATGTACCTATTATAAGGCATAGGTACATAAAAACAACGGGTAGTAGACACCTTAACGACTGGCATACTCCAACATGTCATGGTCACGAAATAGGCACCAGTAGGTATCATTCATTAAACCAAACTCAAACGAAGTGTTTGCATGCTGTTCGGTTTCGCCTTCGTAACACTTAAGGATTTCATCATAAAGTTCCATTTTTGCAGTCCCTGATGTAAAGTTCATAATTGATTTCGTCATCTAATTCTACGGGAATATCCTCTTTAAGGATTTTGCGTAGTTTANCAGTAGATGATTGACGGATTTCATCGCGTGTCANTGGCACATGTCCTCAAATCTTTGATTTGCGATTTCGATTTGTTTCTCTTCATCAAGATAGGGAAATGCTTCGCATACTTCGTCAAAGATTTGAAATAGTAAATCTTCGTGGTGTAGTGTTGACATAGGTTGGGAATCTCCTTTGTTTACTCTTTTATTATAGGGCATTTTGTACCCAATGCGTGGTAGTGTGTGACACATATTAAAATGTCCTACTCTTTTTGTGATTTAACGCATTTGTAAAGTACTCTAAGTTATCGCCAATTAATCCCGTTCCAGTATTACACCTTTTGCATAGGTAACCACGAAACGTACCTTTTTTGTGGTCGTGGTCACACTGCCAAGGACCATTTGTTCCGTCAACTCCCTCTGGTATGTCTTCAACTTTCTCATATACTGTCTTATTACATTGTGGACACTCTGTAAGATATGCGGGCGGTGGATTCTGTTTCTTGATTTCTGCAAGTACTTTTGACTCTTTGCGTGAGCAATCCTTACAATTTGTATTCACTCTTAATCGCATTAAGTTTGACTTAAAACGTGTACGATAGTGACCAAAATAATGAAATGGTAACTTACGTTTACATACTGAGCAAGTACAATCAACTTTCTCTATGAGATGCTCATCCGAACATGATTTACACATTGAGATGAATGGTGCGTCAAAATCTTCTTCTTGTTTTGATGTGTGACAGTGAGAGCAAGTACGCATTGGTTTGTTTAACTATTAATATAATAACCCCACTCAGTTACGAATGGGGTTATGATATGACATATATTTAACTGGCACACACCCACTTGATTTTGTTTTCTGAATTTGCTATATCAAAACAGATTTCGCACATACAATCAACATTTGGGAAGCTGTCCCGCCAATCGTAATCCTCTTCTATGGGTGCGTCCCAATAGTAATAGAGGTCGGGTTGATAATCTGGATCATTTTCATCTTTGTTCTCAAAAGATAAAAAATCATCAAAGTTACCACAAACGTCACAATATGCCATTTATAGATACCCTGCCACTTCCATTCCTGGTTCATCAAAGAACCATGAGATTGATATATTTGGGAACATATCTCTTAACGCATGACAGATTGCTTCGGGTGGTGACCATGCGGTTTCAAATTCTGCGGTGAAACCTTCTAACTCATCACCGTATCTTTCCTCTTCAATGTCCACGTCGCAAGCGTCCCACTTGGTATCCCAGTTTGCGATTCGCCAGTTATACCATCTGTCGTCAGTTATACCTGATTCGGGGAAGTGTGGTGGATATGGGTATTCGCCATCAACAGGCAATTCGCCATCTTTGTTTGGTGTTGTCTTCCAATCTGGTTCTGGTATGATCTGACCAAATACAGACTCTTTACTTGAAAAGATGTCTAAGACTTTTTTTAGATCCTCTTTGTTTTCTGAGTAGAAGTCAACTCTGTTTTTGCACCAGTTAGGCATAGTTTCTTGGGAATGAAATTTGCTTATGATTATATTATAAAACCCCACTCTTACGAATGGGGTTTCNATGTGACACTTAATCAACTGGTCTATGNAGGATGCCTTTGACATCGTTTGTNAGATAAGTTGAGGTTCCGTTGGTAACGTTGTCAACCATATTATCATAGGTTTGCATGTCCCAACCTTTTTGCTCTGGTACATCCAACTCATATGCCATCATGATAACTTCATAAAGATAATCAAACTGACACGGTGTAAGTTGGATGTTGATTCCGTTTGGTTTCTTAGACATTTCCAAAAACTCCTGCGTAGTATTCAATTTGTTGTGTGTCTCTCTTCAAAGTACACATTTGTACAATATGCATTAAGTGAGATATGTGGTGTTCTGTAAGTTCTGAGAAGTTCTCCCAATCGTATACGGGAATCGCATTGTCGATATCGAGTGATCCATCTCTGAACTCTGGTGCGGATAGGAATAGACCTTGGTCGTCGATCCAGAATCCCATACCAAAGAGAACTGATGAGTAAACCAAGTCCTCGTTGTAGAGTTCTTTTTTAAATGCTGTGGTCATAGATTTGGGAATAATCTCTGTACACTCTTACTATACTCGATCCGCTGTCAAATACAACCAATAGTGGACACTAAAAAAAGTGGCACAAGTCAGCTGGATTTCTGATATCCATCAATTATAATAGAAGTATGAAGAGCGAGGGTACGCTCTATAAAATCTTCGCCACCGCCCCTGCGATCAATTATTATTAGTAATACTCTGTAATATCTCTTGTGCCAATTATCAGGCTGTCACATTGCCTCTTGATATCTCTTGCTCTCTCTGCTAATATTCTTGTGTAGCATATTATACCATCATACCCTTAGGCATCATGACCCTGCAAAGTCTTGCGGATACTCACGCGAAGTGCATATATGCAATTTCTTGCCATGTGTGTGTATCTCGTGGGTGATCGTCATCTAGATCATAATTATACTGATATTCCTCGTCGAGATAATCATGTGATGAATACTCGATGTCATATGGATACTCGTAGTCGTACATGTGTCTAGTCGAGATGTATATGGTGTTTGCATATGCTCGACGAGATGTATCGACGAGATGCAGTAGTATATATGTTCTAGACGAGATTTATGTTACATAATGTAAATAAGTCCCTCACCTCTCGACGAGATTCTTATACATGAGGTTTCCCACGTCTCGTGTATAATCAGGACTCCAAACCTCGTCGAGTTCCTTTATATTATAATGCTTTTATAAAATTCTGTCAACCCCCTGTCTGAAAAATCTGCGAATCCTGATAACTTGACAACGTGCCTTCCTTATGCTACGCTCGCTAAACTCACAAGACCTGAGAGCATTTATGAGAGATTTATGAGGNACATAATCTACACCCATTCTACCTTCAATACATACAGANTCCAAACAGAATACAACAGACAAATAAAAGACAGTTTTATATTTATAAACATATTTAAAACCTTTTTTTCCTCATTTTCTGTATCATACTTATACAAAAAGAGCATTGAGTCCTTCGTGTTCACTTCTTGGTAACTGAACGTTTCTTTTTGCCTTCTTTATGGGGAGTCCACTCTGATTCTNTATGTACCTTATAGGTGCTNANNAGTGCTTATAAAAAAATTCGCTCGCCCAACTCGGTTATCGAATTACTGAAAGAAAAGGGGGAGAAGAGAAGATATAATGATCTTATTGAATATCTAAAGGTCTGTGTTGTTGTGACTTATATGCTCCGTAACTTACCATGTCTGGGTCACTATCATCTTGCTTACTTACCCTCCTTCGGATAAATTCAAGTTCATGCCAATTATCTTCATAACAACACAAACATACATGTATCCTTTTATGCAAGAAAGTAGACACATTNCATTGTGGTCTAGGTTTAGTTGCAATTTCAATCGTAATGTAGTTAGATAATGGTAACCAGTTATCCTTTAACCTTCTCTGATTATCATGAGTATCTCCTTTATAATATACCCACCCTTCGTGTACCATGCCAAGTGCAGTTGTCCACCTGACATAATCATTAACCTGAGGTTCATACATTTGTTATTGAGTTGTAAAGGTTTATTTAGANCTGTCCGTCAACAACAATACGGAGTCGATTTGGATTATAACCTTCCCGATCAACTAAGTTCTGATAAANCTCNTTTGCNTTNTCTTTNGATAAGGTTNTCTGTCTGGTCACTTATCAAAGTCCAACCAGTTGTAACTTCTTCTTCAATACGATAGGTGTTTGCCATGATAGTCTCCTGTGTAGTAATTGGTGTAGATGCCATATATGCACTTTTACTGTCCTCTATGATTGAGAGTGCTTCGATTTGCTTTTCAATGTTGTCCCGAACTGATACCAAGTCAGACCTGATACATTCATTGATATGGTCATTTTCAAAAAGAGCAATAAGACCCATGACATTAAATGCTGCGGTCTTCAGATTCGTTCTTGATTGATTATCCATGTGGATCATATATCTTAAGATAGTAGATAATCACACCAATACAAATGATAAGTGCGATTGAAAGTAATGTAAGAATGTTCATAGCATTATTATAACATAGTTTTTACCACTCGGCAACTGGTTGACTTGCCTGTGCTTTCGCAAGTTTCTGTTCATACTTGACCTTGATGTTCTCTAATACTGTGTGAACATCTAACAAGTCTTCCCACTCCTCTAACATTTCTGAGTCCTGATACTCAACTGAAGCATCAACAATGGTTCTTGCCATCTTATCAATTCGATCAAAGAGTGTGTCGAACTGGTCATCTGTAAGNGTNATCGTTTTCATTTTTTGTCNTGATTGAGTGGGGAATTGAAATATGCTCTGTTCACAAAGTATAATAATACAAGTGTGAAGAATATACCAAAGAATCCAACTATGAGNATTGGACTTTGGGGTAGGTCGTAAACTGGTACTGTGTTTGTCATTTTAATTGGATTTCGTAATCAATGGATTTAATGCACCACCCTGCTGCGGTAGTGACTTCTTCGATGAGGTCATCTTCATCGTCTGCTTCCCATACACCAAGTGCAAGGTCACGAACTGCGATCTCCTCATCAAATGTGAGTTGATACTCTTCTGATAGACTATCATTGAAATCAAACTCAACTTCGGTTACATTGTATTTCATGAGTCGTATAGGGGATAGTAAACTTCTTTGTCAACCGCATCCTTCATGACCTCATACATCGCAAATTCTGGGTCTGATAGATGTTTACAGGTTGATAGAATGTTGATAACCTCCTCCATGAGGTTGATTATCATTTTTTCTTTGGGAGTGGTTTTGTACTTAGTTGTCATGTGGGAAACTCCTTTGTGTATATACTCATTATAGTGTATAGTGAGTGCGTATGCTCTGGTGTGTGTGACAGTTTGTCAATCGGATCGAAGCATGGTTCTTCCCTGTTGAATCTTATCAAATACTGACTCTTGGAGTGGTGTCAGTTCAAAATCCATATCACGAAGTATGTCATATAATTTAATAAACTCATATGCTTCGTCAAATGTGACTACAATACCATAACGATTCATTTTTTTAAGTCTCTTGTAAGTTTGCGAATGACATCAATTACAACCTCTTGGAAAAGGTCGGAGTCATGTCCTACTCCACATAGGTCAAATCCATAATCACATAGGTCTTCAATGTTCTGAAGTGATTGNTCTCCACCTGACATGATATACTGGTCAAATACCTCTATCTTAGTCTGCTGTGGATTCATTCTCTCTCCTGTTTAGTGAAAATGGGCAATTCATGTAGTCCTCAATCTCTTTAACTACATCATCAAAGTGGTCTTCCCAGTAGTTGTAAGCATCTTCAAGGAAATCCATGTCTGATTGCTTTTCATAGTATCTGTCAAGATCATCCATTACATAGTTCACTAAGTCTTTAGTGTCCATGTTGTCAACAACTCTCTCAACATAGAATGATTTGAGTTCGCTGATAAGTTCGGGGGAGTAATCAGTTTTCATTTGAATGATGTGAGTGAATGTGGTCTGTTTTTCTCAAATTCGACAGATTTGAGAGTATAAGGAAGCATGTACTTTCTTACATCTTCCCATAGGTCTGCATCATTTTTAGATGACCATAATCCAAGAGCATTGTTGATTTGGAATTGAATGTCCTCATCAAGTCTCTCATGAACATCAATGTGAGTAACAAGTTTCATGATTATGTGTGTCTAGCAATAATATCCCAAGTAGCAATGAAACTCTCTAACCAGTATTTTTGATTACTTGTGAGTGCCATAGCATTTTCTCCGTAGAGAATATCACATGCACTTCGATGTGGTAGATCATTCTCATCTAAGTACTTGTCGTAAACATCACATAAGAATAGCATTTCTTTTGACATAGGTGGGAACTCCTTTGTTTGATATACTTATTATAGTGTATCTAAATCTCTACGTCTATGAGTTGTAGACACTTCTTGATCTGTCACACCCATGCTATCCACAAGTGCGTCAACTTTGGTATCATAACCTTCTGATAAACTATCAAGGTAATCATGCTCAATGTTTTCTGTAAGTTCACTATCATATAGTCTCATTGAAAGTTCTGCGTTTTCTACGTCATAACCTTCTCTGTTCATCGCAATTTCGATAATGTTCCATATTTTGTGTAGTTCATCATCCTCAAGAAAAGATTGAACTGCGTAGTAGTGTTCTCTGTCACATGTCATTAGAATACCCCTGCTAGTGAAAGTTGTGTGTCAGCAAATATTTCCTCCTCAACATCTTCGACTACTTCATTGAACTCTCCAAAGTCCTCAGTATAGTCATCCCATCCGTAATCTCCATCATTGTAGATTTCAAGAGCATGCTCCTTACTTCTTGCTTCAATGGTGTAAGTTCCATACTTCTCAAATTTTACATTAACGTAAAATCTTTTGAGTGTGTTGAGTTTTGTCATTAGTCTAACCTCCAGTTGATTTTAAGGTAGTTATCATCAAGATGTATTCTTTGAAATTCCTCTGGTGTATCACATTGAAAAATAAACTCTTCTGCAAGATACTGACAGTTTACACCAATCTCTTCTGCTGCTTTGAGAAAGTTTCCTATCTCTTCATCATTCATACCGCACTCATTAATACAAAATGCGATGTCTTTTTCAAGTTGTTCTGCTTGGGTCATAGAACCTCTGTTTGGGATATACTTATTATAATGGATAATAAGACGTATGCTCGTGCATGTGTGCCACTTTTCTAAGTGGTCTCATCAAGTTGTTTTTTCATCATTTCCATGTCATTCTTAAGTTCTGCTGCGTTCTCATCATCATCGCCAATCAACTCCACAATACTTTCCAACACTTTATATGCTGCTTCGATTGATTCTTTTGTTGGTTCAATGTCTCCGTCTTCTGGTTTTCTCATTACTGATCTCCTAACCACTCTCCGTATGTATCATACATGAAATTTACAAACANTTCATCCTCTGCTCCGTATGCTTCAATCTCATGTGGTTGTTCCATATACTCATACTTTTCAACACACTCTCCATTAAAGAATGTTTTACCACTCCTCGTCTCAAGTTCTCCCTTGAGAAATTGATGAACGTGTACAAACTCATGGAGTAGTGTCTTCGCATATAATGTATGTGGTAACTTTGATTGAATATCAACTATGAAAACTTTTGTAGAGTTCTCTTCACATAAACAATCACAAAATCCAAATGAATTTTGTCTCTTGAGACCTTTATGCACAATTCTCACATAGAAATCATAGTCAGATAAAAACTTGTTTACAAACCAAGTGGCAATATCCTGACTGAGGATTCTGCTATAACCGTATCCAATAGTTTCAAAACAAGACATGATCCCCAATGTAAAGTCCAAATAAATGAAGAGATAAAAATCAATTTATCTCTTGCTGTCATATTCTTACTCATTATACCTCATTCTCCTTACATGTGCAAACTTGACTAATATTATAAAGTTTAACACACAACTCTGCATTAAGGTCAATGCACTCTTCTTTATTGTCACTTTCAGAATAGTGAAAGTTTAAACACTCAAGTAGATACTCAAGTTCATTTTTACTTAAATCAACTAGCATGGGTTACCTCAAATATAAGTAACCACCTGCCCAATCAACATTTCTGGGTTCAAGTAAAAACCGAATGTCTTTTGGATCTTGGAAAGTAAATCTAACATGTTTTGTATGAGGTGCTTTCCATGATGCAGGTTTGTAAACATTGCCTGTATTTTTATCGACAAATGAATGAACTGACCTATCTCTCCAGTTTTTGCTGCTTGTGTCAAACTCAACTTGAACTATCTTGTAATACTTCTTACCTTCTCTTATCTCAAACTTCATTAAGTTTGCTTTACCAGTTTGAATGTCATTAAGTTGGTTTGCTGCGTAGATACTCTCAGGATCTCTTGCTAACATTCTCTGCATGCTATCAATGTGATATAATTTGTAGTTCTCTGTGATCGCTTTACAGTAATGTTGTGTGTAATCTTTAATGAAAACTCTGTTTGTTTCCTTAACTGATTCTCCAATTACTTGTTCCATAGTGTTGTGTGGGAATTTGTTTGATATACTAATATTATAATCCCTACCAAGTGAAATAGTAGGGATGATGTGACACTAATTAAACTGTCAAGTGTGAAAAGGATAATTAGGTTTATGTATGTTAGCGTGACATGATTTACAAACTATATCACACTTTACCGCTTCATCTAAAATTGACTGCCAACTTCCTCTCCCTACCATATCAGCAAGTGAAGCAACTTTTGTTGTGTGATCTCTGTGATGATAGTCATAATCATCTGGGTTATTAGTTTTTAATCCACACACAAGACAACCAGATTGAATATCATTTAATTTCATTTCTTTAAATCGTTTTTGTGTTCTTCTCTTAGATGCTAAAGCACGATCTTTAGTAAGTTGTTTGTTTTTTTGATACCACCTTGCTTTTGCTTCTTTATGTGCGTTTGAATCTTTATATGGCATGATAAATTCTCCTTAATAATTTGCGTTGAATATGTGACCATTAGCAATTTCTATGTAATCATAGGATAGTGCATTATCCCATGTCTTTTGCCAATCAACTTCAATCCAAGATGGTAGTTCTCTTGTAATGTATCCACAATCTTGGCATATCTGCTCTGCAAATTCTGCACCACTCCTATATTGACCTTGATACATGTCCTCAAAATTCTCAATATCGTAATCTTCCATAAACTCATCAACTACTTCCTGTCCATAGTCATCAACAAGTCTCTGATATGTTTCATAGTTGTTTCTGAAGTCATCTTCTCCATAA
>FUFK010040006.1_pt1 | contig 43035 bp, 28 predicted proteins | sample 1021851 | NCBI WGS metagenome assembly FUFK01 (sample SAMEA51879418, study PRJEB19060) | metagenome
CGCAGCATTTCCTGTTCTTCGTTGAGAACGGCCATTGTCCTTGCTCCCCTCTCTTACTGGTGGTCGAGCATGCCGAGCACGCGCTTGGCNATGATGTTGTTCTGGATTTCGGTCGAGCCGCCATAGATNGTNGTNGCCTTNCCGAAGAGCCACGCGCGCACGGCCCCGAGCTCGCCGTCCGAAAAGCCGTCGCCTTCCCAGCCGAGGCCCTGCAACCCGCGGATTTCGATCAGCAATTCGCTGCGTTCCTGGCTCAGCTTGGTGCCGAGCTTCTTGAGCACAGAGCTGATTTCGGAGACGCCGCCAGCTGCCTTGCTCTCTTCCATCGCGCGGCGCGCGGTGAGCAGGAAGCTGTTCCAGCGGATTTCGAAATCAGCGATCTTGTCGCGCAGCACCGCATCGGCGAGTTCGCCGTCGGCGCCCGTCGGCTGGTACTTCTTGGCGATATCGCCAAGGCTCTGGCCCATGAGTCGGGCGAGGCTGCCGCCGCCCGAGATGTTGGTGCGCTCGTGCTGCAGAAGGCGCTTGCCGATGGTCCAGCCCTGGCCTTCCTCGCCGACGAGGTTTTCCTTCGGGACCTTCACGTCGGTGAAAAAGGTTTCGCAGAACGGGCTGGTCCCGCTGATCATGGTGATCGGGCGGACTTCGACGCCGGGCGTGTCCATGTCGATCAGCATGAAGCTGATGCCCTTGTGCTTGTCGCTCTTGTCGGTTCGTACAATTGCAAAGCACTTGTCGGCCCATTGGCCGCCGCTGGTCCAGGTCTTCTGGCCGTTGACAAGGTAGTGGTCGCCCTTGTCCTCGGCAAAGGTCTGGAGGTTCGCGAGGTCAGAGCCGGCATTGGGTTCCGAATAGCCCTGGCACCAGCGGATTTCGCCGCGGCAGATCGGCGGAATATGCTCCTGCTTCTGTGCCTCGTTGCCGTATTCGAGCAGCGTCGGGCCGAACATCATGACGCCCATGCCGCCGATCGGGTTGTAGGCACCCGCCTTGGCGAATTCCTGGTCGATGATCTTGGCCTGCGCCTTGGTGAGGCCGCCGCCGCCGTATTCCTTCGGCCAGGTGGGGGTGCCCCAGCCGCGCGCGCCCACGGCTTCGCGCCACTTGGTCTGCGCCGGCGTTTCATTGGTGGGGCCGTCCACGCCGGCCAGCGCGTTCGACTGGCCCTTGAGTTCGGCGGGAAAATTGTCCGCCAGAAACTGCTGCACTTCCGCGCGGAAGGCGTCTTCGTCGGTCTGGGTTGCGGGCTCGATTTGTGTGGCCATGGGTGTTTTCTCGAAGAATCAAGGAAAGACAGATAAGAATGTAGGCTACGGGGACGAGGATCCCTCCGTCAGTATTGTTGTTCGGGTAGGTGAAGAACCAATCCATCCAGCATCGGCTTCATCGGAATCTGACAGGCAAGGCGACTGTATTCAGTGGTGCCTTCGGCGAACTGCAAGAGGTCGGCCTCCATTCCATCATGCATAAGCCGACCCACCTTGTCGATCCATTCGGGATCGACATGCACATGACAGGTCGCGCAAGCACATACCCCTCCGCAATCGCCATCGATACCCGGCACGTCATTGTATAGCGCCGCTTCCCTGGCTGTCTCGCCTTCTTCTATTTCGACCTCCCGTCGCTCACCATCGCTAGCCACGAACGTAATTTTGATCATCTTGAACTCCGCATTTCGATCTCGAGAGTCAGCGGGCGCGGAGCCGCACCGGCAGCCTGGTGATTCCGCGGACGAGGTTTGAAAAAAGACGCTCTGGTTCACCCGTAACCTCGACCCGGGAAAAGCGCTTGTGAATTTCTTCCCAGATGATCCGCAGCTGCAGTTCCGCGAGCCGGTTTCCCATGCAGCGGTGAATGCCATAGCCGAATGAGAGGTGATGGCGCGGATTTTTGCGGTCGATGATGAACTGGTCCGCGCGCTCGATAGCACTCTCGTCGCGGTTGCCTGACAGGTACCACATCACCACCTTGTCGCCCTTCTTGATCTGTTTGCCGCCGATCTCCCAATCTTCCAGCGCGGTGCGGCGCATATGAGTGAGGGGGGTCTGCCAACGGATGATTTCCGGAACCATTTTGCTAATGAGCGAAGGATCCGCGTCGAGTTTCGCGTACTCGTCCGGGCTTTGGTTCAAGGCGAGCACGCCGCCGCTGATGGAATTGCGTGTTGTGTCGTTTCCACCGACGATCAGCAGCATAAGATTGCCGAGAAACTCGAGGAACGGCATGTCGCGCGTGGCGGGAGAATGAGCCATCATCGAGATGAGGTCGTTCTTCGGCTCCTCGTTTATCCGTTCGTCCCACAGAGTCTTGAAATACATCGCGCAACCGATGAGTTCTTCGCGCCGCGCCTCGTAGGATTCGACGATCCCGGTTTCAGGTGCCGCAGTTGCTACATCGGACCAGCGCGTCAGCTTGCGCCGCTCCTCCCAAGGGAAATCAAACAAGGTTGCCAGCGTCATCGTCGTCAACTCGATCGCAACCTTATCCACCCAGTCGAAATCTTCGCCAATCGGGAGTTCATCGAGAATCTCTCCCGCGCGCTTGCGGATGATCGGCTCGAGCAGTTGCAGGTTGGACGGAGCCACTGCCGGAGTCACCGCCTTGCGCTGCTGATCGTGCTTGGGCGGGTCCATCGCTATGAACATTTCAAGTTCGAGCGCGCCTTCCACCGAATGCATGTCCTGGATTGCAATTCCGCCTAGCTTCGCTTCCGAAGAGAAGACCTTATGATTGGTGTCCACCGCCATGATGTCGTCGAACTTGGTAATGGACCAGTAAGGGCCGACATAGCTCTCGCGGCAGTAGTGGACAGGTTCTTCGGCGCGCAACCTGTCAAAAAATAGACCGATGGTATCGTTCTGAAACAGGCTTGGCCGGGCCACGTCGATTTCCTCGATCGGAATTGACGCGATCCTCGCCGCGGCATCCGGCTCGGCGATCTGGCTGTCCATAAGAACTATTCCTTCTACATCTCAGGCCTGATCGGCCTTCAGTCATCCTTAAGGGAGACATCTCGTGCAGTCAATAAATCGTATACTCTTTTAGTCCCTTGCAGACACCAATCCCATCGGATAGTGTGCCGATCCAACGAAGGTTTGCTAATATCCTTATACTTTTTATTCGAGAGGTGCGGGTGTGCTGATGAGTGGCGGATGTCAGCGGTGAAGAAGGCCAAGCGTGCCCTTTCTCTTGCGCAAAGCATCGTGCGGGACATCGAGGCGGGTCGCCATAACCCGGGTGACAGGCTTCCGCGCGAGGATGAAATGCTCGCGCGTTACGAGGTTGCGCGCGCAACTTTGCGGGAGGCTTTGCGGTTCCTGGAATTGCAAGGGGTCATCCATCTCCAGCTCGGCCGTGGTGGAGGTCCCGTCGTAGCCCGTCCGCAGACCGGCGATTTTGCAAGCAGTTTGTCATTGATTCTGCATTTCATGGAAGCCGATTTGCGTGGTTTGCTTGAATTGCGCGAAGCAATTGCTCCCGATGTCGCAGGGTATGCAGCCCAGCGTGCAACTACCGCTGATCTCAGCGCGTTGGCAGGGTGTCTGGCGGAATTGAGGCATCATGAAGCCTCTGATCAATTCGAGGAACTTAATCGCAGATTTCACGACTTGTTGGGTTGGGCGAGCGGCAATCCGCTGTTCGGTTTGCTGACCTCTGCGATGCATCTGTTGACCCGCGAGTTTTCCCATTCGCTGGGATATTCGGCACAGGAACGGGCGGTGCAGATGAAGTTTCTGGTGCGGGTGCTCGAGGCAGTGCGGACTGGCGACAGCGCCGCGGCCCGTCAAGCAATGAGCCGGTTGGTGGCCGGCTCTGCCGTCTATCTTTCGGAGCGCAGCCCCGAGCTGGTCTCGCAGCGGGTGCGGTGGGGGCAGCTGTAGAATTTTCAATAGTTTGAGTGTGCGTTTAGGCAAGTGGCTGGAGAGGAAGAATGGCGTTGAAGAGCCGAATATGCGAAATGCTGGGGATCCGGTACCCGATCCTGCTTGCCGGGATGGGCGGAGCGAGCGTTCCGGCGCTGGCGGCTGCGGTTTCGAATGCCGGCGGGCTCGGGGTCCTGGGTGCCGCGGCGTGTTCGCCCGATCAGTTGCGTGACTGGATTCGCCAGACCCGGGAATTGACCGACAAACCTTTCGGTGTCGATACGCTGCTCCCCGCGTCGGTCAGGCGCGGCTCTGCCCCTCAAAGCGGTGCTGCACCCCAAAATCCCATGGATCTGATGGGTGAATATCAGCAGTTCGCGCGCGACTTCATGGATCGTGAAGAGCTTCCGGAGGTCGATGCTGCCGCCGCCATGCGGGCGGCGGGCGCGCCTGAAATGGGCAAGGGCGGCCCGCAGTTGTTCTCGAAGGAATTCTTTGAGGCGCAGATGGAAGTGGTGATCGAGGAAAAGGTGCCGGTTTATGCTGCCGGCCTTGGCAATCCTGAACCGTGGATGGATCGGCTCCATGCCAATGGCACCAAGGTCATGGCGGTGATCGGCAAGGTCAAGCACGCCGAACAGGTCGTCGGGTCGGGCATCGACATGATCGTCGCGCAAGGGCACGATGGCGGAGGTCACAACTCGCCGATCGGGACTATTTCCTTGATTCCCCAGGTGGTCGACGCCGTTGGCGATCGTGTTCCTGTCCTTGGGGCCGGCGGTATCTCGGATGGCCGGGGTGTTGCCGCTGCGATGATGCTGGGGGCAGAGGGCGCGTGGGTCGGCACGGCATTTCTCGCGACCGAGGAAGCGGGCATCGAGCGCTTCCAGAAAGAGGCGATCACCGAAAGCGGCGATGCCGATACGGTCGTTAGTCGATCGCTTACCGGCAAACCGGCGCGCATGATCCGTAACAAATGGGCCGACGCCTGGGTGCAGGCCGGAAAGGAGCCTCTGCCGATGCCCTATCAGTCGATGATCTCCGGCCCGGTCATGGCCTCCGGGATCAAGGCAGAGCGCAAGGATGTCATCCCCGGCTTCGCGGGGCAAGGCATCGGCCTGATCGATTCGATCCGGCCTGCCGCCGAAGTGATGCGCGACCTGGTCGATGGAGCCGAGAAGGCGTTGGCGTCCGCTGGCATCTACAAGTGAAGCGCAGGAGGCAAGAAGATGGCTTACGCCAAAGGTCATGAATTGCGCCGCCCCGTAGAGCCTCTCAGAGCGCTGGGGCAATGAGGCAGTTGATTGCCGACAGGGAGGATACGGAGCAGGTGTTCCGTATCGTCAAGGCATTGTCGGGCAATTCCTATTATCGGAATTTCAATCGCTTCATGAAGTCGAGCGATGGGCGGCGTATCGCTTCCGACCGGGCCGACCTACTTGAAACCTTGTGCGATCGCAAACGCCTTGCGACCTGTGCGTCTGGCACGCTTGGCCGAGCCTACCTCGATTTTGTTTACGGGGAGGGTCTGACAGCAGAAGGTCTGGCGGAAGCCAGCGAGGCCGGAGGTCTGGAGGACCTCGGCGACCCCGATGTTTCCCTCTATCGTCGGCGCCTTCGCGATTCGCATGACCTGTTTCATGTCGTCGCCGGATACGGCAGGGACGCACTGGGCGAATTGTGCGTGCTGTCCTTCGGAAACGCGCAATTCTATAATCACGGGATCGCTTTCATCTTGGGCGTCGGCATTCCCAAGATGAAACTGGAAGCTGCCCAGTTGCCAGTGGCGCGCGCTGCATTTGAAGCGTGGCGCCGGGGCCGGGCTGCAGCCGATCTGACCACCTTCTACTGGGAAGAAAATCTTGATCGTCCGTTGGAGGATGTCCGCCGCGGGTTGCGACTGCGTCCGCCGGAGACCTATCAGAGGGTGCGCGCTCTTTCCGAACAGCTCGAACGCGATTACCAGGCGGTCAGGCAGGCATGAGCTTAAGCGACAAATCGGCCATCACCGGAGTGGGCGAAACCGCTTTCGTGAAAGGCACCGAGAAAACCGCGGTCGACATGATGCTGGAAGCATCGCGCAAAGCCATAGCAGATGCAGGGCTGAAGCCGTCGGATATCGACGGCATGGTTCCTCCGCCGATCTACACCACCTCGGAAGAGATGGCGGCTAACCTCGGTATCGAAGTTCTGCGCTATGCCTCTACGGTCCACATGGGCGGGGCGAGCCCTACCACGGCACTCCAGAACGCCGCGATGGCAATTGCCAGCGGCTTATGCGACCATGTGCTGGTGACGCTCGGGTGGAACGGTTATTCCGCCTTGCGGCCCAAGCCTGGCGCACCGCCGACGCGGCCGATGAACATGAACACCCTGACGAATACGATCCAAGGCTATTACATTCCGTATGGCGTGTTCCTGCCGGTGCAGATGTATGCCTGGCTCGCCACCCGGCACTCCCGAATTTACGATATCGGCCCGGAAGCGATGGCGGCCGTTGCACTGGCGTGCCGTCGCCATGCGCAGATGAATCCGCAGGCCTTCACTTATGGCCGGGAACTGGATGCCGAAACCTACCATTCCGCGCGCTGGATATCCGAACCCTTTCGCCTCTACGATTGCTGTCTGGAGACTGACGGGGCATGCGCAGTCGTGGTTTCGCGAATGGACCGCGCCAGGGACATGCCGCATGTTCCCGTGAGCATCGCCGGTGCGGCTGAAGGGCATCCTTACCCCGCCGACGATATCCCTTCGCGTCCCGACCCCTTCAAGATCGGCCTGAGCTACGCCGCGCCGCGCGCGTTCGAAATGGCGGGGGTCGATCGCGAAGACATGGATTTTCTGCAGATCTACGACTGCTTCACCTACGTGGTTCTCCTGCAGCTGGAGGCCCTGGGCTATTGCGAACCAGGTGGACAGGCAGAGTTCGTCGCGAATGGCCAGATCGAGCTGGGCGGGCGCTATCCCGTCAACACCCATGGCGGCCTGCTGAGCGAGGCCCATGTTTGGGGACTGAACCATGTCGTCGAGGCGGTGCGTCAGTTGCGCCACGATTGTGGGGAGCGGCAGGTCGAAGGCGCCCAGACCGGCCTGGTGACCGGCTGGGGCGATCTGGGTGACGGCAGTATAGCGATTTTGAGGAGGTTTGCGTGAGCGACGAGAAAGATCTGCCGCCCAAGATGCGCCCCTCGGCGCAGGCCGCACCAGCCAAGCCAAAGCCGCGCCCGCAGGATCCGGTGGAGCAGGAATTCTGGAACCGGTGTCAGGACGGCAACCTTTACTTCCAGCAGTGCGAAGGATGCGGCAGTTTTCGGCATTTGCCGCGCTATATGTGCGCCCGATGCGGTTCTCCTGAGTGGTCGTGGGAGCGTAGCACCGGCAATGGCACGCTGTTTTCCTGGACGGTGACCCATCAGGCACTGCATCCCGCCTTCGCCGGCGAGATTCCCTTCATCGCTGCGGTGGTGGAACTGGAGGAGGGAGTGCGCATGGCAACCCGGCTGGTCGATTGCGCGCTCGACGAGCTTGAGCTCGATCTGCCGGTCACGCTGGATTTCGAGCCGATCTCCGAAGATTTTCGCCTGCCAGTATTCCGACCCGTCGCGATCGCGCGCGCAGAAGGATAGACCAAGATGGATCTCGACTACGGACCCCAGTATGACGTGTTTCGCGAGGAAGTGCGCCAGTTCCTGCAAACCCACGGTCACCGCGCACCCGATGGCCAAGGCCGTGCCGCGCGCCCTTCCCCCGAAGCCGTCGAATGGCAACAGCTGTTGATCCTGCATGGTTACACCGCGCGCACGATTCCCAAAGAATACGGCGGATACGGAGCCGAGCCGGACATCCTGAAATCGCGGATCATTGCCGAGGAATTTTCGCGCGCTGGCATCCCCGCAGGCCTTGCGAACCAGGGCATTTCCATGCTCGTTCCCACGCTGCTGGAACTCGGAACCGAAGCCCAGAAACGGCAATGGATCGAGCCGACCCTTAATGGCGAGATAGTCTGGTGTCAGGGATATTCGGAACCTGGAGCGGGATCGGACCTCGCCGCGCTCAAGACCAGCGCCCGCGTCGAAAATGGCGACTTTGTCATCAACGGACAGAAGATCTGGACCAGCACGGCCAAGCAGGCGGACATGATCTTTTGCCTTGTGCGGACCGAACCGGACGCGCCCAAGCACGGCGGCATCTCCTACTTGATCTTCTCGATGGACACACCAGGGATCGAGGTCCGACCACTCAAGACCATGACCGGTCATGCCGAGTTCAATGAAACGTTCTTTACCGACGTGCGGGTTCCCCTGGATCAGATCGTCGGGCAGCGCGGGCAGGGGTGGTACGTGGCCAATGCCACACTGGGCCATGAACGTGGCATGCTGGGCGACCCCGATGCACTGGAAAACCGGCTCCAGGCGCTGGTCAGGCTGATGCAAAAAGAACGCATCGGCCAGGGTTGCGCAATGGACAACGCCGTTCTGCGTGACCGGCTGGTTGCATTGCAAGCCGAAGTCGCGGCGATGAAATTCAACGGCATGCGCATCCTGTCGAACAGCCTTAGGGGGGATGCCGGCGGCATGGCGAAACTTGTCGTGAAGCTGCAGAGCTGTGAGCTCGCCCATCAGATTTCCGCGCTCGCGATCGACGCAATGGGCGAGATGGGCATACTCTATCACGGAAGCGAGCGCGAGCGCGAAGACGGTGCCTGGCAGTGGAACTACATGTTCCAGCTTGGTCTGATCATCGGTGGAGGCACCGCCCAGATCCAGAAGAACATCATCGCCGAACGCGGGCTGGAAATGCCGCGGGAACCCAAGTTCGCAACGCCTCCCGCGGCCGAACAGGCGACGGCCGTTGCAAGCGGGCAGAATAAGGGAGCCGCCTGATGGATTTCGGACTTTCGCAAGACCAGGAGATGCTCTGCGACGCGATCAGCCGCACTCTTGCTGATACTTGTCCGCTCGATCATGTGCGCGAATGCGCGGAGGGCTCGGTTCCCTTCAGCGACAACGTGCGTTCGGCGCTGGGCGAAATCGGCATTTGGGGAATGATGGTTCCCGAGCAACATGACGGGCTCGGGATGACAATGCTCGATGCCGCCGTTGTGGCCGAGCAGCTCGGCTATGCCGTCGCGCCGGTGGCTTTTATCGGTGCCCATGTACTGGCACCCCTTGCGCTGGCACAGGGCGGTAGCGAGGAGTTGAAGGCGCACTGGCTGCCGAGGATAGCGAAGGGCGAGGCGCAAATCGCCGTCGCGATCGCGGAAACGGTGGAGATCCGGGACCGGGCAGGCGTGGACTTCGACGGCGCAAAGCTCGACGGAACGGCTTTGTTCGCGCTCGACTTCCTGGAAGCCGACGCGTTTCTGGTAGCCGATACCGCCGGTCGTATGCACTTCGTAGCTGGCGATGCTGCGGGTCTGGAGAAGGTTGCTCTCAAAACGATCGACCGCACCCGGAGCGTAGGGGAGCTGCGGTTTTCTGGCGTAGCGGGCGAGGCTCTCGCGGACGATGGTGGGGCCACAGTCAGGCGCCTGCGGGACGCCGGCCGGGTGCTCCTGGCCGCCGATAGCCTCGGTGCGGGCCAGGCTATGATCGAAAAAGCGGTCGACTATGCCGGGCAGCGCGAACAGTTCGGACGAGTGATCGGCAGCTTCCAGGCGGTCAAGCATATGTGCGCGGAAATGGCTGCCCGCCATGAACCATGCCGTTCGCTGGTCTGGTATGCCGCCCATGCGTTCGATGCGACGCCCGACGAGGCTTCGCTGGTGGCATGCCATGCCAAATCACATACGGGCGAAGTCCACCGTTTTGTCGCCCGAACCTCAACCGAGGTGCATGGGGGGATGGGTTTTACCGATCTCCTAGGTCTGCATTTCTGGTTCAAGCGAATCGGTTTCGACCGCCAGGTTCTGGGCGGTCCCGAAGCGGTCCGGGCCGAAGCAGCGGCCTTGCAGGGGTGGACGCAGGTCGCATGAGACGATGAATTAGGCGCACGCTACCGACAAAATCGTGGCCACCAAGGAGAGAGGAATTAATACGTGATCGACTGGAACCTTGGCGACATCCTTGATGCAATCGAGCCTGCGGTCCCAGAAGATGCTCCGGCGCTGATTCACGGCGACCGGATCATTAGCTGGCCCGAAATGTCGAAGCGTTCGAACAATTTGGCGCGCAATCTGCGCGCGCAAGGTGCAGGCGACGGGGCGAAGATAGCCTTCTACATGCGCAACCGTCCCGAATACGGGGAATTGATGGCCGCGTGCTTCAAGGGCCGCCTCACGCACGTGAACATCAATTATCGTTACCGTCCCGAGGAGGTTTTCTACATCTTCGACGATTCCGATAGCGAGGTAATTGTTTACAGTTCCGAGTTCCGCGACTGCATTCTTGAACTGAAGGAACGGTTGACCAAGGTTCATACATTTGTAGAAATCGGCGATGCTTCGCAGATCGCTTCCTTCGCGCTTCCTTACGAAAAACTTGTAGAAGGTAACGGCGCGCCTCTCGATATCGAGCGTTCCCCCGATGACCTGCTGTTCATATATACAGGCGGTACCACCGGCATGCCCAAGGGCGTGATGTGGCGACACGATGATATGCGCAAGGCTCAGCTCGACGCGCAAAAGCTGCTGGGTCCGGTTCCCCAGACCATGGAGGAAATGGTGGCCCTGGTGAAGCAGGGCGAGCTTGCGCGCATCACTTTGCCGGCGTGCCCGCTGATGCATGGAACCGGGTTCATTACTGCTATCGGCACGCTCATGTCGGGCGGGGCCATCGTCACGCTGTCCGATCCATCCTTCGACGCCGAAGAATTGTGGGATGCAGTGGACCAGCACAAGGTGCAGAGCATCGCCATTGTCGGTGACGCTTTTGCCAAACCCATGCTGCAGGCGCTGGACGCCCACCCGAAGCGCTGGGACACGAGCAGCCTGATTTCGATCATCTCGTCCGGCGTCATGTGGAGTAAACAGGTAAAGGCGGGCCTGTGCAAACATATCCCCCAGGTCATCCTCATGGACAGTTTTGGCGCTTCGGAAGGGCTGGGCTACGGCTTGTCGGTGACGACCGCACAGGGCGGCACCAACACCGCGAAATTCGGGATCGGGGAATTTTGCGACGTATTCGACGAGAACGACCGGAAGGTCGAGGCGGGGAGCGGCGTGCCCGGCTTTATTGCCCGCAAGGGCGCAATCCCCACAGGATACTACAAGGACCCGGAAAAGTCGGCCAAGACTTTCAGGACGATCGATGGCGTGCGTTACTCCATCCCGGGCGACTGGTGCCGGGTGGAATCCGATGGAAGCCTGACCTTGCTGGGCCGCGGCAGCGTCTGCATCAACACCGCAGGTGAAAAGGTTTACCCCGAGGAGGTGGAGGAAGTGCTCAAAACCCATCCCGCCATTGCCGACGCGCTTGTCGTCGGGGTGCCTGACGAAAAATGGGGCGAAGCGGTGACCGCTGTGGTGCATTTGACCCAGGATGCGGACTTCGACGCGCAAGCGATCAAGGATCACGTGCGCCAGCAACTGGCAGGTTACAAAACGCCCAAGGCGATTTGCCCAACGCAAACCGCCTTGCGCGCGTCAAACGGCAAGGCGGATTATACTACGGCCAAAGACATCGCGAAAGCGGGTGCCGGGGCCTCGTGAGCCATTCGCCCCTTCCTGACTATGATGTCGTAATCGTCGGGGCCGGGTTCAGCGGAATATACCTGCTATACAAGCTGCGTCAGGCGGGGTTCGATGTTCTGCTGGTAGACGCAGCGGAGCAGCCGGGCGGAATCTGGTACTGGAACCGCTATCCGGGAGCACGGGTCGATTCCCAGGTTCCACTTTACGAATTTTCCATTGCGGAAGTATGGAAAAGCTGGACGTGGAGCGAACGATTTCCAGGCTGGGAAGAACTGCGCGCCTATTTCCTCCACGTCTGCGATACGCTCGACCTCTGGCCGGCAATGCGAATGAAAACACGGGTCGAAAGCGCGCCGTTCGATGAAGACACCGCCTGCTGGCGATTGAAGCTCGACGATGGCGGAAAAGTAAGCGCGCGTTTCCTCTTGCCGGCCCTGGGGTTCGCCTCGAAACCCTACATTCCCGATATCCCGGGCCTTAGCGATTTCGAAGGCGAATGGTGCCATACCGCCCGCTGGCCGCAGGAAGGCATCGACCTTTCCGGCCGCCGGATCGCCCTGATCGGCACGGGTGCCAGCGGCGTACAGGTGGCGCAGGAGGCGGCAAGCTGCGCGGAGCAGCTGACGCTTTTTCAGCGAACCCCGATTCTCGCCCTTCCCATGCGGCAGGAAAAACTGGACGCAGATCGTCAGCTTCGCGAAAAATCCGAATATCCCGCTGTCTTCCAGAAAAGGCTTACGACAAGTGGCGGTTTCGAATGCCAATCGCTGGACATTTCGGCCCTGGCTGTGACCGAGGAAGAGCGGACTACGCATTTCGAGGATTTGTGGCAGCGAGGAGGGTTGCGCTTCTGGTATCATAATTTCGCTGACATACTGACGAACGAGGACGCCAATCGCCACGCCTACGAGTTCTGGCGTGACAAGGTGCGCGAGCGGATCTGCGACCCGACCATTGCCGAGAAGCTCGCTCCCGATGAGCCGCCACATCCCTTCGGGACCAAGCGACCATCGCTCGAACAGAATTATTACGAGATCTTCGCACAAGACAATGTGACGCTGGTCGATCTGAACGACACCGCGATCACTCGCGTCACCGAGGCCGGGATAGAAACAGCCACTGGCATGATCCCGTGCGATCTCATTGTCTTCGCGACCGGCTTCGATGCCGGTCGTGGCGGGCTCATCGACATGAACATCACCGGCCGCGGAAGGCTGGCGCTGGCAGAAGCATGGAAGAGTGAGATCAAAGCCTATCTGGGCATGGCTGTCGCCCAATTTCCGAACATGCTGTTCGCCTACGGACCGCTCAGCCCTTCAGGCTTTTCCAACGGTCCGACAAGCGCCGAAATCCAGGGTGACTGGATCTGCGATTTCCTGATCTGGCTGCGCGATAACAGGATCGGCCTTTTCGAAGCCGATGCGCTGGCCCAGCGAAGCTGGACCGATATGGTCGCCCAAGTAGGGTCGATGACGCTCTTCCCCAAGGCTGAATCGTGGTACATGGGCGCCAATATTCCCGGCAAACCCCGACAACTGATCAATTTCCCCAGCGTATCTGGTTACGCCGATCTATGCCACGATGTCGCACGGCACGATTATCGTGGTTTTATCAGGAATACACTATCCGGTATGGAGACTGCGCCGAAATGAATGAAATGAAACCAATCCACGACGGGTCAACAGATATTGATCCCGTATGGGCCGGCGACGGGGCGGATATACCCGAATGGTTCGCCTGGGCGCTGAGCGTGCCCCGTGAGGAAGGCTTCGTAGAGGTTGGTGGCGCGCGGGTGCATTATCTTCGCTGGGGCAGGCGTGACCGGCCCAAATTGCTCATGACTCACGGTTTTCTCGCCCATGCCCGCTGCTTTGCCTTCATCGCACCGTACCTTGCCGAAGACTACGACGTGGTGGCGTTCGATCTGGCCGGTATGGGCGATAGCGAGATGCGCGGCGTGGCCGATATAGCTGCGCGGGGAAAGGAATTTGTCGAGATCAGCGAAGCGCTCGATTTGTTTGCAGATGGAAGCAGACCGACGATCATCGCCCATAGTTTCGGCTCGGGTGCAGCGCTGACCGCCGTTTCCCAATCGCCGGATGCCTTCGCCGGCGTTATTGTCTGCGATCTCATGGTGATGCGGCCCGAAAAGCTGGAGAAATACTGGACCATGGGCAGATCGAGCCCCGGGTCGGGTAATCCTGACAAACCGGTGCGACGCTACCCCACCTACGAAGCGGCGCGCGAGAGGTATATCCTGTCGCCGCCGCAGGCAGTTGGTGAGCCGTTCCTGATGGATTACATGGCCTATCACTCTCTCCGCCGCGATGGCGAGGAGTGGACATGGAAGTTTTCTCCCGAAGTGTTCCGGCGCAGCAACAAGCCCGACGAATGGCTGACAGTAGGCCAGAGGCTGGTCGATGCGCCCGGGCGCAAAGCGATTGTGTACGGCGAGAAAAGTCAGCTCTTTGATCGCGATTCCGCCCGCTATATCCGGGAACTGGGAGGGGGAAAGATACCAATTGTTGCAGTGCCCGATGCACGCCATCATCTCATGCTGGATCAGCCGCTCGCGTTCGTCGCTGCGCTACGGGCGGTACTGGCCTTTTGGAGCCTCTGAGATCCCCCATACTAAGAGGCTGGTTCCTGGTCAGAGGCCAGCGAGATGGGGGCAAAGGGCGTCCATATTCATCTTGTACTATATCCGAACTATTGTCGCCGTCGGCACGGCGAACGCTTCGTTGGTCTCGATGCCAGCTGGGGCAAAAGCTTTATCGGGAGCAACTCGCTTAGCACGCCAACCATTGCTGATCTTTAGCAAACGTTCACTCCGCGTGCGATCTGGATCGTGGCCCATGGGGTCAAAAGATAAGGCGCTTTACTAATATCACGCGGATGTATATGCCCATGGACGGGGATTGGGCTAATTCTCTCCCTCTCCTCTCCACAGACTAAGGGGCGACCCTCGAGGTCGCCCCATTTTGCAGTAAGCGGCGGAGCCAATTATCGTCGCACTGAAGAGATGGGAAGGGATGCTATATGACACTGAGAGCGATGGTGCTCGCCACTTCGGCCATCTTGGCTTGGCCGCAGATGGCTTTAGCGCAGGATTCCACAACTGATGAGGCGGAACCCCAAGGATCCGTAATCATCGTGACGGCCCAACGCCAATCTCAAAGTCTGCAAGAGGTGCCGATCGCGGTCAGTGCCTTCGATGCTACGGCTCTCGAAAGCCAGCAGATCGAGAACGCTGCTGACCTTCAATTGACGCTCCCGAACGTCTCATTTTCGAAGGGCAACTTCACCGGGTCGTCCTTCACCATCCGTGGTATCGGCGATCTTTGTGTTGGTGTGACGTGTGACGCAGCGACGGCTATCCATATCAATGGTTCCCCTCTTTTTGGTACCCGGCTGTTCGAAACAGAATATTTTGACCTTGAGCGAATTGAGGTCCTACGGGGGCCGCAGGGCACCCTCTTCGGCCGCAACGCTACCTCGGGTGTTGTCAACCTTGTGACAGCCAAGCCTGACCTCGGTTCTTTCGGCGCGGCCGGAGAGTTCGAGTATGGGAATTACAACAGCATCAAGGCCGAAGGGATGGTCAATGTCCCGATCGGCGATTCTATCGGCGTTCGGGTAGCCGGATTCTTTCTGAATCGCGACGGTTACACCACAAACCTTTTCGACAATTCGGATGTCGACGACCGAGACATGTACGCTGTTCGTGGTTCTCTTCGTTTTGAACCCGGTGCCGATACCACTCTCGACTTCATGGCATATTATTTCAGGGAAGATGACACCCGTTTACGTAATCAAAAGCAGGCCTGCCAGCGTGACCCGCTCGGCGTGCTGGGTTGTCTGAACAATCGCCGCGACTTTGACATCACCAATGCCAATTCCACAGTCGGCGCAACGCTCAGTTCGCAAGAGTTCTTCGCTATTCAGGGAATTCCCTCAGTACTGGGATTGGGAAGCCTGTACGGCCCCGATGCATTTGCAGGATTCGATAAGCCCGACGATGTGCGCACGGTAAACACGGCGTATACTCCATTCTATTTTGCCGATGAAGTGCAGCTACAGGCCCGTCTCGAGCAGCGCATCGGAGCTATGACACTGACTGCAACCGGTCTTTATCAGGACACCGAAGTCGATTCCCGGCAGGACTACTTTCTGGGCATTCAGGATCGTACCGGCTTTGCTACGGCCTTGAACGTGTTGTCCGGCTTCGCGGCCAACGGTTTGCCTACCGGCCTCCCCGCACCTGCACCGGCGTTCGTGCCAGGTTCGTCGGCGTATTTTACCCCGATTGTGGAGGCTCTCATCCCCAATGGCCCAGGGGGCTTATTGTGCACCTCCGATAACGATGATGGGAACAGGGGCGCGTTCGAAGGTAATGTATTGTGCGGCGAAACGCCGCTATCCTTCGACAGGTCTTCAGAGCAACGCGAATCCTGGAGCGGCGAAATCCTCCTTTCCAGTGATTTCGACGGAGCATTCAATTTCCTGCTCGGAGGGATCTATGCAAAGTCCAAGACTACCGACAACAGTTACTATGTAAACTCATTCGCGCTTGACTACGCCAGTGCCATTCTGGGATCGTTTGGTACTTTGGCAGGCGGTGCACCGCCATCCTACTTCGCAACATCCATGTACCGCAACAATTCTCTCGAGGCTAATCTTGAGAGCTTCGGTGTGTTCGGGGAGATCTACGTCGACCTGACCGAGCGTCTGACCTTCACCGGAGGTTTGCGGTATAACGACGACAAGAAAGACGTGACTGCGCGCACGACCTTGATTAGCTTCCTCAATCCTTACGCGAATGACGGGGAGCCGTTCGACAGCCCGATCACTCCCTTAACCGGTCCCTCTGGTCTTTTTGATGCCGATCCTGGTACGCCAGGTGAGCAGCTAACGCAATTTAGAGAAGTAGGTTTCGATGAAATAACCGGGCGTGCGGTGCTCGACTACGAAGTTACGCCTGACAATTCGATTTACGCATCTTATGCCAGGGGCTATAAATCCGGGGGTATCAACCCGCCCCTTTCGCCCGTTTTCGATGTGGCTGAAAGCTTCGGATCAGAAACCATCGACGCATTTGAAATCGGATCGAAAAATACCTTTGCGAATGGCGCACTGCAATTAAACGCTACTGCATTCTACTATAAGTATAGCGGGTTGCAGCTTAGCCGCATCGTCGCCCGTACCTCAGTTAATGATACTATCGATGCCGATATCTGGGGTGTGGAACTAGAGTCCGTTATCCGGCCCGATCCCGATTGGCTTGTCAACTTGACGTTCAGTTATCTCAACGCGGAAGTTGCCGGCGACCAGTTCTTCTCCAATCCGCGCGACCCGGGTGGCGGCGATCCTGATGCCGTCATCATCAAGGATATCAGCAACGGTGCTAATTGTGCCGTAACCGGGCCAGCCCCCGGCGTGGCCGACGCATTCGTCGCCGGAGTGAACGCAGCTCTGGGTCTTCGTGGTCCCGAAGAATTTCCTAACGACGGCAATCTTGCGTCAAGCGGCGCATTCAGCATTTGCGATGTCTTGGCCGGAGCCGTTCCGGCGGGCAGCGGCCTTGCGGTATTAAGCCCTGGCGTAGAGGTCAACTTAAAAGGGAACAAGTTGCCGCAGGCCCCCGAAATGAAGGTTTCGATGGGTGTGCAGTACACCGCCACTTTCGACAATGGCATGACTCTGGTTCCTCGCGTGGACGTAGCGCTGACTGGTGAGCAATACGGCAATATCTTTAACGGCAGGGTCAACCGGATCGAGCCATTCGTGCAAGCCAACGCGATCGTGCAGTTGAACAGTGCGGATGAGCGTTGGTTCGTGCGCGGATTTGTTCAGAACATTTTCGACAGCAGCTCGGTGACAGGATTGTACTTGACCGACGCATCCTCGGGGAATTTTACCAATATCTACACTTTGGATCCTCGTAGATATGGTGTTGCTTTGGGGTTCAGTTTCTAACAGGTCCAGATCGTGTTGGCGGGGAGATCGGTGGTCCTCCCAACGACCCGAACGGACAGTGCCAGCTAGTTCGTATTTCGACCCATGACTTTATAGCTTTTCCAGAGCGGCGTAATGCTCGATGACCGCCTCGTAAGCCTACCGACNAGGCGGTCATCGAACCGGCCAAATGCGAGCTGCACTCGAAATGCNTNTACGATCGCTCGTTGATGTCGCTACGAGATGCTCGCGGAAAGCTTAAGGCCTTACATAGANACGACAATGAAGAGTCACCGAATAGTGCAATCGGGATATCCGATGGTGATACTGGCAAACGCACTCTGCGAAAGGCGGAAACATGCTGACCCCTATGATCCAAGATTGGGTCNNAGTGCACGAGGTGCTGACGCGTTAGGAAAAGTTGGAAGGGGCTGCGGGGCAGACTTCTGAGAAAACTTATCCTAACTCTGTTCAGGTTTCATAACTGATTTTCGATCGACCGGAGCAGGCTCAACCGACGTGCGATTGTCGCGAGACAATTCGACCCATCCCAACCCAAGCGACTTCTGGATCGCGATCCAGCCATTTGTCATGGCGGCGATCGCCCGATCGAGATTTGCTCTGGCCTGTTCGCGCTTGCGGATCGAAGTGTTGAGTTCGCCTTGCGAGATTACCCCCGCGGCGCGGCGTTGCTCGTTAAGCTCCGCAGCCGTGTCGGCCTGTCGACTGATCTGCGCCAGCGCGGCTACGTTGGCTCTTTGTTGCCCGAACCGGGCAAGCGATTGTTCGGCGTCGCGCAGTGCGCCAAGGACCACTTCAACATAACGCGCTTCGGCCTCGTCGCGCGCACTCTCGGCCTGATCGATCGATGCTGCCGTGCGGCCGAAATCAAGCAGGTTCCACTGCAGCCGCGGCAAAGCGATTGCCGATAAGTTGCCCGGGTCCAGGATGTCGTCGGGCTCCGATCCGCCCAAACCGAGAATCCCCATGAAGGAAATCTTGGGGAAGCGAGCAGCCTCTGCCACGCCAATNCGCGCATTCGCCGCGGCCAGCATGCGTTCGGCGGCTCGAACATCCGGCCGCCGCGCTATTAGCGCTGCGGGATCGCCCACCGCGACCCGTTCGGGGGGAAGCGGAATTTCGGCCTGAGCCGCCAGGAGCCCGTCGAGTGCGCCGGGCGCTTCGCCCGTCAGCACCGCGAGCGTGTCTTTGAATACATCGATGTCCGCTTGAGCTTCCGCGATCTGCGACTTGAGCAGTTCGAGCTCGGCGTTCGCGTTACCGACCGGGAACAGCGCGAGAGCGCCCTGTGTATAGCGCTGATAGGTCAATTCGAGAATTTGCTGCTGCAAGTCGCGCTCTCGCTGGACAAGCTCGAGCCGCCCTTGCGCTTCTCGCAGGCTCACATACGCCCGCGCGATTTCGGCGGCGAGCTGGACTTTCGCATCCTCGGCGTTCGCCACCGAGGCCGCAGCCTGAGCGTTAATGGCCTCGACACGCCGTGCCTGCCCCCCAGCGAAATCGATCTCCCAGTTTGCGTTGAGCCCGAGGTTGTAGACGCTGAGGCTGTCCTGCTCTTCGGTGTCTGCAGGAGCGCCGGGCGATCCCGGGGGCGGGCCGCTGCCGATATCTAGCCCTGGGATATTCGCCTGGACCGCAGTCGCCTGCGCAGCCACGGCGGGTAGCCGGTTGGCGCGCTCCTGGCGGACAGAAGCCCTTGCCTGTTCGATGCGAGCGCGCGCCGCGGCCACGCCCGGATTGCCGACCAGCGCGCGCGCCTCCAGTTCATTGAGAACCGGATCGCCGAGCAGCGTCCACCAGTCGCCGGCAATCGGCGCAAACGGATCGATTTCGGGGCCGGCGCGTACGAACGCATTGCCTGCGGCGGTCGCAAGTTGCGGGGGACCGGCATAGTCGGGACCGGACATGCAACCCGCGAGGAGCGCCATGGGAGCGAGGAGGGTTAGGGTCTTGCGCATAGAGTTCTCAGTGCATCGAAAGGGATAAGTTCTTCGGGAGAGGCTTGAGGAACAGTACCAGCGGCACCGTGACCAGGGTAATCGCGCCCATGGCGAAAAAGACATCGTTGTAGGTCATCACGAACGCATCGCGCTGAATGATGCCGGAAAGCATCTCCAGCGCGGCCTGTGGGCTGCCCAGCGACGCCGTCATGCCGTCCAGGTATTCCTGTAGCCGGGGGCTGTTAGCGTTGAGGGTTTCTTCCATGCGTCGACTATGATGCCACTGGCGCTGATCCTGGAACGAGGCAAGCCCCGCGAGCGCGAACGAGCCCCCGAGGTTTCGCGCCGCGTTGAAGATGCCCGAAGCATCGCCGGCATCCTCCTTGGCAACCGAAGCTACCGTCGCCTGGTTGAGGAACATCATCGTGAGGATCATGCCGATGCCACGCAGGAACTGGCTTTCGGTGAACACTCCACCTCCCGATTCCGCTGTCAGATTTATGCTGACGAAACAGCTTAGCGCCATGATGAACATGCCCGCGCCGACCGCAATGCGGATGTGAATCCTGCGGATCATGAACGGGAGAACGGGCATCAACAGGAAAGCCGGAACGCCCATCCAGAAGATCACAAGTCCGGTCTGCAAGGCATTATAATCGGAAATTATCGCGAGAAATTGCGGGATCACGTAGGTCGAGCCATACATGACCATGCCAAGCGCCAGTGCCATCACCACGACGCTGGCAAACTGCCTGCTGAGCATCAGGCGCAATTTGAGCACGGGTTTGCGCGCGTAAAGCTGTCCGTAGGTCAGAAGTGCAAAACCCACGACCGTCATCAGTGTGAGCTGGACGATCAGCGTGGAATCGAACCACTCCTCNCGGTGGCCTTCTTCCAGAACGATGGTCAGCCCACCCAACCCAAGGATCATACCAGCTATTCCCGCCCAATCAGCCTCGCGCAGGTAAACCCAGTCGGGCTTTTCATGGGGTAGCCCGATGAATAGTAAAGCAAGGAGCAACGCGCAGACGGGCACGTTGACGAAGAAGGCGTAGTGCCAGCTCAGGTTCTCGGTAAGCCAGCCCCCCACCAACGGGCCCATTACCGGCCCAAGAACCACGGTCATTCCGAAGAGCGCCATGCCGATCGGCTGTTGCGATGGAGGCAGTCGCTTTGCGACGATGGTCATAGCGGTTGGAATAAGCGCGCCGCCCATGAACCCTTGACCGGTGCGACCGATGATCATCGTCGTCAGATCGGTGGCAATGCCGCACAACACCGAAAAGGCCGTGAAGGCAGAAACCGCGACGATGAGCAGCGTGCGAAGGCCGAGCAGTCTTTCCAGCCACGCGCTCAGAGGGATGATGATGATCTCGGCAACAAGGAAGGCTGTCGCGATCCAGGTGCCTTCGGTTCCGGTCGCGCCGATTTCCCCCTGGATCGTCGGCAGCGCCGAATTGACGATCGAGATGTCAAGCGTTGCCAGCATCGCCCCCAGCGCACCGGCGGCTACGGCGATCCAGGCCGTAGCATCGGCCTTTTCGACCGGCGGCGAAACCGCTGCAGCGGCGCCTGCCATCGGTCAGTCTNCGGCCGCGTTGCGGATCGAATCGAGTTGGTCTCTAGCGGCGCGCGTATCGACACTCGCGACAACAGACATGCCCGGCACCAGCAGACGCAGGATCTCGGGCGAAGCCTGAATGGATATGCGCACCGGGACGCGCTGAACGATCTTGGTGAAATTACCCGTCGCGTTTTGCGGAGGTAGGATCGAGAATTCTGCCCCGGTCCCGGGGGCGATGCTTTCCACTCTTCCTAATAGCTCGAGGTCCGGCAGCGCGTCGATTTCCAAGGTGACGGGTTGCCCCGGGCGGACAAGTCCGAGCTGCGTTTCCTTGAAATTTGCTGTCACGTAGAGGCGGTCGGTCGGTACGAGGCTCATAAGGCGTTGGCCAGGCTGGACAAATTGTCCAGGTCGGACCGTGAGGTCACCCACCCGCCCGGAAATACTGGCCTGGAGCGTGGTCGATGACAGGTTCAGACGGGCGGCCTCGAGTTGCGCACGAGCGGCGTTGGCTTGCGAATTGGCCTGGTCTATCTGCTCGCTAAGCGTGTTCTGTCGGCGCTGTGCCGCCGTGNGCGCGGCGCGCGCTGCCGCGACTTGAGCCTGCGCTTCTCTGGCCTGGGCCTCCAGCTGATCGAGCCTCTCGCGCGGCTCCGCTCCCGAAGCGGCAAGGGGGCGGTACCGGACAACCTGCTCAGCAGCGAGACCAGCCTGTGCAGATGCTGCTGCGAGCTGTGCACGGGCCTGGGCAATTGCCGCGTCCTGCTCTTGTTGCTGGGCGCGTACCGTATCTGCTCCGGCGAGCGACGCGGCGATCTGGGCTTCGACCTGGTTCGTTTGGGCACGATAATCTCGCACGTCCAGCTGGACAAGNGCATCGCCCGACGCGACCGTTTGATTCTCCGTCACTAATACGCGCTCGACGTAGCCCGCAATTTTGGGGGAGATGATGACGCTGTCGGCGGCAATATAAGCGTTGTCGGTGGACTGCTGGAATCTGCCGTACGTCTGATGATTGTAATACCAGTAGCTCCCGGCGAGCAGGACCAGAATGCCGGCGATCAGCAGACCCAGCCGGACCCGCGGACTGGACAACCCCGTCGGACGTGCGCCTTCATCGCTAGCCCCTGCTGTCTCGTCCGCCATGATTATTTCGCTCCTCGCCATCGTTTGAGCCGCTGCGCGAGCGATATAGCGGCCAAAACAAAATGCGAAAGTCCTTTACTATTTTTCTCCGATCGATAGGAATGTCTCATGCCAGAAGATGAGGGCACTCTCGCACTCGACAATGTCATCACCCANGATGATCGAGCGATCTTCATGATGGACCAGATCAGCCGCGCCGCGCGCAAGGCATTCGATGACCGAGCACAGCCGCTGAGCCTCAATCGTACGCAGTGGCGTGTGTTGGCGCAGNTNATCAGAGCTCCTGCCCTGAACCAGACGGACATCGCCAGGAGACTTGAAATCACATCCTCCAGCAGCGGCCTGGAAGACATGACGCCTTCGCGCTTGAGTGACCGGACGCGGCTTGCGCAAGTCATAGCAATATTCGGTCGCCACGGGCGGGGCGGCATCACGCCCGTGTTGGGACTAGGCCGATCTCAAAACCAAAACACATTCGACGCGCCCGGATGCCCCGCTCGTGGCGATTGCGCCAGGGGACGAACCTCGGTCATGTTCTATAGCGGACAACCGAATGGAGCATGCGGGACGCGAACTTTCATTGCACCGGCCCTCTGCCGGACGAACAAACCGCTGGCGGCGTGCTAGATGGAAACTAACGCAAACTTCTCCCTAGTGGCGTGGATCGTTGGCATTCTGATGCTTACGACCATCGCTTTCGCGATGTGGCTAATCGATCCCAGACCAAATCAGGAAACATATCAGATCAAGTTTGATCGCTCCGTGGAAGGCCTTCAGTCGGGATCGACTGTAACACTATCGGGAGTCCCTGTGGGACAGGTAACATCGGTCCGTCTGGCGGAAAATGAACCGGAAAACGTGGTCGTTGTTCTGACTCTCGATCCTTCTGCGGCGAAAGTCCACGGCCTTGAAGCGACAATCAGCACGGATCTGATAACTGGAGAGGCTGCGCTCGTGCTCGAGGGCCGACGGGGTCGTCAGGGCATTTACACCGACAAGTCAGGAAAAAAGATCATTCCCGCCGCGGACGAAACCGGACTATTGGGGAGGGATGCGACCGCCACTGTAGAGACCGTGGCAAATAGCATTCGCGCTCTGAACGAAGGACTGGAGCCAGAAAAGCAACGGGTGATCACCTCCGATCTTGTCCGGCTTCGAGTCACGACGGCCGCACTCGCATCGGACGCCGAAGGTTGGGACGAACGATTGGCCTCAACAAAAGGAAGATTGTTAGACTTAGGGCACAGGGTTGGTGGATGGGGAAATAATCTTCGAGATGCAGATCGGCGGATCTCAGGGCGGAGCGCTTCTGCTATCGCGCAACGACGCCTTCGCCAATTCAGGGAGGGCGTGCAGAACGCTGAAAACAAACTTTCCCAGATAAGGAGTGGCATTCCGGCGGTCGAAGATTCTTTGGTTGAAGGTGAAACGGACCTTCGCGAGCTTAGTCGCGAACTTGCTCCTCTCAGTGAAAAAATCGAAGATATTCAGGTTGAGGGAATTACATCAAATCCTCCCCTCCCAGACTATCGGCCAAAAAGAAGAGAAGCTGGAACGAATATCGATGATTTAAAGTAAACCGAACGGATGACTGCTTCCGGGCAGAGCGCGCAGCCCGTAGAATAGCGGAGATTGGAGCGCAAAGCGGATAACGACCTACTCCGCGGTCAAGTTTGAAATTGAAATTCCGAGTCCTAAAAAAGGCATCGAACCAATACATTAGAGGGATTTTGCGGGCCTTTTGCGGGCTTTTCAGCTTGACCGAAATATCTAAACATCAGAAATTAAACGGAAAAGAAGTTCGAATGTGATGCCTCTTCTGGGCACCATCGGCTTGATCGCGGCAGGATGCCGGCGGTCGGTTTTTCTGACAGATCGATCATGCGAACCGCTCCGGCGTGCGCGCGCGCGTCGTTGACAACGACGGACAATCGCGCCACGCCAGAGCGATGCCGCGGGAAAAGAAGCGTTCGACGATCGTCGATGTCGCCAAGCTGGCGCAGGTTTCGCCCAAGAGCGTCTCGCGCGTGTTCAACAACGAACCGCACATCACCCCCGCGCTGCGCAAGAAGGTGCTGCGCGCGGCGGAGGAACTCAACTACCAGCCCAATGTGATGGCGCAGGGGCTGGTGCGCCAGCAATCCTATCTGATCGGGCTGGTCTATGAAAAACCGAGCCCGAGCTATGTCGTCGAATTGCAGCGCGGCGCGCTCGAGCGGCTGCATGGCGAACGCTACCGGCTGATCGTGCTGCCGGTGGAATCGGTCAGCGACCACCCNCGCGACGTGGTTGCCACGATCCGCTCGGCCGCGCTCGACGGGGTGATCCTCGCACCGCCCGCGGCGGACCATCCCGACGTGCTCGACGGGCTGGCGCAGGCGCGCATCCCCTTTGCCCGCATCACGCCGCAATCGCGCGAGGAACTGGGGCTGGCGACGACGATGGANGATATCGCCGCCGGCCGCGANATCGCCGAACACGTGATCGGTTTCGGACACCGGCGCATTGCCATCATCAAGGGCGATCCCGACCANCCGGTGAGCGAACAGCGGCTGACCGCCTATCGTGCGGCCTTCGCGGATGCGGGCGTCGANTACCTGCCCGAACTGGTCGAGACCGGCGATTTCAGCTTCGANTCGGGTTACGAGGCGACGCGGCGGATCCTGTCGCGCAAGCTGCGCCCGACCGCGATCATCGCGCAGAACGATGACATGGCGGTGGGGGCGATGTCCGCCGCGCGCGAACTGGGCTTCGACGTCCCGGGCGATCTGAGCGTGGTCGGCTTCGACGATTCGGAAATTTCGCGCGTGGTCTGGCCGCGGCTGACCACGGTGCGCCAGCCGGTGGTCGAGATGGCGCACACGGCGGCTGACATGCTGCTGCGCCAGCTCGCCGGCGAGGATCCCGGCCCTACCGTGGTCCATACGCACAGCCTGGTCGAACGGCTGACCGTCGCCCCGCCACCCGCCTGAGCGGACCCATCGGCGCCTCTAGCGCGTCGTCCAGCCTCCGCCGGTGCCGAACTGGGGGCGGCGTGTCTCAGCCGGGTCGAGCAAGCGGTCGAGGATCGCGTCGTGCGTGGGCGCAGCGCTGCGGAACGCCTGCATTGCCCCGCGCAGCTGGTCGATCACCTTGCGCACCTCGCCGAAGGGCGCGGCCTCGGCGAGCGGATCGAGCGCCGCGGGGGTCAGCCCCATGCCGTGCATGACGTAGAACCAGCTGATGTCCGAAAACAGCTCGCGCTGGCGCGACATGATCCGTCCCGTGCGCGTGAAGAGCTCGATCTTTTCCGCCAGCGTATCGGGCAGGTCGAGGCCGCGCATATGGTCCCAGAAGGGTTCGCCCTCGCGCTGGTTGGGCACGTAATGCAGCAGCAGGAAGTCGCGGATATGCGCGTATTCGCGGTGCACGTCGTGATTGTAGGCCGCGATCAGCGCGGGATCGAAGCGGCGATCGGGAAACAGGTCGAGCAGCCGGTTCAGCCCGGTGTGGATCAGGTGGATGCTGGTCGATTCGAGCGGTTCGAGGAAACCGGCCGACAGCCCGATCGCGAGGCAGTTGCCGACCCAGGCGCGCTTGCGCAGCCCGGCGGTGAAGCGCAGCACGCGCGGATCGGCCTGCGCTTCGCCATCGAGCCCGGCGAGCAGCTGTGCCTGCGCATCGGCATCGGAAATGAAGTCGCTGGCATAGACCAGCCCGTTGCCGGTGCGGTGCTGCAGCGGGATGCGCCACTGCCACCCGGCCGAGCGGGCGGTGGCGACGGTGTAGGGCGCGCGCTGCTCCTGCGCGGCAGTGGGGGCGGCTACCGCGCTGTCGCAGGGCAGCCAGTGTTTCCAGTCCTCGAAACCCGCCCCCAGCGTTTCCTCGATCAGCAGGCCGCGGAAACCCGAACAGTCGATGTAGAAATCGGCTTCGAGGCTCTCGCCATCGTCGAACTGCACCGCCGCGATCCTCTCGCCTTCGCCGCGCGTGGCGCCGACGATGCGGCGGTCGAGCCGCTCGACCCCGGCGGCCACGGCATGGTCGCGCAGGAAGGCGGCGACCAGCCCGGCGTCGAAATGCAGCGCATAGGCGACCGCGCCTCCGGGCCACTGCCCGTCGGGCGAGGGGAAGGCGAACTTGCCGGCCTCGGCCAGCGCGACCGAGGGGCACAGATCGGCAAGGGTCTCGCCATGCCCTGCCGCGCGGTTCATGCAGTAATAGTGATGGAAGGGGCGCTGGTTGATCGTCACCCCGAGATTGCCGAAGGGGTGCCAGTAGGCATGGCCATGGTGCAGCCAGTCGCGAAACTGGATGCCCAGCTTGAAGGTGGCCCGGCAGCGGCGGATGAATTCGACCTCGTCGGCGCCGATATTGCGCAGGAAATCGAAGATCGGCGGGATCGTGGCCTCGCCCACGCCCACCGTCGGGATGGCGGAGGATTCGACCAGCGTGATGCGGCATCCACTGCCGCGCAGCACCTGCGACAGCAGCGCCGCAGCCGACCAGCCTGCGGTTCCCCCGCCGACGATGCAGATCGAACCGATCGCCTGCGCTTGGCCGTCGTCTGGGCGCATCGAAGCCGTCATGCCGGGTACCTTACCATCGAAAGCGGAGAAAACGATGGCGACCCCTGCGGGCAGGGGCCGCCACCAGTTTCCGGAGAGGACCGCTGATCAGAAGTTGAACTTCACCCCGGCGTAGAGCCGGCGCGAACCCGATTCGAAGCGGAAGGGCAGTTCGGGGAATTGCAGATAGACCTTGGTATCCGCCTTGGTGATGTTGATCGCTTCGGCGAAGACCTCGAAATTGTCGGTCAGCTGGTAGCTGATCTGTCCGTCGAGCTGGCCGTAGGACTTCTGGTANATGCCNAGCGTCCGCGTGACCGANCCGTCGGAAAAGCCGAAATTGCCCAGATACTGTTTCGAACGCCAGCTGTAGGAGGCGCGCGCGGCGAACCCGTAGCGTTCGAAATAGACCTGCCCGTTGGCCGAGTGCTTGGACACGCCCGGCAGCGGGAGGTTGTCGGCAAAGTCGGTGCTGAAATCGGTGTCGGTGTCCGAGAAGGTGTAGTTCGCGGTAAAGCCGAGACCGAAGTCGAAGGCATATTGCGCGGCGAGTTCGAACCCCTTCACGCGGCCGCCCGATCCGTTGGCCGGCTGCGACACCGGACCCAGCCGCCCGCCCGCCTGGTCGTTGACGAACACCGCCACCGTCTCGTTGACGACGAAGCTGTCGACTTCCTTCCAGAACAGCCCGGCCGACAACAGGCCCTGATTGCCGAAGTAGTGTTCGACCCCCAGGTCGAACTGGTAGGCGCGGAACGGATCGAGCTCGGCATTGCCGCGCGAACCGCTGGTGAACTTGAACAGATCGTCAGCGGGATCGCGGGTGAAGTCGGTTGCGAAGCCCTGTCCCAGCGACACCAGCGGCTGGCGGGCGACGACCCGCGCCGCGGCAAAGCGGACCTTGCTGTCGTCGCCGACGTCGAACACCGCGTTCGCGCTGGGCAGGAAGTCGGTGTAGCTGCGCATCACGGTGGTTGTGGTGAAATCGCGCAGCACGCCGTTCCAGCTGTCGGTGCCCCAATAGCTGGGATCGGCATTGGCGGGCTGGTTCTGGTCGACCGTCAGGTCGGTGTTGACGATGCGCAGGCCGACATTGACGTGGTAGGGATCGTCCAGCCCCCCGATATCGGCCATGACATAGCCCGATTTGACTTCTTCCTTGACCCGGTAGGTCTGCAGCGGGTCTTCGAAGAAGGTGAAGGGCGTGTCGGGATAGAGCGCCTGGATCCATTCGAGCGCATTGGTCATCTGCGAGCGGTCGGCCACCAGCACCGTATCGCCTTCGACCCGGCCGCCGCCGGCGAAATTGGCGATCGCCTCCACCCGCTCGGGATTGCTCAGGAAGGTTTCGTAGGGCGTCAGCAGCGCGGGCGAATTGCCGAACCGGCTGCACCCGGCGAAGGCCGCTGGCTTGTTCACTTCGGGCAGGTCGCAGATCTTGTATCCGATCGCCCCGTCCTGGAAGTAGCTGTAGGGCGTCCAGTTGTAGGAGAAGCCGTCGACGCGTTCGGCCTCGGGAATCTGCGTGGCATCGAGTTCGCCCTTACCGCGTAGATCGGCGAGATAGCGGCCCGAGGTGAAGTCCACCGTGCGTTGCCCGTACCGGAAGCCCGCGCTCAACGTGATGGTGTCCGCATAGCTGTCGTCGACGTCATAGGCGAAATCCGCACGGATCGAATGGCCGTCGATGTCCGACCGGTCACCAAATGCCCAATGCGACTTGAAGAAGCCGAAGTCGGGGTTGTTGAACAGGTCCTGCGGGCTGCCTGCGCCGATGCCGAAGCTGGGAAAGTCGCCATTGGTGTAGGTGAAGTCGAAGGTCGGCGGCGCCGAGGCGTTCGGGGTGAAGCCGGGCTGCGGCCCCGAAGTGCCCGGCCCGCGCACGCCATAGGCGGTGTAGCGCACGTCGTTGTTGGCCACTTCGCGTTCCATGCTCGAAGTCGCATAGGCAGCCATGACCGAGGCGCGGAAATTGGTATCGTTGTCCCATTCGAGCGCGAATTGCAGATTGTCCGACTTGATGTTGGACACGTCGACGAAGGAGATCGCCTCGGCCGACTGCGCCCGCACCGTGCCCTGGGTCAGCACGCCGTTCTCGTTGATCGAGTAATCCCCGACCAGGCCCTGCGATTCGCCCTGTCCGAAGGGGAATTTGACCGAAGCTTCGCGGGTGTCGATCTCGAGNTCGGAATGGAAATACTGGGCGCTGACTTCGAGCGCGTCGGTCGGCCGGTAGGTGATGCCCAGCGAAGCGCCCCAGCGCCGCCGGTACTGGTCGCGGTCGGTGACATAGCGGTATTCGGGCGCGTAGTAATTGGTCGGCACGGTCGCGGTGTCGCGGCGCCCTTCGGCGAACGCCCAGTTGCCGCGGTTGTCGCCGCCCAGCACGTTGACGTGGTTATTGGTCTTTTCGTAGCTGAAGGATGCGATGACCCCCAGCCGGTCGTTGAAATTGTAGCCCAGCACGGCGGCGCCGGCGGGTTCCCAGCCCGAAATCTCGCTGCCCTTGCTCATTTTCGCGTTGCCCGCCAGCGTCAGGCCCTGCTTCAGGTCGAGCGGGTTGCGCGTCTTGAGATTGACGATCCCGCCCAGGCCGCCCGACAGCAGCGAGGCATTGGGCGACTTGAACACTTCGATCCCGCCGATCAGTTCGGACGGCACGCCTTCGAGGCTGTCGTTGCGATTGTAATTGCCTTCGCCGACCTTGTAGACTTCGAGCCCGCTGACGAAGAGCTCGCCGTTGAGCAGCGTGACGTTCTGTTCGAGCCCGCGAATGCGGACCTTCGAACCCTGGCCGTTCTCGCGGTCGATCTGGATGCCGGGCAGGCGCTGGAGCGATTCCGCCACGTTCTGGTCGGGGAACTTGCCGATGTCCTCGGCGGTGACCGATTCGATGATCAGGTTCGATTCGCGCTTGGCCTCGAGCGCGTCTTCGAGCGAGGCCCGGAAGCCGGTGACGACGATGACGTTCCCGCCCGGATCGGAGGCCTGCTGGCCGGTGTCGGTAGCGTCCTGCGCCTGCGCGAAAGCCGGCGCCGCATGCGACCCCAGCGCCAATATCGATGCGGCGGCCAGCAACGTCGACCGGTTACGCAAAATCCCGCTGTCCATTTCAGTATCCCTCCCAAGCCGCATCTTGTGTGCGGACCTCTCAACAGTGCGTTGACCCGCCATGCGACCCGACTCGGGGTNCTGGCGATCATCCGCGACTTTACTGGTTGCATATTTCTGTCAACGTTGTCAAACAAAGCCCACAACAAGCTGCCGGAGCGGGTTTTTCGCAGGGCGCACTGTCAACCTTGTCAGCGCCTTTCGGACCAGCCTCGGGCGGCCGCCGCATGGGATGGGGTTTATGCTTTCGAAGACGATACTTCTGGCGGCCGGATCGGCCGCGCTTGCACTCTCTGCGCAAGCGGCGGATCCCGCTGCGGCATCCGCGGCGGAGGACATCCCGGCGGCAAGGGTCCATCCTGAACGCTGGCCCGAAGTGGCGTTCCCCTCGGTGCTGACCGAAGCGGGCGAGGCGCGCGTCCAGGCGATCCTCGCGCGGATGACGCTCGAACAGAAGGTCGGGCAGATCATCCAGGCCGACATCGCCAGCGTGACGCCCGAAGACGTGCGCCGCTACCGGCTCGGCTCGGTGCTCAACGGCGGCAATTCGGGCCCCGGGGGCGACGATCTGGCCCCGGCGCAGGACTGGCTCGCGCTTGCCGATGCCTTTTACGAAGCCTCGATGGATGTCGGTCCCGGCGAACCGGCCATCCCGATCGTGTGGGGCACCGATGCGGTGCACGGCCACAGCAATATCGTCGGGGCGACGATCTTCCCGCACAACGTCGGACTGGGCGCCGCGCGCGATCCCGAACTGATCGAGCGGATCGGGAAGGTCACTGCAGTCGAGATCCGGGTGACCGGTCAGGAATGGACCTTCGCCCCGACCGTCGCCGTGCCGCAGGACTATCGCTGGGGCCGCGCCTATGAAGGCTATTCCTCCGATCCCGCGCTGGTCGCCGCCTATGTCGGCAGCATGATCCGCGGTCTGCAGGGGCCGCCCTCGACCACGCCGATCCTCGCCGGGCCGCATGTCGCGGCGAGCACCAAGCATTACCTCGCCGACGGTGCGACCACCGATGGCAAGGACCAGGGCGATGCGGCGATCTCCGAACTCGAGCTGCGGCTGGTTCACGGCGCGCCCTATATTCCCGCAATCGAGAGCGGGGTCGCCACGATCATGACCAGCTTTTCGAGCTGGAACGGCGTCAAGCTGTCGGCGCATCGCGGGCTGGTGACCGATGTGCTCAAGGGCCGGATGAATTACGGTGGTCTGGTGATCACCGACTGGAACGCGCATGGCCAGGTCGCCGGGTGCAGCAACGCCAGCTGCCCGCGGGCGGTCGATGCGGGGATCGACATGTTCATGGCGCCCGACAGCTGGCGCATGCTCTATGACAGCACGCTGGCGCAGGTGCGCGACGGCACGATCGCAATGGAACGGCTCGACGATGCGGTGGCACGCGTGCTGCGGCTGAAGGAACGGCTTGGCCTGTTCGACATGGGCAAGCCCTCGCANCGCGCGCTGTCGGGCGAATACGAATTGCTCGGCGCGCCCGATCACCGCGCGGTCGCGCGCGAGGCGGTGCGCAAATCGATGGTGCTGCTCAAGAACACCGGCGTGTTGCCGCTGCAGCCGGGCGGGCGGATCCTCGTCGCGGGCGATGCGGCGCACGACATCGCGCGCCAGTCGGGCGGGTGGACGCTGAGCTGGCAGGGCACCGGGCTCGACAACAGCCTGTTCCCCGGCGCGACATCGCTATGGGAAGGGATCGAGCAGGCGGCCACCGCCNGCGGTGGCAGCGCCGAACTCTCGCCCGAGGGCAGCTTCACCGAGCGCCCCGATGCCGCGATCGTCGTGTTCGGCGAAACCCCCTATGCCGAATTCCAGGGCGATATCGCCTCGCTGCAATTGCGCCCCGAACTGCGCCGGCCGATCACCACCATGCAGCGGCTGAAGCAGCAGGGNATCCCGGTGGTGGCAGTGATGATCACCGGCCGCCCGCTCTATGTCAACGAAGCGCTCAATGCGGCGGATGCCTTCGTCGCCGCGTGGCTGCCGGGGTCCGAGGGCGGCGGCGTGGCCGACATGCTGTTTGCCGCAGCGGATGGCGCGCCGGCGCATGAATTCCAGGGCCTGCTGCCGACCGCCTGGCCCGCCACCGCGCAGCACGGCGGCGAGACGCTGTTTCCCTTCGGCTACGGGCTGCGATATGCCCACGGTCCGCGCGCGTGGACCGCGCTGCCGGAAGACAGCGGCGTGAGCGATGATGGCAGCGACGGCGGCGTGTTCTTCGACCGCGGCGTACCCGCCTCGTCATGGTCGCTGACCGTGTCGCGCGCCGATGGCACCAATGCGCTGCGCGTGACCACCGTCCCCGCCGAGGCGCTCGGCGGCCGCGTGCGGATCGCGGCCACCGATCACGGCGTGCAGGAAGGCGCGCGCAGCTTTGCCATCGCTGCGCATGCGCAAGGCGCGGCGCTCGAGCTGTCGACCTTCGACCCGATCGACCTGAGCCGCGAAACCAATGGCGACATGCTGCTGCTGGCCACGGTGCGGCGCGATGCGCCCATCGCGCGCCCGCTGTCCATGTCCGTCCGCTGCGATGGGGAGCCGTGCGGCGCGGCGGTGCCGATCGCCGAATTCGGCGAACTGGCCGAAGGCGAGTGGCAGACGCTCGGCGTTCCGCTCAAATGTTTCCGCGCCGCGGGTGCCGACATGACGCGGATTTCGTCCCCGTTCCGCCTGATGGCCGATGGCGACGCGGGGCTGAGCATCGCGCGGGTTGCGCTGGGCAGCCTGTCCGACGCCGATGCAATCGCCGATTGCCCGACCGGGTAGGCCGGTTGCTCAGCCTGCGGGAACCGGGCTTTCGCGGACGGCGAGGATCGCCAGCCCGCCCGCAGCGGTGAGCGCGGCGAAGGCGACCAGCACAGCGGTGAAATCACCGGGAGTCGCGAGCTGCCAGACGAGCAGCGTGCCGATCATCGCGGGCAGAGTGTTGGCAAGGTTGACCAGGCCGAGGTCGCGCCCGCGCCGGTCGGGTCGGGGCAGCAATTGCATCGCGAAGGTCGTGTTGAGGCTGAGGAACACCGCGGTCCCTGCCGAGAACAGGCAGAAGGCCGCCGCGCCCTGCCACGCGTTCACGGCCCCCGCCATCCCGGCAAGTCCGGCCGCGCCCACCAGCGCTGCGACACACTGGAACGGGCGGCGCCTGCCCAGCCGGTCGGACCAGCGCCCTGCCAGCAGCGCGGCGGGCAGCGGGATCAGATAGGATAGCATCAGCACGCTGCCGACCCAGGCGGCAGTGCCGCGTCCGCCGGGCCGCAGGGTCTGGAAATAATACAGCAGGTACAGCCCCAGAGTGGCGCAGGCGAGCTGGACCAGCAGCCGCGCGAGCGAGGCGATCACGATATCGCGCTTATCCCGGCGCTGCGCGGCGGGCGGTGCGGGATCCCCGGTGCGGGCGCGCATCGCCAGCAGCGGCAGTGCCAGCGCGGCCGCGGCCAGCGGCACCAGCACGAAGCGCGCGCTCTCCGGCAGGCCCGACGCGGCCAGCAGCAGCACCGAGAACCCCGCGGCGACCGGATTGCCCAGCGCCAGCAAGCCGCCGGCCAACCCCTTGCGCGCGGCGGGGACTTCCTCGGCGAAGATCGCGAACAGCGGCGCGAGCACTGCGTTGATCGCCGCCTGCGCCAGCGCCACCGCGGCCACCAGCTCGACCGGATTGCGCGCCAGCACCAGCGCGGGATAGGATGCCGCGAGCGCAATTAGGCCCGCCACCACCCACGGGCGGCGCCCGCCGCCGCGGGCCACCGACAGATCGCTCAGCCAGCCGAACAGGATATTGCTCACGCTCGCCGTCACGCCGCCGACCAGCACCGCTGCGGTGAGCAGGTCGATCTTGGCGAGATGCGCCAGCGCCTCGACCCGCATCGGCAGCAGCAGCGTGACCAGCGGTAGATAGGCGACCACGCCGCCTGCATGCGCAAGGCCGACCGCCAGCAGCAGCGGCATCGTGTGCGGGCGGGGCGCGGCGCGGTCCATCGGATAGCAACCTTGCCCCGCGCCGGGGCGCAAGGCAATCGGCCGGGCGCGGACGGTTCAGTCGCTCGCGGGGCGCCGCGCGTAGATGCCGAACACCGCGATCACCGCATAGCAGGCGGCGGGCAGCGCCAGCGACAGCGCGAGGCTGCCGCTGAGATCGGCCAGNGCGCCGGTGGCCAGCGGGATCACCGCGCCGCCGAAGATCGCCACATTGATGATCCCCGATCCATCCGCCGCGCGGCTGCCCAGCCGTTCGCAAGCGAGCGAAAAGATCGTCGGGAACATGATCGAGTTCATCAGCCCGATCGCCAGCAAGCTGTATGCAGCCAGCGTACCGCTGCTGTTGGTCGACAGCGCGATCAGCGCGATCGCGCCGACCGCCACTGCGGCGAGGATCTTGCCCGGGCTCACCAGCCGCAGCATCGCCGAACCGATGAAGCGCCCGATCATCGCGCCGCCCCAGTAGAGGCTGACCATCCAGCCGATCACGCTTTCGGGGCGGCCGAGCACGTCGTCGAGCGTGAGGTAGTTGATGACGATCGAACCGATCGCGACCTCGGCGCCGACATAGAGGAAAATGCACAGCGCGCCGAAGCCGAAGCGGGGCCGGGCCAGCAGGTCGAAACCCACCAGCCCGTTCGAGGCCTCGTGCTTTTCGCCCTGCAACCGGTTGCGGAACAGCCAGACCGCGCCCGCGACCACGGTGATCGCCGCCGCGAGGCCGAGGTAGGTCTTCACGATCATCGCCGATTCCGCAGTGCGGTAGGCGGCCAGCGCGGCGCCTTCGAAATCCTCCGCCGAGACATCGGCGAGCGTGCCCAGGATCAGCCCCGCGCCGACCAGCGGGAAGACGAAGGTGCCGAAGGAATTGAACGCCTGTGCGAAGGTCAGCCGGCTGTGCGCGGTCTCCTGCGGACCCAGCAGGCTGATCAGCGGATTGGCCACCACCTGCACGATCACCACCCCGCTGGCGAGGATGAACACGGCCAGCAGGAACAGCGGATAGGTCGCCGTGGTGCTGGCGGGGATGAACAGCAGGCAGCCCGCGGTCATCGTCATCAGCCCGGCCACCGCGCCGCGCATGTAGCCGATCCGCTTGACCAGTTTCGCCCCCGGGATGCCGATGACGAGATAGGCGGCGAAAAAGCAGAACTGCACCAGCATCGCCTGCGTGTAATTGAGCGTGAACAGTTCCTTCAGCTTGGGGATCAGCACGTCGTTGAGACTGGTGATCCCCCCGAAGATGAAGAACAGCGCGAAGACGAAGGGNGGCAGGCTGGGGGCGTGGACATGGCCTTCGCCTTCGGCCGGTGCCGGATCGCTCGACGAGATTTCCGTCGCCGCGTCTGCCGCGGGGGTCGTTGCCGTTACCACTTGTCGTTCTCCCCAATCNGCCCGGCCACCATCGCNTGCGGCGGGCTTCCCCGGTGCGGAGTAGGTCGAACGCTGCATTCTGTCAACGTTGTCAGNAGCTCTCGCGCGGCTCTTTCGCCGCGCTGCCTCGCGTATCCGCCCTGCCATTCGCGGGGGTGGGAGAACGCTTGGTCGATGGGGCTTTGCGGCGGATCGCCGCACGGCTAGCGTCGCCGCACGATCCCTGGGGAGAATTCCACGTCATGACCACCACTTTCACGCGCGTCGCATCGGCGATCGCCATTGCCTGCGCCACGCTTTCCGCACCCGCCGCGCTGGCGCAGGAACCCGCGGCCGAAGCAAGCGATGCGGCAGCCGCTGCCGCGCTGCACGCGCTGTTCGAACGCAGCGAAGCCGCCATGCTCGATCGCAATCCGGTGACCGCCTTCTTCCGCGGTGATTTCTCCGATGCCGACAGGATGGGCGATTATTCACCCGCCAGCTATGCCGCGGACCGCGCGGCGGCGCAGGCCAATCTGGCCGAACTGGCGACGATCGACCGCGCCGCGCTGGGGGAAACCGACCGCATCGCCTACGACGTGTTCGAATACACGCAGCAGCGCACGCTGGCGCAGACCGCGCCCGACGTGCTGCCCACCGTGCTCGCGCTGCCGATCGACCATTTCCGCGGGCTGCATGTCTTCTACCCGCGCTTTTCCGCGCCCGGCGCGCTGATGCCCTATGATACGGTGCAGGATTACGAGAACAATTTCAGCCGCCACCGCGCGATGGCGGAGATCATCGACCAGGCGATCGCGCGCTTCCGTACCGGCGCGGCGCAGGGCATCACGCTGCCGCGCATGTCGGTCGAATTGATGATNGAACAGCTCGACCTGCANACCGGCGCGCCGATCGAGCAGAGCCCCTATTGGGCGCCGGTCGCCAATTTCCCCGANAGCATCGACGAAGCCGAGCGCGCGCGGCTGACGCAGCAGCACCGCGAAGTGCTGACCGGCACGCTGATGCCCGCGCTGCAGAAGCTGCGCGATTACCTGGCGAGCGAATATCTCGCACAGTCGCGCACCAGCATCGCCGCGACCGACAATCCCGGCGGCGAGGCCTATTACGCCTACCGCATCGAGGACAACACGACGCTGCCGTTGACCGCGCAGCAGATCCACGACACCGGACTGGCCGAGGTTGCGCGGATCAACGCCGCGATCGACGCCGCCGAAGCGGAAGCCGGTGGCCGCACCGGCGCCACCTACACCAGCAAGGCCGACCTGCAGGCCGCGTGGTACGAAGTGGCCGAGCAGGTCGATCCGCTGATGGACGAGGTGTTCCTGCGCCAGCCCGAAACCGAACTGCGGATCGAGCCGTACGAACCCTACCGCGAGAAATTCAGCCTCGCCGCCAGCTACATGGCGGGCAAGGCCGACGGGTCGCGTCCGGGCACCTTCTATTTCAGCGGCTACAACGTCGCCGAACGCGAGCTGGGCACCTCGATCTCGCTCTACATGCACGAAGGCAATCCGGGGCATCACTTCCAGTCGATGTTCGCGATCGAGAACGAGGACCTGCCCGAATTCATGCGCTACGGCGGGTTCACCGCCTTCAGCGAAGGCTGGGGTCTGTATGCCGAGAGCCTCGGCTACGAACTCGGNCTNTATGACGATCCGGTCGAACGGCTGAAAGCGCTCGAGGGCGGTGAAATGCTGCGCGCGGTGCGGCTGGTGGTCGACACCGGCATGCATGCGCTGGGCTGGTCCAGAGAGCAGGCGATCGAATATATGGTCGCCAATGGCGCAGCGCGCGATTTCGCCGAAAGCGAGAGCGCGCGGTATATCGTGATGCCCGCNCAGGCGCTGGCCTACAAGACCGGCGAATTGAAGATCAAGCAGCTGCGCGCGCGCGCCGAGGCCGCGCTGGGCGAGGATTTCGACGTCCGCGCCTTCCACGAACAGGTGCTCAACACGGGCGATATCCCGCTGCCGGTGCTGGAAGCCAAGATGGATGCCTGGNTCGCGGGCGGGGGGCAGTAAGGGTATGGCCATGAAACACAGGGTCCTGCAGGTCGCCTCGGCGCTGGCNATGGCCGGCNCCGCGCTGGCGGCCCCCGCNGCGCAGGCCTGCGACCGGGTCGCGGCCGCGCAGAGCGACAGCCAGCGTCTGCGCGCGCTGATGGCCGAAAGCGACGCCGCCTTCCTCGACCGCAACCCGCGCGCGGCGTTCTATCGCGGCGACTTTTCCGATGCGGGCAGCCTCGGCGACTTCTCGCCCGCGGCCTATGAGACCGAACGCGCGGCGGCGATGTGCGATATTGCCGCGCTCGCGACGATCGACCGCGCGGCGCTGACGCCGGGCGAGCGGATCGCCTATGACACCTTCCGCTATTCGCAGGAACGCACGCTGGCCGCGACCGAGCCCGACGTGCTCAAGACCATCCTCGCGCTGCCGATCGACCACTTCCAGGGTATCCAGGGCTCCTATCCGGGCCTGTCGGCACCCGATGGCGTGATGCCGTTCGCGGCGGTTGAAGACTATGCCGACAATGTCGCACGGCACGGTGCCTATGCGCAGATGGTCGACGATGTCATCGCGCGCTTCGACACGGGGCTGGAGCAGGGCATCACCCTGCCGCGGCTGACGGTGGAGCTGATGATCGACCAGCTCGACACGCAGCTGGGCGCGCCGGAGGGCAGCAATCCCTATTACGCACCGCTGCGCCAGCTGCCCGAAAGCTTNACCGAAGCGGAGAAGGGGCAGGCGCGCGCCGCGCTGATATCGGCGGTCGAAGGCACGCTCTATCCGGCAATGCGCAAGCTGCGCGCCTATCTGGCCGACAGCTACCTGCCGCAGGCACGCACCAGCATCGGCGCCACCGCAACACCCGGCGGCGATGCCTATTACGCCTACCGGATCGCCGAGATGACCACGCTGCCGCTGACCGCGGAAGAGGTGCACCGGCTGGGCCTGTCCGAGGTGGCGCGGATCAACGAGGCGCGCCAGCAGGCGATCGCCGAGCGCGGCGACCGCCGCCCGCCGGTCTACAAGACCAAGGAATCACTGCAGGAAGCATGGTACGAAGTCGGCCGGAAGGTCGATGCCGCGATCGGCCCGCTGTTCCTGCGCCAGCCCGAAACCGAGCTGCGGATCGAGCCGTACGAGCCCTATCGTGAGCAGTTCTTCCTCGCCGCGTCCTACCAGCCGGGCAAGGCCGACGGCTCGCGCCCCGGCACCTTCTATTTCAGCGGCTGGAACGCGGCCGAGCGCGAACTGAGCCCGTCCNTCCGGCTCTACATGCACGAAGGCAATCCCGGCCATCACTTCCAGGTGATGTTCGCGGTCGAGGACGAAAGCCTGCCCGATCTGCTGCGGCACGGCTGGTTCACTGCCTATGGCGAGGGCTGGGCGCTTTATGCCGAAAGCCTCGGCTACGAACTCGGCCTGTATGACGATCCGGTCGACCGGTTGCAGGCGCTCGAGGATGGCGAATTGAAGCGCGCGGTGCGGCTGGTGGTCGATACCGGCATCCATGCGCTCGGCTGGACCCGCGAACAGGCGGTCGAATACATGGTCGAGAACGGCAATCCGCGCGATTATTCGGAAAACGAGGTCGCGCGCTATATCGCCATGCCGGGGCAGGCACTGGGCTACAAGATCGGCGAATTGAAGATCAAGGAATTGCGCGCGCGCGCCGAAACCGCGCTGGGCGAGGATTTCGACATCCGCCGCTTCCACGAACAGGTGCTCGACAGCGGCAATATCCCGCTCACCGTGCTCGAAGCCAAGATCGACGACTGGATCGCCGCCGGCGGCAAATAGTCCGGCGCAAAAAAGCAGGGGCCGCGCGGTGGCATGCCGCGCGGCCCCTTTTTCATGCCCGTTCGGGGCGATCAGTCGTCGCTGGAAACCCCGGTGGTGCCTGCCGGAAGCACGGGGCGCTCGGCCGGCAGCGGCGCATCGCGGTCACCCGTCTTCAGATAGGTGTCGAACCAGCGCATCATGCGCAAATTGTAATCGTAGCGCGCGGCGGCCTTCTGGTTGCCNTGGCCTTCGCCGGGATAGAACACCAGCCGCACGGGCACGTCGGGCTTGCGGATCTTCATCGCCCGGTACAGCTCGAGGCTCTGGCCCGGGTCGACGCGCGTGTCTTCCTCGCCATGCATGATCAGCAGCGGGGTGCTGGCCTTGTCGACATGGAAGATCGGCGAGACTTCGAGCATCGCCATCCAGTCGTCCCACGGCCACTTGCCGCTGTGCACATTGTACATCTCGTAAGGGATGTCGCCCGTGCCGAATTTGCTGATCTGGTTGGAAATGCCGACGAACATNACGCCCGCGGCNAATTCCTCGCTCCAGCGGGTGGAGGACCATGCCGTGGCATAGCCGCCATAGGAGCCGCCGGTCACGCCGGTGCGGTCGGCATCGGCAATCCCTTCGGCGACCAGCGCGCGCTTGGCATCGACCAGGTCGGTAAACTCGGGATCGGTGTAATTGCCCGTGTGCTGCTTGGAAAACGCGGTGCCATAGCCGGTCGAGCCGCGATAGTTGGGCAGGAACACGGCATAGCCCTGGCCCGCGGCGACATGGCCCGGCTTGGAATAGGCGGTCTGCCAGCCATTGCTGTCATGCGCCTCGGGCCCGCCATGGACATTGAGGATCAGCGGGGCACCGCCGGCCGGTACGCCGCCGACCGGTTCGATCAGCACGCCTTCGACTTCCTGCCCGTCGCGCGCGGTATAGCGGAAGGTGCGCTGCTCGCCGAAGTCGATTTCCGACAGCCAGGGATTGTGCTGCGTCCAGCGGGTGAAGCTGTCGCCATCGAGGCGGAACAGTTCGGTCGGGTGCTGCGGCGCGCTGGCCTCGACCGCGATCACCGAACCGGCGGTTTCGACATTGCTGATGATCAGCGCGCCAGGATCGATCTCGCGCTCCAGCGAACCGTCGGCATTGTGGATGCGCAGCACGCTCTGCGCGCCGACATGGACCGCGGCGACCAGGCGCCCGTCGTCCATGTATTCGACATCGACCACGGCTTCGGGCGCGCCGGCATTGTGCGGGGTGACCACGCCGCTGGCGACGTCGACGAAGTGGATCGTGGTCGCAGCCGGATCGTTCATGTCGACCGCGGCGATCAGCGCCAGCCGGCTTGCATCGGGCGATATCTCGACATCGTCGATCTTGCCCGGGGTCTCGATCACCATGCGGACGGTGCCGCTTTCCATGTCGAGGATGTTGACCTTCTTGTTGACGTATTCGTCGTCGATCAGCGTCGTCGGCGCGGTTTCGATCACGCCGGTGCGCGCGTCATCCGCGATCTGGAACGAGGTGACATAGCCGGGCAGCGAGACTTCCTGCGGCTCGGCGTCGGGCTCCATCCCGATCCGCGCACGGAACAGGCGGTTGAACTGCGGCTCTTCCTCGTAGACCACCGAATTGAAACCGGCCTTGGTTTGCGCCGTGCGATCCTTGTCTTCCTCGGCGGCGACCAGCAGGTGCATGTGGCTGCCATCGGGCGACCAGGCATAGGAGCGCACGGCCGCGCCTTCGACATGCGCCAGCTTGCGCTGCGCGCCGCCATCGACGGGGATGCCCCAGACGGCCTTCTTGTCGTCGCCGTCGGCCCACATGAAGCTGACCATGCGGCCATCGGGCGAAAACTGGATGCCCGAGACATTCATGTCGGCGGGCAGGAATTCGCGGGCATTGCCCGGGCCATAGGCCATCGACAGCTGCTGCGTGGTGGTGCCGTTCTCCTCGCCCGCGGTCACGTCGGGCAGCCGCGCGGTCGTATAGGCGACGCGCGCACCGTCGGGCGATACGGCGATGGTGCCGACGCTTTCGATCTTGGCGACGTCTTCAGGGGTCATCGGCCGGGCCTGCGCCTGTGCGGTAAGCGAAGCGGTGGCCAGCAGGGCGGCGGCAGTAAGCGGCGCGCGAAGGGTCATGTAATCGTGTCCTCTCAACGGAATGATGCGCCCGCTATAGCGCTGCGGGCGCATCGGGCAAAGTGCGGGTGCGCCCCAATTTGCCGCCGCCGGGCTGGACCCCGCCGCGCGGAACGGGTAGACGCGGTGCATCCCCGGGGAGCCATGAGGCTGAGAGGGCGGTTGAAGTCCGCCGACCCGTCGAACCTGAACCGACTAGCATCGGCGGAGGGAGTGGACCGGGCTGCATTATGGCTGGGCCCGAAGTCCGCGCTCCGCCTTCGAGGAGAGACTTCGCATGGCCGACATCAACAGCAAATTCGACATCGGGGTGACCACCGGCCCGATCCGCGGCAGCCGCAAGGTCCAGATCGGCGCGAAAAGCGGCAGCGGCGTGCGCGTCGCCATGCGCGAGATCGACCTCGAGGGCGGCGAGCCCAGCGTGCGCGTCTACGACACCTCCGGCCCCTATACGGACCCCGATGCCACGATCGACATCCGCGCCGGCCTGGAACAGAAACGCCGCGAATGGATCATGGCGCGCGGCGATGTCGAGGAATACACCGCGCGCGAGGTGAAGCCCGAGGATAACGGCCAGCTCGGCCCCGACCGTTCGGGCGGCGTCCCCGCCTTCCCCAATGTCGCGAAAAAGGTGCTGCGCGCCAAGCCCGGCATGAACGTCAGCCAGATGCATTACGCGAGGCAGGGCATCATCACGCCCGAGATGGAATATGTCGCCGAGCGCGAGAATCTGGGCCGCCAACAGGTGCGCCGCGAACTCGATGGCAATTCATGGGGCGCCGGGATCCCCGAATATGTCACCCCCGAATTCGTCCGCGACGAGATCGCCCGCGGCCGCGCGATCATCCCCAACAACATCAACCACCCCGAAACCGAACCCATGGCGATCGGGCGCAACTTCCTCGTCAAGATCAACGCCAATATCGGCAATTCGGCCGTCGCCAGCGACGTCGCGGCGGAAGTCGACAAGATGGTCTGGTCGATCCGCTGGGGCGCCGACACCGTCATGGACCTCTCGACGGGCCGCAACATCCACGACACGCGCGAATGGATCATCCGCAACAGCCCCGTTCCCATCGGCACCGTGCCGATCTACCAGGCGCTCGAAAAGGTCGGCGGCATTGCCGAAGACCTCACCTGGGAAGTGTTCCGCGACACGCTGATCGAACAGGCCGAACAGGGCGTCGACTATTTCACCATCCACGCGGGCGTGCGCCTGCCCTATGTCCCGATGACCGCCAAGCGCGTCACCGGCATCGTGTCGCGCGGCGGCTCGATCATGGCGAAATGGTGCCTCGCGCATCACAAGGAGAGCTTCCTCTACGAGCGCTTCGACGAGATCACCGAGATCATGAAGGCCTATGACATCGCCTACAGCCTCGGCGACGGCCTGCGCCCCGGCTCCATCGCCGACGCCAATGACGAAGCGCAATTCGCCGAGCTCTACACTTTGGGCGAACTCACCAAGCGCGCCTGGGAGCAGGACGTCCAGGTGATGATCGAGGGCCCCGGCCACGTGCCGATGCACAAGATCAAGGAGAACATGGACAAGCAGCTCGAGGCCTGCGGCGAAGCGCCCTTCTACACATTGGGGCCGCTCGTCACCGATATCGCGCCCGGTTACGACCACATCACCAGCGGCATCGGCGCCGCGCAGATCGGCTGGTACGGCACCGCCATGCTCTGCTACGTCACGCCTAAGGAACACCTCGGCCTGCCCGACCGCGACGATGTGAAGGTCGGCGTGGTGACCTACAAGCTCGCCGCGCACGCCGCCGATCTCGCCAAGGGCCACCCCGCCGCCAAGGTCCGCGACGACGCGCTCTCCAAGGCGCGCTTCGACTTCCGCTGGCGCGACCAGTTCAACCTCAGCCTCGACCCCGACACGGCCGAGCAGTACCACGACCAGACCCTCCCCGCAGAAGGCGCCAAGACCGCGCATTTCTGCTCCATGTGCGGGCCGAAA
>FUFK010064363.1_pt1 | contig 43031 bp, 39 predicted proteins | sample 1021851 | NCBI WGS metagenome assembly FUFK01 (sample SAMEA51879418, study PRJEB19060) | metagenome
TTTTTTACAGTGTTTACAAAATCATCAATGTTTTTGGCATCAATTTCAATATCAAATACATCGATGTCAGCAAAAATCTTAAACAAAAGACCTTTTCCCTCCATAACTGGTTTTGATGCTAAAGGGCCAATATCACCTAAACCCAAAACCGCTGTACCATTTGAAATTACAGCAACCAAGTTTGACTTAGAGGTATATTTATAAACGTTTTCAGGGTCTTCATGTATTTCTAGACATGGGTAAGCCACTCCAGGTGAGTAAGCAAGAGATAAATCACTTTGTCGTGAATAATTTTTAGATGGAATCACTTTGATCTTGCCAGGACTTGGTTTAGAATGATATAACAGAGCTTTGATTCTATCTCTTTCGTTTTTCACAATGAATAAATTTTTTTAAGCTTACAAAGTATTCAATATTAAAGGTAATAATTACAATATCCAAATGAAATGATATTATGTTTTGGCTCATTTTTTGAATCGATTGTTTAGGAATTGTTGATAGAACATCTAATAATATTATAATAGCTTTAGATGAATTAATAATTGAATTATATTTACGAGCCTCTTTGAAAGTTTTTAATAAAATATTATTCCTGTTACTTTTTTTGATTATTTCGAATAATTTATTTTCTCAGTTGAGTAAAATACATTATATACCTCCGCTAACACACGAATATTCTATTCAAGGTAATTTTGATTCTAATGCACCAGAAGATCAATGGTTCTACATATCAACGCCAAGTATTGATGAAGTTCCATTTACAATAAAGAGATCAAATGGAGACCTGATGTATTCAGGTGTTGTTTCCAATGCTAATCCATGGATTGACAGAGCGGCACCACAAGGAACCGAATACGATTATTTGTTTATAAGACGAGAAGCTACTGAAAGTATGGGTAGTTTAGCTGGATTCATAATTGAAGCTGAAAGCGATATCTATGTTTCCGTAAGATTTAATTCAAATGCAACCAATGGGGGCAATCAATATCACGCTGGAGCACTCGTTAGTAAAGGTGATTCAGGTTTTGGAAAAAGATTTAGAGCTGGTGCCCTTCAAAATCAAACTGGATCTCATTTGAATTTTGCCTCTGTTATGGCTACAGAAAATCAAACCAAAGTTACATTTACTCTACCCAACGGAGTTGAAAGTTTATTTGGGAAAACTGGAACATTTGAAGTTGTTTTGAATTATGGTCAAACATATGTTGTTGCAGCTGAACTAAATACTAATTTATCAAGTTCAAGAGAAGGAATTATCGGAATGCTGATTGAATCTGATAAATCTATAGTTGTTAACAGCGGGTCTGGTACAGGATCATTTACCGCTGATGAAGGGGGGCAAGATTATGGAATAGATCAAATTGTAGGGCGAGAACTTGTTGGAAATGAATATATTTTTATAAAAGGTGAAGGGGATGACCCATGGGAAAATATATTATTAATAGCTGATCAAGATAATACCATAATAAACGTTAATGGATTGCCACTACTGGACGACAATAACAATCAAGTAGTACTGAATAATGGTGAATTCATTATCATTGAGGGAGATAAATATTCAGATCGTGGAAACATGTATGTTAATAGCTTTAATCCTGATGATAAAATTTTTGCGTTTCAAGGTTTGGGTGCTATTTGGACTGCGCAAAACAACCAAAATCGAGCAGCTAGACAAGGAATGTTTTTTGTTCCACCACTAAGTTGTGCGAATGTTGGAGATGTTGATAATATTGCACAAATTAATTTTGTTGGAAAAGAATTTGATGATGGAGGGGCTGTAAGTTTTGTAGCTAAAAAAAATTCATCTGTAACGATCAATGGAAGTCCAATCAACCAGTTTCAAACTCAAGGTCCGTATGAGGTTGATGGAAATCCAGATTATGAAACATATTTGGTAAAAGATCTCGAGGGTAATATAACAGTCAGAGGAGATGATGAACTTTATGTTGCTTATTACAATACAAATTACTCAGCAACCACAGGTGGTTTTTACTCAGGTTTTGCCAGACCACCTACTTTTGATTTAGATGTTGAATTTGAATCATTAGGTTCGTGTATAAAAAGCGACGGATCATCAAACGTTACTATATCAGCCACAAATTTCTCAAACTTTGATAGTATTGTTTGGCAAAAATTAAATGAGCNNACNGGTNATTTTGAAGCCACTAATTNTACAACTGCAGAATTTACNCCNANTCAACCTGGTGTCTACAGACTTAAAGGTGTTCTTGAATGTACAAATATTGATTACGTTTCAGATGAAATACCAATCAGCATATGCCCAGACGATTTTGATGGCGATGGAATAATAGATAACATTGATTTAGATATCGATAATGATGGTATTTCCAATTTTTATGAATCATTGGGGGATGGTAAAATATCTTTTCAGGATCCATTGAATCCAGAAATCACTCTATCAAATGGAACAGTATTAACTGGCCTTATCTCTGGAAATGTTGTTTCAACAAGAGATGATCATGCAATTTCAAATGGATCAGTGGACAGTTCATTCGAATCACAAGTTGAAGCGGGTGTTGATCAAAGCCTAACTTACACTTTAGAATTTAGCGATAAACTAAACATTGTTGTCACTGATTCTGATATTGATGTTGCACAAAAAGTTGGAGAAAGTTTTATTTTAAAAAGCTTACCATCAACTACTAATATAACATTGCTTGATCCTGATGATAATCTTCTTGTGGATACAGATTTCGACGGAACATATGAAGATTCAACACTTGAGTTTACGTCAAACGAAATAAGATTTAAATTCAAAACAAGATCAAATTTAACTTATGAGTTTTATTCCTATCAAATTGATGGAATTAGCTTTACTCACAACTATTCGAACGTAAATGCAACTGGCGAAAGTGTTTTTGTTCCCATTGTAACTATTAAAGATTATAAATTGAATACTGATTCAACTGATGAATTAGACATGTATGATTATGATAGTGATAATGATGGATGTTTTGATGTAATNGAGGCAGGTTATGTTGATGGAGACGGAGATGGAATTTTTGGGGAGGGTATTCCTACTATTGATAATGGCGGTGTTAATTCACGTGGACAAATAATTTTTACAGATTATGAACCAAACGATGAGCCACTTAAGGATAATNATGATGTTTATTATTTTCAAAAAGTTGGTGAGCCCCCGGTGATTACTACTCAGCCGGAATCTGCAATAGCTTGTGAGGTTGGAACCACTGTTGAATTTAATGTTTCAGTTACAAGTAGCGATAACATTATTTATTCATGGTTCTATGCAACCGCTGATCAGCCAAACACATGGATACAGGTTGTGGATGACGATCAATATACAGGATCTAATAGTGAAAAATTGATTATTTCTGATGTGCAGTTAAGTATGGATGGTAATAGGTACCGAGTTGACGTTAGCACGGATGAATATGCTTGTACACAAACGACAAATGATGAAACGACATTGTTAGTTGAAGAATCATTACCAGCTGCCAATCAAATTGAAGATGTAATTGTTTGTGACGATAACTCAGTTGGTGATGACAAAGATGGTTTTATCGCTTCATTCAATTTTGAAGGTTATATTTCTGAGATATTGGGAAATGATCAAAGCGAAGATGATTTTACAGTTACCTTCCATTTATCACAGGAAAGCTCAGATGATTTAAATGATAACGGAATTGGTTTTCCATTTTCCAATACAACTGCAAATAGTCAGAAAATTTTTGTTAGAGTGATGAGTAATAAAACAGAATGCTTTAATTCAGATACATCATTTAATGCGATTGTTGCTCCTTTACCAATTCTGATCAATTCCAATGTGATTGTAGAACAATGTGATGACGATGAAAATAATGATGGAAGAACACTATTTAATTTGACAGAATTTGAGGATGATATTTCAGAAAATTATTTAAATGAATCATTTGAATATTATACAGATCCAAGTTTTTCAACTGATTCATTGATTGATAATCCAGAGTCCTATGAAAATGAAACGCTATTCAATCAAACTATTTATGTCAAAGTATTAACTAATAATCAATGTTTTAGATCTGCTCAAATTGAACTAAAAATTGGAGCTAGTGCTATCGATGAAAGCTTTTTATTAAAGTTTAGTACTTGTGAAACTTCTCCAAGTATTGAGCAAGATGGTATAGAAACTTGGAGCTCATCTGAAATATTTGGAGAAATTACAAATCAACTAATCGCTTCCGACAGTAAGTTTTCAGGGCAAAATATTACAATATTGTATTTTAATAATAAAGAGGATGCCTTGACTAAAAACAATGCAATTGATATAAATTCTACATACACAAATATTACTCCTTTTGTTCAAGATATATGGGTGTCTGTTGAAATAAATGAACTTAATACAATCTCTTGTCTAGGACTTAAAAAAGTTGCTGAGTTGTATGTAGAGCCTAGACCCATTGCCTATCCTGTATCAATTGAAAGACAGTGTGATGGTGCTCAAGGAGATGACTCCACAGATGGTCTTTTTACATTTGATACAACAACTGTAATTGATCAATTGCTTACCAATCCTGATACTGGGGTGAAACAAGATGAATCTGTGTTGACCATAACATATTTTAATGAAGATGGTTCAGAAATTTCAGCATCTGATTTTAATCCTAATTTCCTAACTGCATCTCAAACCATAACGATTCGAGTTGAAATTGACCCATCCTACCCTGACATTGTTAATCCAGATGGACTTTGCTATGACGAGACAACTCTTGAATTTATTGTAGATGATACACCTGAAGCATATCCTGTAATTATTACGCCACATTGTGATGGAGATGATGGGTACGATGATGATGATGGATTTAACGAATTCGATACAAGTAATATTTCAACAACATTACTTGGTTCAAATCAAAGTTTGGATGATTATACTATCACATATCAGTATGTAGATGAAGCTGGCAATTTATTATCATCCAACGAGCTTAGAAATCCATTCAATACACAAACTCAAACTGTAACTGCAACTATTGTAAATAATCTCAACCCCAGCTGCCCAGCAACTATGGATATAGAATTTGTGGTTAACCCCCTACCCACATTCACAGTAGATGATGACTTAACGGTTTGTATTAATCTTCCTCCCATTCCAATAGGAGTTACTTCAGCAGAAGGTGATTATACTTATACATGGACCCATACTTACAATGGCGTCAATAGTCCTTTCCCAACATCAGGCCCCACAATATTTATTGGCGTTGGCGGTACTTATTATGTTACAGCAACAGACGTTAATACGGGATGTCAAAGAACATTAAGCATTTTTGTTGAAGAATCTGAAACTGCGAGTTTTGATCTTGACGAAGATGGGACAATCACGGAAGAAGAATATAAATATTTTGTTGAAGTAAAAGATTTAACAAATGATAATAATAACACCGTAAGAATTAAAAATTTAACAGATCTTGGTATTGGTGATTATGAATTTGCAATCGATGACCCAAGTGGTCCATACCAAGATGATCCATTTTTTGAAAATGTAAGACCCGGTATTCACACTATTTACATAAGAGACAAAAAAGGTTGTGGTATTGGTCAGTTTGATGTTTCAGTAATTGGCTACAAAAAATACTTCACACCCAATGGGGATGGAATTCAAGATACATGGAGAATTCTGGGAATCAATGAATTTTTCCAGCCTAACAGTAAGGTTTACATATTTGATCGATATGGGAAGTTGTTAAAAGAACTTGACCCTGTTTTAGATGGTTGGGATGGAACATTCATTGGAAGGCCAATGCCACAAACTGATTATTGGTTTAGGGTGTTCTTAGAAGATGGACGAGAATTCAAAGGACACTTCAGTTTAGTCAGAGGTTTTGATTAGAAGCAATCGCAATCAATCGATCCTCTCAATATATTAAAACCAAGAGTGATCTGGTGAAAACCGCCAGAACCAAAATTAATATCCCCAAATTGGTATGAATAATTGTAAGAAAATACAAAATCTTTATAGTCTATTCCAAAAAGTGGTGTGACAAGTTGAAGCGTCTGTTCTTTGATTTGACCAGTTGAAACATCAACAAATTCAGCACCTTCAAGAGAATTTCTAAATGCCAACCCTGCCCAAAGTCTTCCAGACCTGAGTTTGTAATAAGCTTTCAAATTTGTGTCAATTGACTTCTCTTTAGTGAGCTCAGAAACCTGAAAGAGTACAGAGGGCTCAAAACTCCATGGTGTTTCAGTATAAAAAACGTATCCAAGTGAAGCTACAAGCCTTTTAAAGCTGGTCCTATCCCTAGGGTAGCTGTATTCNAAATCACCNTACATATTGTGAGGACTAAACAACAAGTTTTTTACAGTTAAATGAGCATAGTATTTATTTGAAACATATGATATCCCTACATCCATGTTAAAATATCCTGTATTTTCCATCAAACCTGAGATTAACGGATCGGGTACAAAATTTTGATCCAATGGATCAAAAGTTGTTTGATCCAAGGAGTTTTGAATTCCTCCAATACTTATTCCAAAAGATAATTGGTCAATTTCGTCGTCTTTGGATGGGTAAGGTCTTTTACTTAAAACCAAATCATCAGCAAAATTTATATGATGTGCGTAAGTAAGATATGCTCCTTTTTGTGAGTGATATCCATTTTGATCATTAAAAACTGTAATTCCCACTCCGGATCTTTCTGAAACTCTTAAGTCTGCGGTTAAAGTCTGTAGGTTTGGGGCTTCGACTTGATCAAACCATTGTTTTCTAACAGTGGTTCTAATCTTACCTCCAACTAGATTAACACCAGCCATCGAAGGGTGTACCAAATAATAATTTTCGGTTAAATAATCAAAATAAATAGGAATACCTTCCTGAGCTCTACTTTTGAATGTTATTAAGAAAAAAAATATAAGTAAAAATATTCTCACTAGAGTGTTTATTACAATAATTAGACCTTAAATCAAAATCACTAAAATTTCGCCTAAATATAAATTAATTTTTTTTGTTTCTAATAACAAGACCCAAGGGTATGAAAAGGAATAGAGCGTAAATATTAAACATTAGTCCAACTATTGGTATTAGTATCATCAATGAAATTATGTAAAACTTTGTTGAGGTTTTCAATCTTCAGATGAAATAAGTTTTATAAGCTCCTCTTCAGGTATTCGACCCAGATCATCAATTTTTAAAAGAAATTCATCTAGGTTTAAGCTCAATTTTTTCTTTATGTCAGTGTAATTGGAATCAAGTGATAAATTGTTTAATTCGAATGGATCATTTTCTAAGTCATAGAGTTCCTCCATTAACCTCGGAGACTTAAACCAATTATCGGACTTTTCATCAAGTTGACCAGTTAAGTGAAGACTTGTTAAATGTCTCATAAGTAACATTTGTTTTCTATATAAAACATTCAATGCATGAGAATTTTCTGGATTGTAGTTTCTGATATATTTAAACTTTGAATCCCTCACTGCTCTGATACGGTCGGGAACATTATCAAAACGATCACTTGACGTGTATAAAAACTCCCTTTCTATTTTACTCTTGTTTTTTCCAAGAAAAGCAAAACCTTGGTATTCACTTGGTGATTTCACACCTGCAATTGATAAAACTGTAGGTGCTAAATCAACAAAACTCAAAAGCTGTTTCTTATTTACTTTTTCATTTTTTCCAACAGGGAATTTGACTAAAAAAGGAACCTTAGTACCTGTTTCATAGATTGCTCTTTTATGTCTGGGAAATGGCCCTCCATGATCACTGTAAAAGAAAATATATGAATCATCATATAAATCTTCTTTTTTGAGCTTATCTATCAATTTCCCAACTCTTTCATCCATTTTGATAAGATTAGTNTAATTCACAGCCATTGAATGTCTTACAACTGAGTCATCAGGAAATATTTCAGGAACCGAAAGTTCTGATGGATTTACCATAAGTTCAGATTTATCTTCTTGCCATATACTACCTTCATGAGTGCCATGAAAATTATAAACTGCGAAAAGTGGTGATTTATCTTTCGTAAGATCATTTTTGGTTTGATATTCAGACCATGTTGAGTCATTGATTATAAAATTATAATCACCTTTTGCATCATTATATGTGAAATATCCATTTTGTCTTAAAATCATTGGAAATGTTTTAATTGACTCTGCAATTGTCGAAGAATATCTTGGGATTGACAATGAACTGTCCCATTTAGTTCTTTCTCCCAAATTTCTATCATTTTCTAAGTAGTTATCGTAATGCATGGCTCTCATATTATGTGTACCAATAGATTGAGGGTACATTCCTGTAATTATTGAACTTCTTGCAGGTGCGCAAACAGGATATGTTGCATACATATTTTCAAAAATTAAACTTTCTCTTGAAAGCTCTTCAAGATTGGGTAGAGACACATCTTTATTCCCATAAAATGGAAAAAAATATGCTGATTGATCCTCAACAGTTATCCAAATAATATTGGGCTTTTCAGTAACCGAACACCCACTAGTTAATATGACAATAATTAACAACAGTACATTTCTCATAGTTTCAAATGTAGTTATTTCATTTGCAAAAAAATTGTAATTTTCAAACTCATTTAAAATATAATTTTCTGCTTAAATTATTCAAAATACTGTCAATTGCTGTAACCTCTCTGCTGCTAATAGTCATCTCATTTCTTCATTATCAACAATTTCCAATTTACGATTGGGAATTTATTTTTGAATATATTAAAGATAATCGCCAGAAGGAAGATTTTAATTCNATTGCAACCAAACTAGGATATGATGAAAATGACAAGTTACTAATTATACACGCTGATGATGTTGGACTTAGTAAATCAGTAAATGAATCTACTTTTGAATCATTCAAAAATAACTCCATTACATCTGCTGCAATAATTATGAATACTTATGAAATGGAGGAAGGGTTAAAATTTGCAGTTGAAAATCCAAATTTTGATTTTGGAGTTCATTTGACAGTCACAAGCGAATGGAAATATCATAAATGGGGAGGTATATTGGATAAAGCTAAAACACCCTCTTTGCATAATAGCATTAATAATTTTTACTGGAATAAAAGAAAGTTCGTTAAAAATGCAGATTTAAACGAAATTAAGATGGAGCTTCAAGCTCAGATTAGTTTAGCAAAATCAATGGGGCTGGAACCTTCACATATTGATAGTCACGAGGGCGCACTATTTTTTGATCCTGAAATTTTTAAAATATATATCAATTTAGCAGTTGAAAATGATTTATTGGCATTTGTTCCAATTGAGGCAAGTATGCATTTTAATGGTGGATTGGATAAGCCAATTAATGCTGTCATAGTTGATCAATTTCATATGCTCCACGGTGGAACAAAAGTTGAGGATATTGAAAATTTTTATTTTAATGTAATTAAGAATTTAAAACCTGGATTAAGTCAAATAATTATTCATTTGGGTAAAGATGAACCCGAATTAAAAGAAATTACTGTTGATCATCCAAATTTTGATTACAGATGGAGGCAAAAAGATCATAATATCATGAATTCTAAAGAATTTAAAAAATTAATCAAAGAAAATGATATCAAGCTCATTAGTTGGATTGACTTAAAAAAGGTCTTACTGTGATGAGATTTTTTACTTTATTGCTCATACTACTAATTTCTTGCTCACCATTAAAAAAATATCCATTAAAGTCTGATAGATGGGAAAAAGATATAAAAGTTTTAGAGTCAAATGATGAAGAAGAGCCATGTGATGATGATTGTATTTTATTTGTTGGAAGTTCAAGCATTCGTCTATGGAAAGAGATAAAGTCAGATATGTCCCCTTACAAGGTTGTTAAAAGGGGGTATGGTGGTGCTCATTTTTATGACCTTATTCATTACACAAAAAGATTGGTAAAGAACCACAAACCTAGGGCAATTGCAGTTTTTGTTGCAAACGATATAACAGGGAAGAACAATAATAGTTGGTATGGAGATCTAAAACCTAAAGAGGTTCTTCAGCTTTTTAAATTTTTTACCAAAGAGATTAAATCTATTCATGGAGATATACCAATATTTGCAATTGAAACAACACCAACCATTAGTCGTTGGTCAGTTTGGGACAAAATCTCAAAAACTAATGACATGATAAAAGATTATACAGCAAAAAGGGAAAACTTAAATTATATTACCACTAGACTTGATTTTTTAGATAGTAAAGGTTATCCCAGAGAAAAATATTTCGTGAACGACAAGCTTCATCTGAACAAATTAGGATACAGGTTATGGTCAAAAATTATAAAAAATAATTTTAAGGAAAAGCTGTAATGTATATTTTAAAAAACTGGTCCAGAGGGGAAAAAATTACCAACAGAGAGGAAGTAATTTTTTTTTTGTATATTGTAACTAATTAAATTTAACTAACATTAATTAAAAATTAAAAAAATGGGATATACTCACACTAACAGCAAAGGAAAAACTTATCATCTACATTCAAAAGATGTTACTCTTAAAGGAGGTAGAAACCAAACTATTTATTATTTCGCTAAAGACGCAAGATCAAATGCATGTGATCTTCCAGCAGGAAAACAAGTAGTAGAAAGCCCAAAAACTGGTCTACCATTTGTTAAAGGAAAATAGTTTTTGCTAAAAAACAGAAAAAACCCATCTAAAAGATGGGTTTTTTTTTGCTTATTTGTTGATAATCTAATAAAGTTTTTTCAATAATTGATTTGTAATTATAATCATAATTCACTTTGATAGATTTTTTTGATAAAATCCATTCTTTTACCTTGTTCAGTCTTTTTAGCTTTAGATCAAGTAAAGTTGTTACACCAATATCACTCAGAATTGAGGCATTATACTGCTGCTCAAACTGATTTTTCATAGGAATAATCAAAAGCTTTTTATTTAAATATAACGCCTCTGATGTTGTTTCAAATCCGGCATTACTAATAATCCCTTCACATGAGAGAATACTTTGTTCAAAACCCTTATAGTCAATTGGAAAAAAACTTAAATTATTTTTCTTAAAAGACTTATTGATCTTTGGTGAAAAGACGTGCCAAATGACTTCATCAAAAGTGGAAAAAAAATTTATTATGTTTTCTATGGAAAATGACGGAAGGTATATCGTGTAGTGGTTTTTATTAATAATTTTTTTTCTTTTAATATTAGATTTTATGATGGGATAGAAACTATTTGAATTATTTTTTTTGTAATCAAATCCAATTCCCATTACTGTAGGAGCAAAATACTTAAGAATCAGTAATTCATATAATTTTGGTTTTTCTTTCTTGAAAATATTTTTCTGAATAAGGGAATATTGACGGCTCATTGAATAGCATGGAACTCCTCTCAATTTACAGGCCCATGCAGACACGGGTTCAAAGTCATTAATTATTAAATCATAATTTTTTACTTGGATATTGAGTACATCTTTTACAAAAGTGAATGGTCGAAGATTAAAAATTGTTTTAAAAATGTCCACGCCACCTTGAGATCCAAAAACAAAACTTAAGCCTCTAAGTTTAAAATCAACTTTCTCCTTGATTTCCAAAGAGTTTTGATTACCACTTGTTAGAACATCAACCTTAGCAACTTTCTTGAACTCAGGAATTAATTCATTAGCACGAGTTAAATGACCATTTCCTGTTAACTGAATACAATATAAAATTTTCATAAAAAAAGGTGATGTAAAACATCACCTTTTCAAAATTTATTATTCTTTTCTTAGAGCCATCCATTTCCAATATGGTTGACTATATACCATATCTCTAATTTCAAAATCTTTTGCTAATTCTGCAGGATATTCATATGTATTGACTCTAGAATTCATTAACTCTGCTCCATTGTTATATAAATCAAAAGTCATATAATTCCATCCAAGACCTGTTCCATATTTATCAATTCTTTTTGCCATTCCCCATGATGCTCTATTTGAATTTTCAAAATTTGTGGTTTTATAATTATCCTCCATTTTTTCATACGCTAAAGCATTTACAGGCTTTACTTTCATGTAGTTCATGACTAGAACATTTGGAATGGAATCTTGTTTTGAAGCTCTATTTTTTATAGCAAGTAGGTCTGTTTTGACAATAGTTCTTGCAGCTTGATTTTTTTGACTAAATTCCTCAAACTCTTCATCAGACCAATCTGGAAAAACAGATCTAATACCTGGATTATTATTGAAATCCTCAATGTTTTCAACAAGGGTTACAATAGCAATTTGGTGGTCAGATTCTGATGTGCTATTCATGGCCCACCAAACATCCCAACCAACAATAATTCCATCATCAATTCTTTTTTGATGGAGCTTTGACCAGTTCTCATTGATTATCTGTGCATAATTTTCACCAGGGGTTGGTTTTATATATGTTATTTGTAAAAAATTAGGATCTTGTGAGAATCCCGTGTAGCATATTAAAAATGCTAAAAGTGTAATTATTTTTTTCATGATTAAAATTGTTTTTACAAAATTAGAAAAACTTATATTATTTTGACAAGTAATCTGCTGCGGAAGTTGCTATTTGACGATATGGCTTTATATTGACTTTGAAGCCTAGGGAATTCGCCCAACCTTTTGCCACTGAAACCAATTTATTTGAGTAGAATCGATTGTCCTCATTATAATCCATATCTATTTCCAAACTTATTTTTTTATTACTTTTTAGTTCCTGGGCAATTTGGATACTTAGCTCTGTTTCTTTCCATAATCTAGTCCATATATCCTTTATTTTAGGAACAGTTTGCTTGGAGTGAATATAATGAACACCTGACTCCTTGTATCTGTAAGCAATTGCAGTGACATATTTTGTTTGATCAGAAAGTGAGTAAGAATCAGTTCCAATATGAATTTCAACGTCAGGAAACCTCTCCATTATATTTAATGTGTAAGTTATCGGGTCGATCTCTTTTCCAATTGAATTTTTAAATTTAAACACAAGTAGTTTATCTACCCTTAAAGTTCATAAATATATCAATAGGGATTTAGATGTTTAATTTAAAATATTGACAATTAATGTTAATATCTATTTTAATTATATTTTAANTCGTTTGCACTTATTGATTTCTTCCATAACTCCTGCCCATCTTTATCAAAAATTTTAATGATTAATTCTCNATTATTAGCTGGCCCTGTTACNCTCAACANTCCAAAATTNTTTTCACTGACNAAAGTTTCTTTTAAACTATATTTATTATANGATTCATCATCATCATTCACACCAGCGGTTAGAGATGAACATGTTAAGTCATAAAGAGGATAAACATCTTCACTCTCTTGCATTTTACTCAAAACAGTGTGGTGTCTATCTCCGTCAAGAAAAATAACTCCTTCAATTTTTGCTTCTCTTATTTTATCTAATAAATACTTTCGCTCTTCTGGGTATGTGGCATAATTTTCATAAACAGCTCCACTGCTTAAAACTTGTCCTCCAATTGCTATAAACTTAAAAGTAGCTTGACTAAAAGTCAAAGCATTTATCAACCAATCAATCTGGTCTTTTCCAAGAATTTCACGATACTCAGTGAAATTATTATTTGAAGTTCTATGGTATCTGTTATCCATGAGAAAAAAATCTAAATCACTCCATTGGAAAAAACCGGTTATACCACCATTACCAGTCACATCATAATTTGGATTAGTCCAAAAAAGTTTAAATATTTCAGAAGCAGTTTCTTTTAACCAAAAACTTCCATCAGAGTTNTTTGGGCCATAATCATGGTCGTCCCATGTGGCATAATGATGTGTTGANGCTAATAATGGTTGCAATTCAGTAAGGGCTCTAGTGTGAGAATATCTTTTTATAAAGCCAGTTCTGGAGTTCCAATCGGACTCCCTCAAGTAAGTATTATCCCCTAACCAAAGCATAAAATCTGGATTTTTTTTATTGATTGAGTTAAATATTTCAAAATTACTTCCATAGGGTTCACCAGGTCTGTCAAATTGCGGTTCATTGACATAACTACAACTTCCAATAACGAAGTTTACATCAGGTGGATCTGTCCTCCACTTCCAAAGTTCTTGAGTTTGGAATTCCATCTGATAATCTCGTTCAACTTTTATGTCATTTATAAATATTTCATAATTATACTTTTTTCCAGGTAAAACGTGATCAGCAATCAATTTAGCTACAAAGCCCATTTTCTTTTCTGTAATTTTTTCATCAGTTTTAAATCTAGTTGCAGGATTCTCAATTTCATAATATTCAAAATGGACTTTAGCATTTTCAGATGTTTGAACCCAAAGCAAAACCTCTTGCATTGTGGAATAACCAACCATTGGTCCAGAGTTTATTAAATCCTGTGCATATAATGGAGTGAATATTAGGCAAGATATAAGGGCTAATCTGATTTTTTTAGTGATAATATTTAATTTCATCATAAATAGTTAAAATTATAAAGTCCTCTATCAAGTTTTAATCACATTGACCAATGATAAATGATGTTACTCCTGCTTTTCTGGCGTAACATTCATTTGAATAAGTTTCATTGTTACATCCACAAACAGGCTCATAAACTTCCAAACACACAGTATCAATATTTTGATTGATTAAATCTTGATCAATGCACCTTATATCATCACTGTCTTTACCACAATGAGTAAAAAAAATTGTTAAAAAGATTATTGTAGTTAGTTTGAAAAAAGTTTTCATAATTAAATGTCAGTTGATTAAATTTACAAAATAAATTATGAGATTTTTTATCATACTCTTCTTCACTTTATCATTCTGTTTTTCACAAGACGAAAAATACCAATTAAGTACTGTTGCTTTTTACAATGTCGAAAACTTATTTGATACTGTTGATGATCCTAACAATGGTTGGGATGAATCGATGACGCCAAAGGGTCAAGATAAGTGGACAGAAAAAAAATATAGAACAAAAATCAACAATCTATCAAAAGTTATCGCAGGAATTGGAAAAGAAACCACAAATGCTCATCCTACTATCGTAGGTTTATGCGAAGTAGAAAACCGTAACGTTTTAATTGATTTAGTTCAAAGCGAAAATTTGAAAGATTTTAACTACGGTATAGTCCATTTTGATAGCCCTGACTGGAGGGGTATTGATGTTGCGTTAATTTTTGATTCAAAAAGATTTATTCCTCGTAAAGCCAAAACTTATCCCTTAGAAGTTGAATACAAAGGTAACCCAAGCTTTTCCAGGGATATCCTTGTCGTATTTGGATTTTTAGATAAAGAACCTATAAATTTTATTGTTAATCATTGGCCAAGCAGGTCTGGGGGACAAGCAGAGAGTGAACCACAGAGAGTTAAAGCTGCTGAGGTTAATAAGAGAATAATTGATTCAATTCAAAACATTGATATTAATGCAAAAATTATAAGTATGGGTGATTTTAATGACCACCCAGATGATAAGAGTTTAAAAATTTTAACCTCTACTTACAAGAAAGAAAATATTAAAACACCAGGAATGTTCAATCCAATGCAAGAACTTTCCAAAAGAGGTCGTGCCAGTTACCTATTTCGCGGTTTTCCCTCTGCAATTGATCAATTTGTTGTTTCAAACGGTTTAATCTCAAAAAATAGCAATCTTATATATTTAAAGGCAGATGTTTACATGAAAAGGTTTCTATACACTCAAGAGGGTAGATATAGGGGATACCCTGCAAGAAGTATGAGTTGGGGAGTTTTTAACCCAAATGGGTACAGCGATCACCTTCCAATTTTTCTTTTTTTGGGTAAAAAACTATAAGGCACCGCTTAAAATTTTCTGAATGGCGCTTTTCATTCTTTGTTCTGAAGATGATTTTAAATTCTTTCTACTACCAGAGCCATCTATATACAAGTTTGGAAGATGGTGAATAATATTTTCTTCAAAATCAGAGACGCATATTAATTTTTTGAATCCACAATCTTCATATATATCCGTATTAACTTTACACTTAATACTGTATTTATTTTTTATCGACATGAAGTTTGTGAAGTCATGAATTAAGCAGATTTTTTTTAACTGTTTTTTTGAAATTAAAAAACATGCTTGATGAACATTATTGAAGTGGGCAAAAACTTTGTCACCATAAATTTCTAATGAATTATAGTCCCAATCGAAATAACTATGATATCCTGGATAATATCTTCCACTTTCATTAAATTCATATTGAATTAGACCAGCAATTCGGTTTTCAGGAAGTATTTTCTCATATTNAATGAACTTATCGACATGATGCTCCAACCATAGGTGATCATTTTCTGAGTAAATAAAATAATCATGCTCATCAATTTCATCCATTATTGATTTTCTACAGGTCATGGGCAGAAAATTAAAATCATACAATCTTCCACTCCACTTTTTAGTGATTTTAAGTTTGAAAAAAATATCTTGAAAACCAAAAACTTCTAATTTTTCAAATAAGTTTAATTTATCAATTCCAGGGTTATCTAGTGGAATATTCGAGTTAACAACTATTTTAACATTGTATTTTTTAAATCCTCTTAATGCAACAATCATCTCATTTAAGTACGATATCTGATCATAACCGTAATTAACAATCACAACTAAAAGATTTTTCTTTTTACTCAAAATTTAATTTTATTTTAGATTATAAATTTAATCTATTTGTGAAATCCATTTGCACACAACTTCTTGATATTATAAAAAAAAATCTAATCACTATTAAAAAACTAAAAGACACATTTTATAAAAAAAATGATGGAAGTCATGTTTCAGAAGGCGACTTATTGATTCAAAAATTATTACAAGATGAAATTTCAAAAAATTTTAATACATATTGTTTAATTTCAGAGGAAAACGATCATATTGAAAGATGGAAAAATCACAATAATTTCATTGTATTGGATCCAATTGATGGGACAGAAAATTTTATTTCGGGTATGCTGGAATGGGGAGTGGGAATTTCTGTATTTGAAAATAATAAACACAAAGAGTCTGCTATTTTATTGCCAGATATGAATTTACAAATAGTGTCAGGTGATAAAATAATTAAAAATAAATCACGCATTGTAGGAATGTCCACAAGACACTTTAAAAAGGGACTGCAACCATGTGATAAAAATTTTGATTATCGAGCTCTTGGGTGTTCAATGATTAACATGTATTATGTTTTGACAGGATCTTTTAATCATTATGTGGATCCTATAGGTGGTTTTGTTTGGGATATATTACCTGGATTAAATCTCGCATTAGAGAACAAAATGGATGTTTATGTTGATGATAAGAAATATAATGGAGAATTTTTATCACCCGAAAAAAGATATAAGATTAAAATTTTAAATAAATAATTTTCCTTGCAGCCATAAATTTTGAAACTTGTTATTTGGGTCATATCTATCTGCTTGGAATTTTATATTAAATTTTCTGTCCCTTGGATCATTACCAACACCTGAAACATACATCCAGTTACCATAATTGCTATGAACATCATAATCAATCAACATAGATTCAAAATAATTGGCACCCCATCTCCAATCAATCAATAGTTCCTTGGATAAAAAACTTGCAACATTTTGTCTGCCTCTATTACTCATCCAGCCTGTTGATTTCAACTCGATCATGTTAGCGTTTACAAAAGGTTCATTTGTCATACCATTAATCCAATTCTGAAACTGATGCTCATCATTGAGCCAAGTATATTCTTTTTCAAGAATGCCTCCAATTTTGAAAATTTTATTTCCATATTTTAAAGAAATAAACTTGAAGAAATCTCTCCAAATTAATTCAAATATCATCCAATATGTAGACTGATTTTTCATTATATCATTTTCATATTTTCTTATTTCCCAATATATTTCTCTAGGTGAAATACATCCGTTAGCAAGCCATGCTGAAAATTTTGAGCTATAATCTTTACCCAATAAACCATTTCTAGTTTTTTTATAAAAATTAACTTTTTTAGATTCCCATAGATAATAATTTATTCTATCCTTTGCGCTTAAACATCCACCAGTAAAGGGGAAGGCGGTTCTTGAGTCCACTTCAAAGTTGTTTAAACCAAGATCTTGAAGCGATGGTAAATTATTATGCTCTTCATTAATTAAATTATCTTTCGTAAATGAGGAAATTGGCTCAACCATTTCTCTTACAACTATATTTTTCTCACAATATTTTCTAAAACTTGTGAATACATCCGACACAAAAAATTGATCCACATCACTAGGATGATATAAAAATTGATCAAAATATTTTTCTAGTTTGATATTAGAACCAATATTGTTTAATAACAATCTTTCCTCACTATTTTCTTCCTCTGTCCACTCGTCTTGAAAATAAATACAGTTAATATTATGTTCTTTAATAAATTCTGAAATAACCTTATTTGGTTCCCCAATCTTTACAATCAATGAGATATTTTTTTTTAACAATTCAATTTTTAATTCTTTAATTGATTCTAAAATAAATGATGCTCTGAAGGCACTCATTTTTGGAAATCCAAGATTATTATTAATAAAAAGTTTTGGATCAAAACAATATATCCCAAATAACCTTTTTGAATTTTTAGAGGCTTTTGTGAGTCCAGTATGATCTGAAACTCTAAGGTCATTTCTAAACCATACTAAAGAACTAACGTCCTCTACATCTTTTGCTACAGTATTTAACATTTTCCCAATTTTTTTCCCACTTCTTTCGCCAGCTAAAATTTAGTCCGCATTTCACACATACTTTGGTTGGCAGAAATGATTTTTTCAAGTTTTCAAAGTTTTTTTTTTTAATTTCAAAAACTTTGCCAGTATGAATGAAGATAAATTATTAAATAAAAAAGATGTTATAAAAAAAGGGTTTGAATTTTTGAGTAAAGACCCTGTATTGCGCTACTTAATTTCACAATTAGGTAATAAAATTGATGCTAAAGAAAGATTCAACTCAAATTATGCAGTTGCCATTTGCAATCTAATTATTGAACAACAAATAAGTTTTAGAGCAGCAATAACAATTAAAAGTAAATTCAAAAAACTAATCGATGGATTATCAAACTCCGAAATATTAAATCTTGATAACAACAAGGTTCAATCAATTGGGTTATCATTTCGAAAAGTTGAATACATGAAAAATGTTTTAATTTTTTTTGAAAAAAATAATGATAGGTTTGAAAGTTTCAGTAATGATGAAGTTTTTGACAAACTAATTTCAATCAAAGGTATCGGTAAATGGACATGTGAAATGTTTTTAATTTTTGTGCTCTTTAGACCAGATATATTTTCATTTGGGGATATTGCATTGATAAATAGTATCAAAAAAAATTACAATGTGAACTCAAGAACAGAAATAGAGAAAATCGTGAATAATTACAAGCCTTACAGAAGTATTGCCTCTTTAATTTTATGGGCATCTATTGAATCTGACACTTTTTTTAAAAAATCTATTTCTTAAAATTTTTGTTTGATTTAATTAAAAAAAAAGGCAATGGCAATAATATACAAATAGAGTAGATGATGACTACATACAATTCGTCAAAAAATAATGATGAGATAATTGTTATAAGAGATGAATATAAAACTAGTTTAAAAAAAAATTTTTTAAAGAAAATTAAATATTCTTTGAGGTTAAATTTTTCTTTTTCTTTTTTTGACATCGTATTGTAGCCTGCCAAAAGTAAGTCTGCGTTATTTTCATTTACTAGTTGCGTAGCCAACAAAATAAGAAGGTTTGAAACAAATAATAGCACAATAATTGAAAACATATTTAAATATAATCCTTTATGCTTAAAATTGCTTTTGACAAATCATACAAANATCCCTTGGATGAAAATCACCGTTTTCCAATGATTAAATACGAACTTATTCCTGAACAATTAGTTAGAGAAAACACATGCAATGATGACAATTTTTTTGTTCCTGGTATTATGGAGGATAAAAATATATTAACTACACACGANAAAACCTATTACAAAAAGTTATGTGAGTTACAACTTACAGATAAAGAAATTCGACCAATTGGATTTCCTATGAGTAAGGGATTGATCGATAGAGAGAAGCTTATTTCGCAAGGNACAATTGAATGCGTTTCTCATTCTTTAAAAAATGGGGTTTCAATGAATATAGCAGGTGGTACTCACCATGCTTTTCGTGACAGAGCTGAAGCCTTTTGCATGTTGAATGACCAAGCGGTTGGAACAAATTATTTGCTTAATAACCATCTTGCTTCAAAAATATTAATTATTGATTTGGATGTTCACCAGGGAAACGGAACTGCATCAATTTTTAATTCAGATAATCGCGTTTTCACATTATCGTTTCATGGAAAGAAAAATTACCCTTTTCACAAGGAAAAAAGCGACCTTGATATTGAGTTTGATGATGATACTGATGACAAAGAATACCTAAATAAAATGAATGAAAACATTCCTAAAGTTGTTGATGAATTCGAACCAGATTTTATTTTTTATTTATCTGGTGTAGACATTTTAAAAAATGATCGACTAGGAAGACTTGGAGTTTCGTTAGACGGATGTAAAAAAAGAGACAAGATGATTTTAGATTTATGTAAAAGAAATAACATTCCATTACAAATTAGCATGGGTGGTGGGTATTCTAGCGATTTAAAAGACATAATTGAAGCTCATTCAAACACATTCCGATTGGCACAAGAAATATTCTTCTAGTGGTCTAAATATTAGTAAATTTGCTAAATTCAAAAAAAGCTAGAATCGCAATCTGGTGCTTTTAAAAATATGTACGATGAAAAACTTTACACTTATATCATTAATAATTTTATTAACCTCTTGCAGTATGAAAATTGAACCTCCGAAAGCAGAAAAAATCCCATTTAAACATGAAATTCATGGGGATGTAAGAATTGACAATTATTACTGGTTAAATGAGCGGGATAATGAAAAGGTTATTGATTATTTGAATAATGAAAATTCATACACGAAAAAAATTCTAAAACCTACCCAAAAACTGCAAGATGAGTTATTTCAAGAAATGAAAAGCAGGATAAAAGAAGACGATACTTCTGTCCCTTATTATTACAATGAATACTGGTACATGAGAAAATATGAAAAGGGTAAAGATTATCCAATCTATTTAAGAAAATACAAGAGTCTTGATGCGGATGAGGAATTGCTTGTCGATGTGAATAAGCTTGCTGAAGGATACAGTTATTTTCAGCTCAGAGGTATTTCAATCAGTCCTGACAATAAGAAAATGGCTTATGCAGTTGATACACTATCGCGAAGAATTTATACAATCAAAATTAAAAATTTAGAGACTGGTGAGATGTACAATGAACAAATCCGAAATACTACAGGCGGTTCAACATGGGCAAATGACAATAAAACACTTTTCTATTCCTCAAGGGAGGATGTAACTCTTAGGGTAAATAAAATACACAAACACCAACTAGGTTCTGAAGTTAGTGAAGACGAATTGGTATATGAGGAAAAAGATAAAGAATTCAGTACGGGGATATACAAAACAAAATCAAATAAATTTTTAGTTATTGGATCTGGTAGTACTTTAACGAGTGAAGTCAGATATATAGATGCTGATAATCCAAGTGAAGAACCNAAACTGTTTTTAAAAAGAGTTGAGGGTCATGAATACTCAATTGATCATTACAAAAATGATTTTTATATAAAAACAAATATTAATGACGCNCATAACTTTAAAATTATGAAGACGAGTACATCTAACACAAACCTTTCTAGATGGAAAGATTTGGTGAAACATAGAGATGATGTTTTGATTGAGGACATTGAGATTTTTGATGATTACTTTGCAATTGTTGAACGAAATGATGGATTGATGAAAGTAAATATAAAATCTTGGGATGGTGAAAAAGACTATTATTTGCCGGTTGGAAGTGAAACATATGATTTGAGTTTATCCACTAATCTAGATTTTTCATCAAATCTTCTTAGATACAACTATACTTCCTTTACCACACCTTCATCAGTCATAGATTTTGACATGGATACAATGGAAAAAAATATTCTTAAAAAAACCGAGGTGGTTGATGAATCTTTTAAAGAATCGAATTATGTTTCTGAAAGAATTTTTGCAGAATCACACGATGGAGTTATGATACCCATTTCTATTGTTAGACATGTTGATACAGAATTGAACGAAAGCACACCTCTACTACTCTATGGTTATGGTTCTTATGGCATAACAAATGATCCTAGATTTTCATCAACAAGATTAAGTCTATTAAATAGAGGTTTTGTTTATGCAACTGCGCATATTAGGGGGAGTGAATATTTTGGAAGAAAATGGTATGAGGACGGAAAATTATTTAAGAAAAAAAATACTTTTTTTGATTTCGTAGCATGTGCTAAACATTTGATAAACATTAACTATACATCACCTGAGCATATATATGCAATGGGTGGTTCAGCAGGTGGACTTTTAATGGGTGCCGTTTTAAATTTAGAGCCAACATTATTCAACGGTGTTATTTCAGCAGTACCATTTGTTGATGTAATGACTACTATGTTAGATGAAACTATTCCTTTAACGACCTTAGAGTATGATGAATGGGGAAACCCTAACGAAAAAGATTACTATGATTACATGAGATCATACTCACCTTATGACAATTTGCAGAATACAGACTACACAAATATTCTCGTAACAACTGGACTTCATGATTCTCAAGTTCAATATTTTGAACCCGCAAAATGGGTTGCAAAACTTAGAGATTTTAATACATCTGAAAATAAAATTTTACTTCACACAAATATGGATACTGGCCATGGTGGAGCTTCAGGCAGATTTGAATCATTGAAAGAGATTGCTTTAGATTATGCTTTTTTCATTGGTCTGGAGAACAAAACAATCAAATAATATTAAGTTGAAAAAAATTTTAATCCTCTTTCTAATTTTTATATCATGTAATAGTAAGAACATTAAGCCTAGGATTGGTATAGCTGGAATTTGGATTGAAGCTAGTACTTTTTCACCAATTAGTTCAACAGAAAAAAACTTTAACATAAAATACAGTTCAGAAATTTTCTCTAATTATTCATTTTTTGATCAGAGTTACATTGATAAAGCTGACTGGTTTCCAAGCATGACTGCAAGAGCACTACCTGGTGGTGTCGTTAGTAGGTCAGCCTATGAATCAATGGTCCTACAAATCCTTCAGATTACAAAACAAACTTTACCACTAGATGGGTTAATTCTTGATCTTCATGGTGCAATGAATGTTGAGGGTATGGATGACCCTGAAGGAGATTTCATCAAAAGAATTAGAAATATTGTTGGTAAAAAAACAATTATATCAACAACAATGGATTTACATGGGAATGTGTCGTATGATTTAATTAAAAATACTGACTTGATAACTTGTTACAGAAAGGCACCACATGAAGATGCTATGGATACAAAACAAAGATCATTCGATAATTTAATAACCAGACTTGAGAATGGAAAAGGCAAACCTAAATATAAAGCTTGGTCAGATGTCCCAATTCTTCTTCCTGGTGAAAAAACTAGTACTCGCGTAGAACCTGGAAAATCATTGTATGGAAAAATTGATGAGTTGGTTGATAAAAAAGGGGTAATTGATGTTGGTATATGGACAGGTTATGCCTGGGGAGATAAACCAAGAAACCGGGCAGCAGTCGTAACTATTGGAGACAATAAAGAAAATGTTATCGGAGCTACTGAGGAGCTGGCTAATTATTTTTGGTCAATTAGGAATGATTTTGAGTTTGTGGCCCCCACAACATCACTTGAAAATAGTATTGAACAAGCAATGTTGTATTTAAAGGAAAAAAAGGACAACAAACCATTTATAATCAGTGATATGGGTGACAATCCTACAGCCGGAGGTTCAGGTGATGTAACTTGGACTTTGAATAAAATTTTAACAAACAGTAATCTTAATAAAGTAAATGGTCCAGAAGTAATATATGCGTCTATACCTGGGCCAGATTTGATCAAAAATGCTTTAAATACAAAAATTGGGGATGAAGTTTTTGGATATGTAGGTGCCATGTATGATGACAGATTTTCTCCTCCAATTTTATTAAAAGGAATTCTTAAGTCTGTTAAAATGGGAGATATGAATGCTGATGCAGAGGTTGTTGTTAAAGTGAATAATATTAATATAATTGTAACAAATAGAAGAAAACCATATCATTATATTTCTGATTTTAAAAAACTTGACCTTGAGCCAAAAAGCACAGACATTTTAATTGTAAAAATTGGTTACTTGGTTCCTGAACTATATGAAATTCGAGGTGATTGGGTTATGGCATTAACTCCAGGCGGAGTAGATCAAGATTTACTGAGGTTGGACTACAAAGAAATCGTAAGACCAGTTTTTCCATTGGATACCGAAATTGATAATCCAGACTTGAGTGCTANACTAATACCAAAATCGAATTAAAATGGAAATTAAGCTCACTCATATTGATAATTATCATTCAAAAATTGAAAATTTAAATGGTAATTATATTGAAATCGATGATAAAAGTAATTTAGAGCCAAAAGGTGTAAGTCCAATGGAATTGTTATTAATGGGAATAGCTGGATGCAGTAGTATTGATATTATTTCAATTTTAAAAAAACAGAAGCAAAATTTCAAAGATCTTAGAATTAAAGTAAATGGTTTTAGGGAGAAAAAGGAACCACCTGCAATTTTTAAAAAAATTCATGCTGATGTCTACATTGATGGTAATGTGGATCCAAAAAAGGCCATGAAAGCAGCACAACTTTCTTTTGAAAAGTATTGTTCAGTCTCCAAAACTTTGGAAGCAACTGCAGAAATTACATACAGCGTGATAGTTAACAATAAAATATGCTAATATGAACGTAAGTAATTTGAAATATAAGGAAGTATTTCCAGGTTTAAAGGGAAAATTAATTCACGGAAAAAACATAAGCTGGGCATTTTGGGAAGTAAAAAAAGGGGCAGTTGTACCAGAACATTCTCATATACATGAGCAAATAATGTATGTTTTAGAGGGCGAGTTTAGATTGACTGTTGAGGGAAAAAGTAAAGTTTACAAGAAAAATGATTATGTTGTCATTTCATCAAATGTTAGTCATGAAGGTGAGGCATTAACAGACTGTAAGCTTATGGATGTTTTCAGTCCTGTTAGAGAAGATTATATGTAATAAGTGAAAATTTCATTACAAAATAAAAAGGCATTAATTGGAGGAAGTAGTAAAGGCTTAGGCTTTGCAGTTGCCGAACAATTAGCCCTATCGGGTGCGCAAGTAACAATTGTCTCAAGTAATGAACTATTATTAAAAGAAAGAGTTTTAGCCCTTAATAAAAAGACGGCTTTAAAACATAATTTTTTAGTGTGTAATTATAATGACCATGAAAGTTACGCGAAAAAAATTTCAGAATATTTTGACGTTAACACTATTGATATTTTAGTCAACAATACACAAGGGCCAATAGCTGGAGATGTCAACAGTGTATCCATAAATGATTACCAAAATGCCTTTGATTTATTATTTAAAAATATTGTATTAACAACCACTTTGGCATTAAAAAATATGAAAAAAAATGAATGGGGAAGGATTATAAATATGGCATCCGTCTCTGTCAAAGAACCCCTAAGATACTTAGCGCTTTCCAATACTATTAGATCAGCATTAACGACTTGGGGTAAAACTTTATCCAATGAAGTTGCGAAGTCAAATATAACCGTAAATAATATTTTAACTGGATATTTTAATACCGAAAGGCTTGAACAACTTAACTCAGAAAAGGCAAAAAAAATGGGCATAAAAGTTGAAGAAGTTTTTGATGCAATGAAAAATCAAGTACCAGCGAAAAGGATTGGAAATCCAAAAGAATTTGGTTACCTAGCAACTTTTTTAAGCTCTGATTACGCAAGCTATATTAATGGTATTAACATAGCAATTGACGGGGGTTTAATTAAATCATTATAAGTTTTAATTTTGACAAGATGTTAGAAACAAAAAATTTAAGATTTAAATATGATGACGACTCAGAGTTGAGTTTCCCTGATATGAAAACATCAAAAGAAAATCTTTTAATATTGGGGGCATCTGGAGTTGGTAAAACTACTTTTCTTCACCTACTTTCTGGATTATTAAAACCCTTAGAAGGTGAAATTGATTTAATAGGAACTCCAATATCTAAATTGACAATGAGCGAGATGGATCGATTTAGGGGTAAAAATATTGGTATTGTTTTTCAAAAACCTCATTTTATCAACTCTCTAACAGTTAAAGAAAATTTACAATTGGCTCAATATATCTCAAAAAAAATTGACAAAACAAGAATTAGTTCTTTGTTAGAAAGTTTAGGAATTGTGGATAAAGCCAACAAAAAAACCCTGAACTTAAGCCAAGGTGAAAAACAAAGAGTTGCAATAGCGTTAGCAATTGTTAATTCGCCAAAGTTAATTTTAGCTGATGAGCCAACGTCGAGTTTAGATGATTTGAATTGTGATAAAGTTATTAATCTCTTAAAGAATCAAGCTGCAAAATATAAAGCAAAATTAATAATCATAACACACGACTACAGGTTGAAAAAACATTTTAAAAATACTTTGTCCTTATGAACATTTTTAAACTAAGTTTTAAAAATATTTTTCACAAACCAGTGGGTACAATTCTTAGTATAGTTTTGCTTACACTTGCCGTTGGTATAATTTCAATATTGATTCATGTCAATTCATCAATCGAAAATCAAATGAACAATAATCTAAAAGGAATTGACATGGTTGTTGGGGCCAAGGGTAGCCCTTTGCAATTAATTTTATCATCTGTTTATCATGTGGATTCTCCTACAGGTAATATTAGTTTGGCAGACGCAAAATCTATTACAAACAACCGAATGGTGAAAAATAGCACCAAACTTTCATTTGGAGACAATCACAAAGGATTTAAGATTGTTGGTACTGAAAAGAGTTTTTTAGAATTATACAATTGTANTATTNAAAATGGTAGGGTTTGGGAAAAAAGTTTGGAAGCAGTAGTTGGAAAAAAAGCTGCTCAAATTCTAGATTTAAAAATCGGTGATGAATTCACTAGTTCACACGGACTGGGAGATTATGGTGAGTCTCACGAAGATTCTGTATTTGAAGTTGTTGGTATTTTGGAGTATTCTGGATCTGTAGCTGATCAGTTAATTCTTACATCACTTGAAAGTGTGTGGGATATCCACGATGAACATGACCATGAGCATGATGATGAACATGACCATGAGCATGATGATGAACATGACCATGAGCATGATGATGAACATGACCATGAGCATGATGATGAACACGACCATGAGCATGATGATGAACACGACCATGAGCATGATGATGAACACGACCAAGGAGATGAGGATGGAAAAGAAATTACATCAATTTTAATCAAATTTGATAGCCCAATGAATATAATAAGCTTCCCCAGATACATAAATGAGGAGACCAATATGCAAGCTGCAGTTCCATCTTATGAAATTTCCAGATTATTTAAAATTTTTGGAATTGGTTTTGAAACGCTAACTTATTTGGCTTATTTGATAATGTTTGTGTCTGGACTCAGTTTGTTTCTAAATTTATTGAACTCTCTGAGAGAAAGAAGGTATGAAATGGCATTAATTAGAACAATTGGTGGAACAAAAATTCAAACATCTTTGATGTTATTCTACGAAAGCATCATATTATGTCTAATTGGATTCTTTGGTGGTATAATTCTTTCTCGCTTTGGGATATTAATTACCTCCAGTTTATTAGAAGAAAGTTTAAATTATTCCATTTCAATTCCTATATTTCTATCAGTTCAAGAATTTATACTGTTAATTTTCTCAATTTCAATTGGTATTTTTGCATGTATTGTTCCTGCTTACAGTGTATACAATATGAATATCTCAAAGACATTGACCGATGAATAAGCTCATATTAATACTTTTTATTTTTTTTAGCTCTGATTTGATATCTCAAATTGATATAGATTGGATTAAATTAAGGGACGTATATTATAAGTCTGAGTATAGGGAAGATGTAGATGGTTACTATCAAACACCATATTTTGGAAAATCTGTTGAAGAACTTGATAATAAAGAAGTTAGAATTACTGGATTTATGCTAACATTATCACCTGATGAGGATATATATGTTCTATCTCAAAACCCTTATGCCGATTGTTTTTTTTGTGGATACGGTGGTCCTGAATCGGCCATTGAATTAAGATTAAAACCAGGTCATGAATCCTTCTTAATGGATGAATTGGTTACAGTAACTGGAAGACTAGAGTTAAATAGGATTGATATTAGCAGTGGAGTATACATCATGCACGATGCAATAGCCATTAAGAACTAAACTAAAATGAAAACTTATAGATTGTCTCTGTTTCATAAACCTCCCCTTTGTTTAAAGTCACTGAGGGGTATTCTTTTTGGTTTGGAGAGTTTGGGAAATGTTGAGTCTCCAAACAAAATCCTGAATACTTTTCATATAATTTTTTATCCTTTGACTCTAAGCTACCGTCAAGGAAATTTCCGGTATATAACTGTAAGCCAGGCTGATCTGTAAAAATATCCATCTTTATTCCTGTCTTTGGACTCTCAACAGAACCTATTTTTTTTAGTTTTCCGTTATGATTATTTAAAACAAAGCAATGATCATAACCATTCCCAATCTTGAGCTGAATATCATCAACAAAAATATCTGATCCAATTTTTTTTGGATTATTAAAGTCAAAAGGAGTCGATTCAACTTTTTCATAAGGACCATATGGAATCATATTTTTATTAACAGGCAAGTAATATGTTGCATCAATACTAAGAATATGGTCTAATACATTACCGCTACTTTCGCCCGATAAGTTGAAATAAGAATGCTGAGTGAGATTAATAATTGTTTTTTTATCTGTCGAAGCTGTATATTTTATCTTTAATTCATTGTAGTCATTCAAACTATATTCGACACCTACAATTAAATTGCCAGGAAAACCCTCTTCCATATCTTTGGAAAAGTACTCAAAATATAGTGATTGATTATTTGATTTTTCCTCGATGAATTTCCAAAATACTTTATCAAAACCTACCAAACCTCCATGTAAAGAGTTGGGTCCATTATTTAGCTCAAGATTATATTCAACTTCATCCAATGAAAAAGTGCCATCTGAAATTCTATTGCCATACCTTCCAATTATGGCCCCGAAGTACGGGTTATTTTCATAATAATTGTTAAAATCATTAAATCCCAATACTACATCTTTTAAGGATCCTGACGAATCAGGAACATTAAGATTGGTAATAATTGCTCCATAATTAATAACCTCCATAGACAAACCATTGGAGTTGGTTAACTTAAATTTCTTAACAACCTCACCATTAGGTGCCTTACCAAAATCAGACATGGATACTTTGTTTACAGAATTGTTTGAACACGAAATCAAAATTAATAATGAAAAAAATACTTTTAATAATGTTTTAAACATTATACTAATTTTATGTTTTAAATTTATGATTATAAAATGAATTTTTCATGAAAAAAATTTTCACTTGTATTGTTCTATTTTCAAGTAGTCTTATATTTAGTCAAGAATCCTTCACCAGACAGGATACACTTAGAGGGACCATAACACCTGAAAGGGAATGGTGGGATTTAACATATTACCATCTCGATGTAAAAGTTGATCCCGAGAAAAAATTCATTTCCGGATCTAACACTATTCACTACAGAGTTTTAGAAAATAAGGATAGAATGCAAATTGATTTACAAGCTCCTTTAAACATCACGAAAGTAATACAAGACAATAAAGAATTAAGCTTTGAAAAAGAAGGTAATGCCCATTTTATCAAATTAAGAAGTAAACAAAAAAAAGGAAAAATTAAGTCCATTGAAGTTTTTTATGAAGGAAATCCAAAAGTAGCGGTTAGGCCACCGTGGGACGGTGGACTTACCTGGTCAAAAGATGCAAACGGAAATCACTTTATAGCCAATAGTAACCAAGGTATAGGAGCCAGTATATGGTGGCCTTTAAAAGATCATATGTATGATGAGGTAGATAGTATGCTAATTAGTGCAAATGTTCCAAAAAATTTAATGGACGTATCCAATGGTAGACTGAGAAAAGTTGTTCAATTTGAGGATTCAAAAACATACTATTGGTTTGTGTCTAACCCTATTAATAACTACGGAGTAAATATCAATGTTGCAGACTATGCAATGTTTAGTGAGGTTTACAAGGGCGAAAAGGGTGATTTAGATTTGGTTTATTATGTCTTGAAGGAAAATTTAGAAAGGGCAAAAACTCATTTTAAACAAGTCCCAAAAATGATGGAAGCATTTGAATATTGGTTTGGTCCATACCCTTTTTATGAAGATAGTTTCAAAGTAGTTGAAGTTCCATATTTAGGCATGGAACATCAAAGTTCAATAACATATGGAAACAAATATATGAGAGGTTATCTAGGTGGAGATTTATCCGGAACTGGCCATGGACTTAAATTCGATTACATAATTATACATGAAGCAGGTCACGAATGGTTTGCTAACAGCATTACATACAAGGATCCAGCAGATATGTGGATACATGAAGGATTCACTGCATATTCTGAAAATTTATTTTTAGATTACTACTATGGAAAAGAGGTTTCAGCTGATTATGTAATTGGAACAAGAAGAGGAATTAGAAATCAAAGTCCAGTGATAGGCCCCTATGGTGTCAACAAGAGAGGGTCTGATATGTATAACAAAGGTGCCAATATTTTACACACCATTCGTCAATTTTGTGAATCTGACGAACAATGGAGGATGATACTGAGAGGTCTAAATAAAGAATTTTACCATCAGACTGTTAGTACTGAACAAATTGAAAATTATATAGATGAACAGCTTAATATTGATTTGAAGGTGTTTTTTGATCAATATCTTAGGGACCCACGAGTACCTACTTTGGAATATAGTATTCACAATGGTATTCTAAAATACAAATGGACAAATACGATTGAAGGTTTTCATATGCCTTTGGAAATATATGCAGGTGATAATAAATTAAAAATACATCCAACAAATAAAATTCAAGAATTAGAATTAAATGATGAAGATATAACGATCGATAGGGATTATTATGTATTTAAATCGAAGATTGATTAATTATTTTCAGCTATCTCTTTTCGAGGGTACTTACAACATCCGTGCAGATTATTATAAGCTTCATCAGTTGCTAAAAATGTCCCGTTATCGTGCCCTGCAACAGCGATTGCTTTTCTAATATCTTCAATTGTAGTAACTCTAGCATTATATATTAAGGATATTTTGTTTGATGGAATATCCCAGTTTGAATATTTAACACCTTTGACTTTATAAGTGGCTTTTTCAATTCTATTTTTACACATTCCNCACATCCCTAATACTTCAAAGGATGCCTTTTCATTCTTGTCATTTTCTTGTGAAAAAATAAAAAGTGGAGCCAACAAGAAGATTAAAACAATTTTTTTCATATTACTAATTTAAAATTTTAAAACGAAATCCTGCGTAAAAACTCGCTCCAAAAATTGGGCCATGAATAATGGATGCATCAAAAAGTGAATTAGACGGGTCCTCTGCAAAAATGATTGGATTTTCTTGTTTATAATTAAGTAGATTTTCTCCTCCAGCATATAGTTCAAACTTTTCGGAGAAAACTTTTGTAACCTGGGCATTAATAAATGTTTGTGGATTGGTATGGCTGGCAGTGTCCCTGGGGTTTCTCATGAGTCGTTGTTTCCCTACTCTATTAAGTGTAAAATCGAACTTCCATAATTTACCATCATTATTTTGAGATTCATATCCAATATTAAGAAAAAAGATTTCACTTGGTTGCAATGGTTTAGATTTAATACCATCATTATATGAGATTTGAACATCGTAATTTTTGTAAGCTGTGGTCATATTAAATCTATTTATCGAATAAATGATTTCAGCTTGAAAGCTCTGATAATACGATTTTTTATCTGATGAATTATAAATATGTACGATTCCAGGATACTCAAAATCTATAATGACTTTATCATCAAAATCGGTTTTAAAATAGTCAATGATAAAATTACCTTGGCCACCAAAAAGATTAAATCCTTTATCTAAACTGAGTCCATAGTTTGTTGCTTTTTCAGGATTCAAACCATATGTCGAATTTCCTTGTCCACTATCGACAATTTCTATGGACCTATTGGAAAAAAACATTTGTTGATTTTCAGCATAAATATTAGCAATTTTTCTGCCTTGTCCGTAGGAGGCTTTGACAACGAATCTATCTAAAGGAGTATATCTTAAATGAAATCTAGGTGTAAAAAACGAACCCATGTTATTATGGGTATCGTACCTGAGTCCAGCAACAAAATTTAAGTTGTTGAAATTGTCAAAACTGTATTCAAAAAAACCACCAAATGAGTTGTCTTTTCTACCAACATCACTTCTATTTAAAATTTCATCATAAACATCTGATGTATAATTTAAACCAAATTTAATTTTATTTTGCGTGTTGGTTATTATACTGTTATAAACAACATTGGAAAAGAAACTATTTTGATTTATATCATAATTTCTAAAACCATAAAGTGAATTTTGATCATGAGAACTGTATGCTAATTGAATTCCTAAACTTTGAAAAGGTAAATTTGGATTAACATAACCAAGCTTAAAAGATGAATCAAACCTTTTTGTTGATATTTCACCATTCCAAACATTTCTAGATTCATTATTATTCATTCCAAATATCTTCTCATCATCTAAATATCTGATGTTAAAAAACCCAACAATGCCATTTATGGCGTCAGTATATTGCCATTTATTTAAAAAGTTATTTTGATCTTGAAGAGGCTTTTCTAAAAAACCATCATTATTCTTGTCATTTTTTTTATCCCTACGATTGTGATGAAGAAAAAAAGTAGTTGTTATCTTTTCACTGACCTTTTCGTTCAAATGAGCATTCATTTCTATTCTTCCATCAAAACCATAAAATCCATTTAGAAACAATGGTATATCGTTAAGAGGTTTTTTCAACTCCGCATTTATTTGCCCTGCAATACTTTCAAAACCGTTAACAACACTACCCATTCCTTTTGTTACTTGAATACTTTCTACCCATGTTCCAGGTGTAAAAGAAAGTCCAAATGCTTGAGATGCACCTCGAACCATTGGAATATTTTCTTCAGTAATCAATATGTAAGGGCTTTTCAATCCGAGCATTTCTATTTTTTTAGAACCTGTTAAAGCATCTGAGTGATTCACGTCTACTGCTGGATTTGTTTCAAAACTTTCAGAAAGATTACAGCAAGCTGCTTTCAACAATTCTTGTTCACTTATTAATACAACATTTTGAGCCATTGAGTAAATCCTTTGAGTGGGATTTTTTTTCTTGATTACAGTAACCTCATCCAAATCGTTATCATCCACTCTCAAGAAATGATCAAAATACTTTTGCTCTTTAACTTGGATTGTATCATTTACAAAACCTATGTAACTAATTATAAGTTTACTATTATTTACAGTTTTTTCAATTGAAAACTCGCCCTCCTGATTGGTAACAGTACCCTGACTGGAATTCAACCAGTAAATATTTGCTCCCTCGATTGGATAATCTATATTGTCAGATTTAAATAAAACTTTTCCGCTAATTGTTTCTTGTGAAAAGGCTATAATAGGAAGAAAAAAAATGGTAAAATATTTAAAGTATTTTTTCATTTAATAAAGTCTAAGCAATATTAGTGCAAAAAATAATTAGTTGTACTTAAAATTTCGTTAAATTGATTGAGTGAAAAAAGAATCACACATGATGTCTTATGGCTACAACCCTGACTGGAGTGAGGGATCTGTCAAGCCACCTATCTTTCAAACATCAACATTTGTTTTTAAAAATGCTGCTGAAGGTAAAAGGTTTTTTGAAGTTGCCTATGCTAAATCCAAGTTGAAGAAAAATGAACAACTTGGTTTAATTTACTCAAGATTAAATAACCCCAATATGCAAATATTGGAGGAAAGGTTGGCAGTCCTGGAGGGAAGTGAAGATGCGGCAGCTTTTGTCAGTGGGATGAGTGCAATTTCAACTGTTATGTTGGCTTTTTTAAAACCAGGTGATCTACTATTAATAAGTAATCCAACCTATGGTGGTACGCATACTTTTGTGAATAACTACCTAAAAGAAATTGGTGTTCACGTCATATCTTTTGATTTTGACCATAATTATGATGATATCTTGAACAAATTGAAACAATCAGGATTAGAAAATAAATTAAAAATGATATATGTAGAGACCCCTGCCAATCCAACAAACACGCTGATTGATTTAAAAATGGTAAATGATGTAAAGAAAACCGTAAGCAAAAAAATTGGTTGTGAAATTATTTCTGTTTGCGACAATACATACTTGGGTCCAATATGGCAGAATCCTCTAGAATTTGGAATAGACCTAACGTGTTATTCCGCAACAAAATTCTTGAATGGACATAGTGATGTTATAGCTGGTGCTGTCATGGGTTCAAAAGATGTTATATCCCAAGTAAAATATTTAAGGACCTTTTTAGGAGGCATGATTGCACCCTATACTGCATGGTTATTAACGCGAAGTCTTGAAACATTACATGTAAGAATGAATTATCAGGCTGAAAATAGTGTTAAAATTGTTGATTTCTTAAAAACACATCAAAATGTACTAAGTATTTACTACCCTGGCGATGAAGATATGGACCAGCGTCAAAATGAGATTTATAAGACTCAGTGTACTCATGGAGGTGCCATGATAGCATTTACAGTTAAAGGAAACGAAAAAGGTGCTTTCAAATTTCTGGATTCATTAAATCTCATCAAACTTGCCGTCAGTTTAGGAAGTAATGAAAGTTTGGCTCAACATCCTTACTCTATGACCCATTCAGACGTTCCCGNTGGCGTAAAAAATAGTATCGGAATTACTGAAGGTTTAATAAGACTNAGTGTTGGCATAGAATATGCTGATGATATTATAAGTGATCTAAAACAAGCACTTGATAAAATATGAAATTAAATTATTCTTTATTCACAATATTAATTTTCACATTATTTTCATGCGAAAATGAAAATTCTGATTCAAACGAATTAGATCAAACTGAAGAGGTTCAAATTGAACTTGGTAAAACAAATCAAACAATTGAACATAACGGAATTACCAGAACATATGTTCAATATGTGCCAAATTCATATAACCATGAAAATCCTACGCCACTTGTAATTAATTTTCATGGAAATGGTGGTGATGCTCAAGCATACGCTGATTCTACAGGAGATTTTTATGAGTTTCACAATGTCTCTGAATCAGGAAAATTTATTGTTGTATATCCCCAAGGAGTAATTAGGGTGAAAGGAGCTGCTGAATGGGATCCTGGAGATAACAGTAGCACAAATATTAATGATAATGATTTATTTTTTACAGAAAAATTAATCGAAGATATTGACAAGACTTATAATATTGATCTTAGTAAAGTTTATGCTGTTGGTTTTTCAAATGGTGGGATGATGGCATACGGACTTGCTTGCAAAAGACCTTCAAAAATTGCTGCTATCGGAATTATGTCTGGCATCATGCTTCCAGATAATACCTGCTTTTCTGATGAGTACACTTCCGTGATTCACTTTCATGGAACTTATGATGATTCAATTCCCTTCAACGGAGAATTTGATTTTGACTCCGTTCCCTATGTTGTAAATTTTTGGTTAAATCACAACTCAATTCCTCTATCTAGTGAGACAATTACTCAACTTAATGGAGGGGTTGGCACAAAAACTGAATACACTGGTGGAAATGGTAATACTGATTTCACACTATATAAAATTGATGAAGAATATGGCAAACAAGGCGGTCATGTTTGGTTTGGAGATGCAATAAATGGNAAAATTCCAGGACAAATAATGTGGGATTTTTTNTCTAACTACACGACCAATGACTAGTTCTGAGGAATATCTTGATTGATAATATTCATATCAACTGAAAAATCTTTTTTGTCTAGAAAATGTTTGCTGAAAAAATCTGCCTTCAACCAAAAGAAATATTCACTCATACTACCAAAACCATGACGTTGACCAGGCAAAATCATAAAGGAAAATCTCTTATTTTCCTTTATTAATGCGTCTACAACTCTCATTGTGGCAGCAGGATGAACATTATTATCCAAATCTCCTGTGACCAATAGAAGATGTCCCTTCAAATTTTTAGCAATATCTTGATTTTTATCTATATCATATACATATTCGATTTTACCATCCTGATTCTCTTTTTTCTCAATTCCATGATGACTTTCACTCCACCAACTATTATAAATTGAATTGTCATGATTTCCAGCTGATGACACAGCAACTTTGAAAAAATCAGGGTAAACTAACATTGCTGCCGTTGACATAAAACCTCCACCAGAATGACCGAAAATTCCAATTTTATTTTTATCTAAAAAGTCATGTCTCGATACAAGTTGTTCAGCAACGTATTTTTTATCTGCTAAACCATAATCTCTTAAATTTCCATAACCATAATTATGGTACCACTTAGATCTATCAGGATGACCTCCCCTATTGCCTAAGGTGACGACAATAAATCCAATTTGTGCCAACATATCCTTCCTTGACCATCGATAATCAGCTGAAAAAGATTTATCAACTGCTTCAGTTTGAGGGCCAGGGTAAACATATTCAATTAAAGGATATTTTTTTGTTGGATCAAAATCAAAAGGTTTGTACATAACTCCATAAATATCAGTTATACCATCATTAGCCTTTGCTTTAAATGGCTCAGGGAATTTGTAACCAGCATCAAACAAGGCGCTTAAGTCAGCAGTTTCTAAATTTAGAATTACGTTTCCATTACCATCCCTAAGTTCAGATTTTGGTATGGTATTAACTCTCGAATAATTATTTACAAAGAAGCCTGTGTCCCCAAAATAACTTGTATTATTAAAATTTCCAGGGTTTAAAACTTTTTGATTAGTTCCAGTTAAAGTAACACTGTAAACATGTTCATAATATGGGTCAATATTTTTATCAAACCCGTGAGCTGTAAAGAATATTTTGTTGTTTTTAAGATCATGCGAAACCACATTATCAACATGATAAGGACCACTAGTTAGCCTATTAATTAATTTTCCTTTATTATTATATCTATATAAATGACCCCAACCGTCTCTTTCTGACCAGTAGATAATTTCATTTTCATCATTGATTAATTTTATTTGTTTTCTATTATAAATATCATGGTAAGTATTGGTTTCCTCTGTAATTAATAGTTCCGGGGTATAATTTCCTTTTCTAGCAACATATGTATCAAGCTTCTTTTTATCTCTGCTGATCACTTGAAAGTATATATCACCTTTTTTGGATAAAATCATTGAGGGTTTAAAATCATTACTCATTTCAGATTTTTTAAGCTGATAATTAAATAAGTAAATGTCTTTTTGTTGTGTTGTATCCAAACTAATTTGATTAACATCTTTTGATTTTACATCAAAAACCAACAAACTAGATTTTGGATATTCTTGCTCGCCAGCCATGTGATATTTGTATGTCTCTAATTTTGGTCTTTTTCCAAGTGAATTCAAGACCCATAGGTCCTCGATATGTCTATTGTCAACTTTTTTATATACAAAGCTTTCTGAATTGTGTGACCATAAAATATTAACTCTTTTTCTATCGGTTTCATCATCTTCACCGGAGTCCCATCTAGATCCTGTACCATAATCGAAATGCTTTTCACCATCCTCAGTCCATTTATTCTCTACAATAGTTGAATCATTTTCATCCTTTACAGCTTTGAGGAAATTTTCTTTATCCATCCAATAAATATTGTATTTTTTTGAAAAAACAACTATTGTACTGTCAGGCGAGATATTAGCCCATTTTTTCCACTTTTCCTCTTTCTTCTTTTTATTACTTATAACCTCTAAATAATTTCCGCCAATTTTATATTCAAATAAATATTCTTTTTTTTCTTTTTTAGTTGAATCATCTTCACTTTCAACCATCTCCTGAGACTTAACTCTGAACTGAAATGATTTTCCATCATCAGAAAATTTAAAATTAAATTTTGGTAGGTTTTGCCCATCATAAGGGTCTTTAGTTATTTCAGTCAACCATGCCGCCATTTTATCATTATCAAAAAGCTCTTTTCGAGTTCTTTTATCCGCATCAACCATATAATACTTGGAACCATCAGTTGTTTTGTATTGGTACCAAAAACGATTTCCTTTTTTTAACCACCTTGGATATACACTAGTTGAGTGAACCATCTTGGCTACGTTTTTAGTTGAAAATCTTGTGGCAAGATCGTAATTAGGTTTTGGTACCAAATCCTGGCCATTTGAGATTAATGAGAAAAGTAGTATAAATTGAAATATAGATTTTTTAAACATATTGTGATATAATTAGTGATATTATTCCTAAAAATAAAGAAGTTAAATTAATAATTATAATTCTAATTAGTGCCAAACGTGACTTGACATATCTTCTATTATCAGGATAAAGATTTTTTAATAATGAATAGGTAAATTTTGAGTAATATCTTCCTTCCATATACTCATACTTAGCAATATCTTTTGAATATTTTTTTCCTAAAAAATGACCATCAAGATCGATCTCCTTTTTCCTTTCTTGGATTTCATCATCATATATAATTAATCGAAACTCATCAATTAAGAATTTAATTGGTATAGTAGTCAAAAACCAAATAATAAGAAAAACTTGGGCTAGGTATTCAAAATCAATTTCCATCTACCAGAAAATAGCATATAGCATGGCTGTAATTAACATGACTCCGAACGCTGCTAAGTTGAATGTTGAACTTGTTGCAAAAAGTTTTTTAGTCAATACAATTCCTTTTGGATCATCTTCATTTCCCTCGAAATAACTTATTAGAGCAATAATTAATAAAGTACCAATGCAGGTAACTAACATCTGATTCATAAAAGGAATATTTACAAAAATGGATGCATCACTCCAACCATTTGGCGCAACTTTAAAATACATAGCGATTGGAATTGATAATATTACACCCCAAATCGCTGCATTATTTGTTGCTTTTTTATAAAATAATCCCATTAAAAATACAGCTAAAATTCCTGGACTTACAACACCAGTATATTCTTGTATAAACTGGAATACTTGCCCTAAGCTTCCGAGCTGTGGAGCAAGAATCATTGCGACAATTAATGCAACCAATCCTGTTAACCTACCAACTTTTACCATTTGTTTGTCATCAGCTTTTTTATTAATTGTAGACTTATAAATATCCATAGTAAAAATTGTAGATGTTGAATTAATCATAGATGCTAATGAGGAAACAATTGCAGCAGCCAATGCAGCTAAAATCAAACCTTTCAAACCTACAGGAATAAAGTTTTTAATTAACCATGGGGCAGCATTGTCATTTGCAATATTTCCTGCTGTACCCAAAAATCCTTCATTGCTTAAAAGAGCCATATTTAACTGACCTGTTTCAGGGTCAAGATTCATTACATAAGCTATTATACCAGGTAATACGACAATCAGTGGAATTATAAGTTTTAAAAAAGCAGCGAAAACAATTCCTTTTTGTCCTTCTTCTAAGCTTTTTGCAGCTAATGTCCTCTGAATTATATATTGATTGAAACCCCAATAATACAAATTAGCAACCCACATTCCACCTATCAAAACTGCTAGACCTGGCAAATCCCACCACGCATCACGGCCATTTGGAGTTATTATTTCACCTTTGGAAAGTATCATTGAAAATCTTTCAGGTGCCTTGTCATATATATACTTTAAACCATCGACAAAATTACCTGTGTCGGTAACATTAGATAGAGCAAAATAGGTCATTAATAAACCACCAAATATCAAGAGTACCACTTGAACAACATCCGTCCAAGCAACTGCAGCTAAACCGCCCCAAAGTGAATATGCTGCAGCAAAGAGCGCAAGACCAACGATACTTGTTAATAATATACTTCCATCTCCACTGCCAATGATTGTATCAAGAGCTTTCCCACCTAAAAATAAGACAGTTGTTAAGTTTACAAAGACGAATAAAGCAATCCAGAAAACAGCCAGTATTGTCTTAAGATTCGAACTGTATCTTTTTTCAATAAATTCAGGGATTGTATATAGTCCCTTTTCAATAAAAATGGGGAGAAAGAATTTTCCTACAACCAATAGAGTTATTGCAGCCATCCACTCATATGAAGCAATTGCCAATCCCAGTGCAAATCCTGAACCCGACATTCCTATGAACTGTTCAGCAGAAATATTAGCAGCAATTAAAGATGCTCCAATTGCCCACCAGGGTAGTGATTTGCCAGCTAAAAAATAATCCTCCGCACTTTTTGATTTACCTTCTTTCTGTCTAGAAACATACAATCCAATTGACAGAATCAAAATTGCATANAATGAAAAAACTACTATATCTATTGTTGAAAAATCCATAAACTTTATTCTATTTCTGACTCATTTAATTGACGTTGATAAATATAAACAGTTTTCATTTTACCGTCTATGATTTTGGCATCTACAACTCTAGATATATCGTTCATCGAATCATCACCAAAAGTTATGGAAAGTCCTGTTGTTACCCAATTTTCAACAGGCTTTTCATCAAACATNACATCAGTTGAAACAGACCAATTAATTGTCCATTGAGTATTTGGATATGCAGTTAAAAATTCTTTAGAAAGTTTGTAATGTTCTTCAATGCCTACTACTAGCTCACCATTCGGTCCATAAAATGTTACATCATCATGTTCTAAGCTTTGGATGGTTTCGTAATCCCTAACATTGTACGCATCAAAATATTTTTTTATGACGTTTGTAGATTCAACGTCTCCAGAATTTATATCAATAACGTTTCCTTCATCTTGCTCGTACCCAATTTTTACTGTGTTTGTGTTAGAGCATCCAATCATTAGGAAAACTAACAGAATTNTAAGGCTTTTATTTGTCATGTTTTTTTTGTTTTAATTTATAAAATTTTATTGGCAAAAAGTATGAAAGATGCTTAAATTTTGGCAGAACATTTAATAATTTTATTTATAACAAATAAATGGTATTATGGCTAGTAGAAAAATATCCCTCAACATAAGAAAAACTCACAGATATTTGGGTTTNTTTTTAGGAATTCAGTTTCTTTTTTGGACAGTTAGCGGCTTATATTTTAGCTGGACGAATCTTGATGAAATTCATGGAGATCAATTTAAAAAAACTGATGTTAATTACACTGAATTTTCAGGTTTAATCAGCCCCAGTATGCTTGATTTAAAGAATCCAATTAAATTTTTAGAGTTAAGAGAAATTGATAGTCATCCATATTACTTCATTAATAATAAAGTTCTTTACAATGCAATTGACGGAAAAAAGAAAATTGAAATTAATGAGAAGGAAGCTGTCAAGATTGCTAANAAATATATCAGGGAGGATTTTAAGGTTAGTTATGTTGAAAAAATCACNGAGACTGGACCTCACCACGAATANAGAGAAAGACTTCTACCGGCATATGTTATTTCCTATGATACAAAGGATAATTTAAAAGCATATGTATCAACTATTGACGGCAGATTTCAAACAGTTAGACACAGAAACTGGAGATGGTTTGACTTTTTATGGATGACTCACACAATGGATTATGAGGGACGTGATGATTTCAATAATAAAATATTAAGGGCTTTTTCTCTCCTTGGATTAATAACTGTTATGAGTGGATTTCTTCTTTGGTTTGTTTCCTCCAAAACCATTAGAAGAATTAGAAGTTTCTTTCAATGAAAAAAACTTTAACCACAATATTTATAGTATTACTGATATTTGGTTGCTCGAATGATGAGGATAGTCCCAAACCAATAAGTACGTCAATTAATAAAATAATGACACTAGGAGCATCTAGAGTTGAGGGATCAAGACCAGACTATGAGAGTTTTCGTTACAACTTATGGAAAAATATGATTGAAAATAATTGGACTTTTGATTTTATTGGTACTCAGTCCGATGAAGCCTCTTACCCCTCTTTCAACGGCTTTGATTTTGATATTGATCATGAAGGAAGANGTGGNTGGACATCANGTCANATATTAGATGGTATNGGAGANTGGTTGACAGAAACTGGTCCACCTGATATTGTTTTGTTTAGTTCNCCTGGTGGTAACGATGCACTNGAACANCTGTCATATTCTGAAGCGGTTTCAAATATTAATTCAATTATTGATGTTATACAATCTAGCAACCCAAACTGTATTATTATAATTGAACAAATGGCACCAGGACATTCGGAGATAATGACTACTGAACTAACAAATTTTTGGAATCAAATGCAAGAAGAAGTTTTAGATATAGCAGAAAATAAAACAACCATAAATTCTCAAGTTATTGCAATTGATATGTTTACAGGTTTTGGTGATAATTTTTTAGCTGATGATGTCCATTANAATGAAGANGGTGCTGAATTTATTGCAGATAGGTACTACAAAACTCTCATAAATCTATTGGATTAACTTTGTTTTCATAAATTAGTAACTATGAAAAAGTGGTTCATCTTTTATATTACACTTATTGTTGCCCTTCTTGTAAACGGTTATTTTGGTATTTTCAAAGATACGTGGATATATTCAGAGGCTATAAATATGTTCTTACTTTCAATTCTGTGTTTTGCTAATGGATATGAATACTATTTAAATAAAAAGAAAAAATGAAAAAACTAACTCTACTATTACTATTAATGCCATTAATGCTTAATGCTCAAAATTTTCGTGCTCTGGATCAAAGTCCAATGGACCAAGCAAAATTCCCAACAAGTAATAGAGTAACAGATAAAGTAGCTATAATTACATATAGTAGACCTCAGCTAAAAAATCGTTCTTTTGATGATATAGTTCCTAAAGATAAAGTTTGGAGAACTGGGGCTAATGAAGCGACAGAATTAAGATTGTTTAACGATATCGAAATTAACAATACAACTATTGTTGCTGGAACTTATACCCTGTTTACAATTCCTGAAAGTGAAGAAATCACTTTTATTATAAATAAAGCGACTAACATTTGGGGGGCTTACAGTTATAATTCTGAAAAGGATATTCTTAGATTTAAGATTCCTATTAATAAGGCTGAAGAATCACTAGAGGCATTTTCGATTGCATTTTCTGAAAATGATGGACAAGCAAAAATTCATTTTGGATGGGAATTAGTTCGATTTGAAGTTCCATTTAAAGTTTTATAAATGAATATAATAATCTTTTTAATTGGTGTAATTAT
>FUFK010042420.1_pt1 | contig 43018 bp, 56 predicted proteins | sample 1021851 | NCBI WGS metagenome assembly FUFK01 (sample SAMEA51879418, study PRJEB19060) | metagenome
AGGGGTGTATAATAAAAGGTAAGCCTTTGGGGGAGCATATATATAGGTATACTTATAGACAGCAACGGGGTCTTACTTAGGTACAGCAACCAGTCTGGTTTAATCCTCCATTTCTAGAAATTTATTATTTTCATTGTATACGCATACGTATACACCCCCCCTGACCCACGCACACGGGTTTCCGGTATTTTTTTTTGTAAATCATTATTAATAATGTCAAAACTACATTTTCAACCAGATTGCACTCTTGCAACAACCTTGTTTAAACTCTTAAATGCGTGTGATGTGTACACGTACATATTAGAGTCTGACAAATTCTAGTTTAACCGTTTATAAATGCAAGGTTTAACAGCTGGGGGGCGTGTCATTCAACCCAGATGTATTTCAATAATATCAATAAGTTATGAATTAAGTGCGTATTTAAGGCAGATGTAAAAATGCCCATTGCATAACCTACATACAGCAATGGGCATTTTTTAATTATTCTTTATTTTCTATTAAGTGTTGATTGTATTTTAAGGCTGTTTCTTTATCTGCAAACAGCAACAAATCCGTTTGAGTATCTATAAATTGGTTACTTGTTAAACAATAAGGTTTAACTGTATTACTTGCCTTATCCAATTCATACAACATAACTTTTTTAGCCAATTTATCCTCCTATCCTAAAATCATTAATAAAATTATTATACATACTATAATAAAAACTATCTTTTGAACAGCAATAATAAAATCAAGCATCAATACTATCTCCCATTATTTTCTGGTGATTATTAATAGGTAAATTATCAGAATAGATTTTAGTTTTATTATTAAACTGTGATCTTTTTAAAAGTTTACCATTTACATAGAATCGGAACTCTGAAACATCTTTGTTTATTCTTTTTCTAGTGGTTCTATGCATTACAAAATTATAAGAGTATGTTTTACTAGTACCAACTTTTACAGTTACAATTCCCTCATCTTTAACACCGTATGATTTACTACCGTTATATATACAAGCGGTTACATCATTCCAGATTGGATACGATCTGCTCATTGGTTTAACCTCCTCTCCTCTTGCTCTAGTTCGTGTGTTAATAATATCTGCGTGAAACTATCCCATTCGTTTAAACTCTCATAATCCTCCCACGTCAAATCCATATTAAGTTCAAAATGGTATCCTTTTTGTTTAGGAAACTTTTTCCTTAGTTCCTTAGTAATTGGAAATGAAATCCTTGTTCTAACGTGATCGTCTCCGTTGTGTGGCATTGAAAAAACTATTTCAAAGAAAGTATTTGGCAAATATTTGAATAGTTCTGGTTCAATGGTCTGATTAAAACCCAAGTCATAACTCAAATTATTACATATTTCTAAATGTTTTTTAGATATAAATTTAGGCATTTTTTTTCCCTCCTCTTTTGTAAAATTCCCATTTAGCAATATCCTCTGCCATTATTGCATTATTGCGTTTAATAGCATCTTGCATATAGCAATTAATTTGCCATAACTGAGATTGTATTCTTAAATTTTCACCACTTAGATTGTCTTTTAATTCCTTTAAACTATCTATTAATTTATTTAAAGNTTNNTCGTGTTCNTCTTGNTAGTNCATNTGTGCCGTNGTGTGAATTNNACTACTACGATAATCTCCTTTTGTTTTTTGAGNTTGTAGTATTANTTCGCCTANTTGTCTTATTTGTTCTNTTAAGTANATAGTCATTTTGTTTTTTCCTTCCNTTAAAATTNTTAAAATTACTATTGCNGTANATACTCGCATANAAATGGAAAGANATCAATANCATAAATAAAAAAGATATTANNAGCATTCCAAGTACAGCAACCANNGTNTGAGCATCTCCACCAACTATTAACAGCGTAGCGAAGATGCTCCAAAAGTGAAAAAATATTGCAAATAGCATTTTTCAGTCTGACAATTTTCCGTTTGACAATTTTCCGTTTGACAATTTTTGCTGTCTTTCATAATCGTCTAACTTGTTAGCGTGTTCAATGACTAATTCTCTGAAAAACTCCTCAAGTCTTTCCATACACAAATCGTCAAATGGCATGATCTTTTTCCACTTTCCCTTCCACTCATACATATTATAAAAATCTCTTTTGCTCATAATATCTGGATCGCAAACGTGGTCATAGTCAAATGCATAGACAAAAGGTCTCTCAGTCTTTTTACCAAAGTAATAGTACAGATCGTGAATCCTTCTATTCTGTGTGCTGTCTAGTTTATGTTTTTTACTCATCTACGCCACCTTCTGTAATTCATTCCAATGATCAGAGTCCAAGCAAGATCGCACCTTGTTCTCTCTCTCAATTTGTACTGATCCTACATTAGAACCATTCCTAGAAGTATACGCTGTGACAGTTTCTCCCTTAGAATTGGTTCTCTCCCAACTGCTGTCTGTGTGTGTACTCCAATGTGTTAAAGCATTGTATACAGCGTACAGCGTCCCACCAAGTGACTCTTTTTCCTTGCCGTATTGGTGCATTAGGAAGTCATTGAGTTTAACATTGATCAATTGTTTTAGTTCTACTCCCTCTTCCTTCAATGCCTCTTTAATAACGGTAGCTGACTCTGACTTTCTCTTAGCGATTGTATTAGCAAACAGCATTGCCACTTGCTCGTCAGTTACTTTGGTATCTCTCCAATTGCATAACTTGTCGTAGTCCCTATTGTATAAGTCTACTGAGTTAGCAATCTTAGATACAGCACTAGCATAGTTAATGTTGGACGTGTGTTTTTGTTTACTATGATAAAACTTTTCACCACCAAATACCAAAGTGTTTAAACATAATGCTCTATACATTCCAGAGAATACTTGAAATGCAAATGATCCGTCTAAACTGTTGAAAGTGTCAGATCGCATAGTTACAACGTCCTCATCTGATACTCTCTTAGTATGATTAAGAAAGTGTATAGTTCTACGTGCCTTTGCACCTTTATCCCATAACTGATCTATAATCTCAATCTGCTGTGGATCATAAGCACTGCTGTTCTTAATAGACTCTGCGTGTCTTTTATAGACATCAATATGTGGTACAATCTTATAAGTTCTGCCGTGTACTCCTAAGCATTGATTGGTATCTGCTCTGACTACAGCGTGTTTACCCTTTATCTCAGTCATAATGTTAGCGTGAGACTCATCTGGGTAGAGATGTACAGAAGTATCTTTTTCTGTACTCTCAAAAAACAACGGTCTCTTCTCAACCTTGAAGTCAAAAAAAGATAGATCGTCTATATTGTTATGAATATGAGTCGTAGGTTTTACAACTCCCATTACATCATTTGTATTTGTCATATTATTATCCTTCCTAAAAATAATTTGTTAATAACAATTATGTTTATACAGCAAGATCAATAATGCTGTCAAGATAATTTATTTCTGTACAGCAAACTTTTCTTTATATTCTTTTTCTTTTTTCTCTTGAATATCTCTCTCGATCTTCCAATGTTTGAAACACAACCATTTATCCCATTGATAGATCACAGCGTTGGCTGTACAGTAATGACAAATTTTAGCTGACAATTTTACCTGACAAATCGCTGACAAATTTATGTCGGTTCTTACGAAAGTATGACAATTCGCTGACAATTTGCTGTACATCCTCTTTTGTAATATCATGCGTGACAGCAATCAAATGCAACGGTTTACCCTCTTCATAATCATCCATGATAGATGACAATTGTTTTATATTTACATCACCCAATGAACACATCTTTGCACCTCAATCTGTAGATAGTTTCTAAAGCGACATTTCTATACGCATTCTTCTGCATGTCAAATACAGTCAGATACTTGCTAGGATCGTTGACACTTTTTCCACCTGACAAATATTTCTGTACACCCAAACGACAAACCATATTTCTTTCAGTGCCGTCCTTCTTTATAAAAGATACAGAGAATATCTTCCCTTGTACCTTCTCTTGTATATACTTACTTTTCTCTTCATTGGTAAGAGAAGCAATGACAACTCCATGCCCTCTCCACATTTCTAATTCTTCTTTTACGCTACTGTCCTTCATTCTTCCTCACTCTCTGTAAATAAGTTTCTAAATCTTGCTGTCCAGAATCTCCGTCTACATACTCCGTAGCTGTCGTTCTGTTTTCTGGTAACAGCAACCGTAGTTCTATCATNTCTTTCTTAATCTTTTCAAGTTGCTCTGTAAGTTCCTTGATTCTTGTATATGCTGTATATAAAGTTTCTTGTAAGTCCTTTATCGTCTTTTTATACATTTCTTCTGTCATCAGTGATCCTTTCCTAGATAAGCTAGATCATCTTCCAATACAGCAATCTTTTCTTTTGCTGTAGCTATCTCAGTTATATGTTTATCTAACTCTTTAGTAAAATCACTATGTTCTGGTATAGATGTAGGATTGATCATCAGTACATCTATATTAGTCTTAGCATCTAGAATCTTTGCTGTATAGATACTAATAAGGTTCTTAACTATCTGTCTTTGCATAATCCCTTCCTTTCTGTATAGGATATATATGTAAACCCCCCAACCAAATTTGGACGGTGATACATAAGTATCAAATCGACTGACGCTAGTCAATATGAAAAAGATACTGTACAGCGTTTATTATGCTTGACCGTGTGTCAGTCTTAGTATATTTAGCTGTACATGATTTATTTAAACAAAGTTTTATATTGCTTATCGTTTATAAGTCTAGTGGTGACAGNTAGGTATGTATCTAGATTAAAAGTGACTATGCNNAATCTGTTACCACGAATAAACAGACTGTACAGCTTGTTAGGTGGGACAGGAAACATACNNTNGACAANATCAATGATGGGAATCCTATTAACCAAAGCTCTTGCGTATGTCGTGTAACTTTGGGACTGTGCAGTCTAATAACTANGGAAGGATTAAAATGACAAATACAAAACCAAAATTAGTAAAACTAAAACCAAAGAAAGCACCATTGTCTGACAGTGGACAGATAGCATTAGTGCGTGACAAATTATTAGATTTGTCTGAAGAACTATCAGAAAGAGTGACAATTCCCAACATGGTACAGGCTATACAGCTATTTAATTGTCAGTTGGCTTTTGACACAGCACCGAGCAATGCATGTGCTACCAATATATTATTAAGCTGTATAACATCTAAGTTAGATGCTGTGACTCAAAAAGAGTTTGAGGAGCATGGAGATGCATAAACCAGAAACAGGCAAATGGACTCTGACAGCTGAACAGCAAGAGGAGTTACAGAAAAAAGGTTGGGACGTAATACCAAAAGCTAGATTCTTAGACTTATACCATGATGATTTCCAAGGAGATATTTGGGATGATGTCTGTCAAGTATTCGACAGGAATTGTGGTATACAGGATACTGACAAATTGACGCTGTTGGTTGTGGGAGTGAAGACTAATGAGTAGAGTAACTGAAGAAGATATGGAATTGTGGATAGGTACAGATAAGAGGGGAGATTATCCTAAACAATTTGTACTAGAAGTTTTATGTGAATTAGCTAATGGAGATTATGAGCCAGAACAATTAAAATCAGATGTATTAGATATGAGAGGTAATGCAGACTGAAATGGCTGTACAGAAAAAGAAATACATTGTCTATGCCAGAGAAGTGGCTTACTATAAGCGAACTGTAGAAGGTACAAGCGTACAGAACGTGAAGAAGAAAATGGATCGCTTACTGACAAAAGACACGTTTGATTTTGTACACGAAGAATTTTATATTGCAGATATTNTAGAGGAGGAAAACAAATGAAGTATAGAATATATAGACATCCAGAAGGCATAGGATTAAACGGCAAAGAGTTTGCTGTGGATGATAAAAAAGATATTATACTTTTCAACACTGTTAAGGATGCTGAAAAGTTTTTAGTCAAGGCTGTTGGCAAGACTGTAACTAGAATACAGCTAGAAGATAAATACGGATTACACATAGAAGAAAACATAGAGGAGGATGACGAATGAATGTAAAAAAGATTATACAGGATAAAAAGATTGATCCTAAGGATTTTGCTAGATCAGTAGATGTATCTATCACGCATGTATATAATATGATGGAAGGCAAGGCTAATCCTAGTATCAAACTGATGAAGAGGATCAGAGAAGTTTACAACATGCCTTTGGGTAGTATATGACAGATAAATTTGAACAGCGATATCATCATGTAAACGGTTTACTTACTGTGTACAGCCAAGATAGGATTGATACTGCACAGAAAGATATTGATGAGTATTTAAGATTGAAAGAAAAAGTAAAACAATACGGAGGTGTTAAAATGGGTAAATACAAACAGTATATACAGGAACAAGATGACAAAACATGGCGTGAGATACAAACCATGTGTTTAGAAAATGAGACTGTAGAGGAAGTATTGAAGATATGTGATCAAAAGATGATAAGTGGTAAAATGTATTTACCATTAGGTTATTGTTGGAATGAGTTCGAAGAGGAAGTGAGAGAACTCTGGCAAGAAGTATGGTATGACAAACAACAGGAGGCAATGAATGAGTACGAGCAAGAACAAAATAACACTTGAATTTGACGAGTCATTTTACGAACAGCGATTGATTGAAATTTTAAATGACACAAAGCTGACAGCGTTTCAATTTGGTTTGATTAAAGACTATTTTAAGATTGCATACAGGCAAGGTGAAAATAAAGGTATTAATGTAATGCTAAGGAGGTATGGTTATGTTAACAAGAAGACATTTCAATCGAAGGTTTAATCAAGCATCCTATACAGCTAATGATAGTAGGGCGAAGACTGCACTGAAGAAGTATCTGATAAACAGTGATCATACAATCACAGATGACAGAGAACACTTCTCTTGGGACTTGTCCACAATATCCGATACAGGCTGTGCATGTTTTTGGGAGGTAGAAGTCAAGAATCAGTGGGGCAAGGTATGGAATGACAATTGGAAGGAAGTAAGAATACCACAGCGTAAACAAAGATTGATTGACAAATTTTACCACGAGACAAACAATGCAAAAGAGTTTGCACAGGATAATAATATGCAANAGTTTGTCAGACCGTATCAGNTGACATTTGTCGTGTTGAACAGGCACTTGGATCAAGGTTGGTTCATATCGCATGACATTTTAGAAAAGAGTCCTGTACAGACAATACAAAACTCACGGCATGTAGATGCACCACATTTGAGAGAACCATTTTTTCATGTTGATGTGAATAAGATAATTAAGACAGCGTTGGAGATTACAGATGAGTGAAGTAATCAAAGCATTAAGAGAAGCAAGTATATCTGTAGCCTGTGGCTTGGATGATGGTGTGCTATACAGAAAAGATATAGAACACATACAGAAACAGATTACTATTATTGAAAATTTTTTAGAACCTTTTACTGTAGAGGAACTTACAGAGATGCGTAAAAAATGAAATGTTACAACTGCCATACAGAATTAATCTGGGGTGGCGATCACGATTGTGAAGATGATGAGGAGCATGAGATAGTGACAAATTTATCCTGTCCTAACTGTGGTGCTTTTCATTTAGTATATTGGGGTAAAAGAGAGAAGGATGAGCAAGGACAGAGAGAGAAGGCTTAGAGCTACAGGTAAATGGTTTGCTAAACAGCAACAAAAAAATTTATGGATTAATCATATTTTTCCTGTACTGCTAGTTATCAGCTTGGTATTGCTGTTGGTGAATATATGAAGAACAAAGGAGTAAACATAAATGGTTACATTGATGCTATGGCTATACAGGAAGGTGTCACAATGCGTAGTGACTGTCCTGTCTGTGGTCACAAAAACAGTTTCTCTGCTACTAACCTTGGTGGTAGTGTGGTGTATAATTGTTTTCACGCTGACTGTGGTATTTCTGGCAAAGTTAGGCACGGATTGTTTTCAACTGCTCGTATGCAGAGAGAAAGAAAACGACTGACACTTAGTATGTACAGGCAATACTTTGTGCCTGTGTCTAGATCACAAAAGGCTGTGCAGTATATAAAAGANAATAATATCTATACAGCGTACTCCCAAAAGTGGGCGAATCTAGAACTTGATGTACGAGAGAACAGGGTTGTATTTTTAGTGTATGATGCTGACAATGTTCTGGTAGATGCTGTGGGTAGATCGCTGACAAATCGCAAACCAAAGTGGAAGCGATATTGTGCTAGTCGTGTGCCATTCGTGACAAGTAACAAAAGTGACACTTGTGTGATCGTAGAAGATTGTGCATCTGCCTGTGCAGTAACACAAGCTGGTGTGGTCGGTGTCGCACTCATGGGGACAAACTTGATTGACAATTATGTAAACTACATTAAGAAGTTCAAGACAGCAATCGTTGCTCTTGACAAAGATGCAAGTAAAAAGTCACTGACAATATCTAAAGAGTTGTTTGCACACNTTNCTGTACACAATCTNTTNATAGANACAGATATCAAGACGTGGGACGTTGACAAAATTAACGAGAGATTCAGAGTGTATAGTTCATGACAATAGAAAAACAATTACTAGCACACTGTTTGAAGAGAGACTTCTATCAAGAGGTGAATGACATAATAGGAAAGGAGATGTTTGCCAATGGAGTGGGTACTATATTCGATACTATTGCTTATGCTCATGTAAAGTATGACAGCGATTTGACTGTAGAGGAACTTGTTAATCTACATAGAGACAAGTTCCCTGCAATGCCAGATAGTAGCCGTGATATGATAGAAGAAGTGATAAGAGATTTAAAAAACTATACAGGCAATTCAGATTTAGCAAAAGATTTGGTGATAAATTTCTGGAGAAGAAATCAAGCACATGAGATAGGATCAAAGGCGACTGACATTTGGTTAGGTCACAATGGTGACTATGCTGGACTGCAAAACTTAGTTGACAAATTAATTGACAAACAGCCTACGGATGACAGTAATTTTGTAAAGGTTGATGACAATGTATCCCAATATTTAGAAAGCTGTGACAAGGGGTTTGACTTTCAGTTTGCACTGCCACCATTACGTGACAAAATTAACGGTGTAGGTAGAGGCAATCTAGGTATTATCTTTGCTAGACCAGAGACAGGCAAGACAACTTTCTGCACATATTTAGTGTCTGAGTATATCAAACAAGGGTACAAAGTTGCGTACTTTGCAAATGAAGAACCGGGAAGAATGGTTAAGGGTAGAATCTTTTGTTCCTATTTAGGCAAAACAGTCAATGAGTTACGAGAAGATGTTAAGAGTGCAGATGAGGTTTACATTGACAAAATAAAACCTAATCTACTTTTATTAGAAGGTAGGCAAATATCTATTTCAGAGATTGATAAGTTTGTAGAGACACACAAGCCTGACATTGTTTTTGTAGATCAACTTGACAAAGTAAGTATCAATGACAGCTATGCTAGAGTTGATGAAAAACTGAGAGCTATCTATGAAACATCAAGAGCTATTGCAAAAAGAAGAGACTGTATGATATGGGCTGTGTCACAAGCTAGTTATGAAGCACACAACAGACAGGAGATTGACTTTGGCATGTTAGAAAACTCCCGTACAGGCAAGGCCGCTGAAGCTGACATTATTATAGGTATAGGTAAGAATTTTGGAGACGAAGAAGACTACATACGACATTTGTGTGTTAGTAAAAATAAACTGACAGGATGGCATGGGGTAGTCACTTGCAGAATAGATATTAAGAAAGCGAGGTACATCCCATGATTACAGTATTAGATGTAGAGACAACATTTCAAGTGTTGGCAGATAAGAAGACAGACGCTGATCCACATACAGGAAACATGTTGGTGTCTGTGGGTTATGACTGTGAAGGTAATAAAGATTACTTATGTTTCTATCATAAAGATAGACCACCAACTGAAAATGCAAAGAGACAATTACAAGCTGTGCTGAACATGACTAAGTTACTAGTAGGACATAATATAAAGTTTGATCTGAAGTGGTTGCGTGCTTGTGGTTTTACCTATACAGGAGATGTGTATGACACTATGATTGCTGAGTATTTGATAAACGGTGGTAGTAAGGTGCCACTGTCATTAAAGAAATGTTGTGAAAGATACGCATTATCACCGAAGAAAACTGACCTGACAGAAAAGTATTTACAGGATAAAATATCATTTGAGAAGATACCATGGCCTATTGTAAAAGAATACGGTGAAGCAGACGTACAAGTTACAAAAGAATTGTTTGAGGCACAGCTCGACAATATGCCAAAGAGATTGAAAGCCACACTTACACTGACTAATGAAATGTGTGATCTATTGACAGACATGGAATTAGATGGTATACAAATCAGCCGAGAGAATCTTAACACTATTAAAGATGAGTACACAAAAGAGATTCGTACATTAGAATCATTCTTAACTAGCGAAGTTAAACGTGTCATGGGTGATACAGAGATCAATCTAGACAGCAGTGAAGATAGGTCACGAGTGATATTCTCACGAGAGGTCTTAGACAAAAAAAGATGGGCTATGATATTTAATCTTGGATATGAAGATAGGGGTAACAGCAGACGTAAGAAAAGACCAAAGAGAATGACACCTGCTGTCTTATCACAAAACATAGCTAGACAGACACGATTGCTGTACAAGACGAAAATGGAATCTTGCAATAAATGTGGTGGCTCTGGATATTTCTACGCCATGAAGAAAGACGGAACTATTGGTAAACAGAAAAGAATATGTAAAGCCTGTAGAGGCAAAGGTGTNGTATANATAAGACAGAAAGACATAGCTGGATTTAANATGAATATNAANAGTGTAGATGATATNACAGTGCATGGNTTNAAGACGGATAAGCANATGATTGANAAACTGGTTTCATCCGCAAATTCCCAACAAAAAATTTTNATAGAATCCTANAGTCGGTATAATGCTATCAAAACATACTTAAAAACTTTTATTGACGGTATAGAAAAAGCATTAGATAAAAAAGATAAGATACATCCGCAGTACATGCAGTGTGTCACATCAACAGGCAGGCTGTCCTCTAGAAATCCAAACTTTCAAAACATGCCTAGAGGTGGTACGTTTCCTGTACGTAAAGTCGTAGTGAGCAGATGGCAAGGTGGTTATATCTTGGAGGGTGATTACTCACAGCTTGAGTTTAGAGTGGCAGGATTTTTATCGAAGGATCAGAAAGTGTATGAAGATGTAAAAAATGACGTTGATGTGCATGCCTATACAGCATCCATCCTAGGAGTGTCTAGACAGGATGCCAAAGCAGATACGTTTAAACCTTTGTATGGAGGTTTGATGGGTACGCCAAAACAAGTAGAATATTACAGAGCATTTAAAAATAAATACAAAGGTGTAACTAAATGGCATGAAGAATTGTGCAACGAGGCTGTGACTGAACAGCAAATCACTTTGCCCAATGGACGACATTTTNCATTTGAAAACACATATAGATTACGTCATGGGGGTGTTACAAACTCAACTTCAATAAAAAATTATCCTGTGCAAGGCTTTGCTACAGCGGATTTGNTACCTATNGCATTAGTTTATTTAAAAAAGATGTTGACAAAGAATACTATGCAGTCTATTATTTGTAATACAGTACATGATTCCATCGTACTTGATGTCTATCCCTCCGAAAAGGAGCTAGCGATAGAAGCACTAAAGACAGCAATGCTATCCATAAAGTCTGAATGTATACGAAGGTATGACATAGAGTATGATATGCCTATTGGAATCGAATTGAAAATTGGTTATAACTGGCTAGACCAGAAAGGAGTGTTACAAATATGACCGAAACTATGACGATGGAGACCAACTTGCCTGAAAAGATATCAACGGCATCTATAGATGATATGATGAAGTTGACTGGACAGGCAGCAGACATGCCAACTACAAGTAAAGGGNTGGCACGACTATCAATAAATCACGCATCTGAAGATGAAGAGGGAAATGCTCTACCTCGTGGACATTTCTCTTTGATCACAGACGATGGTATATTCTACGGTGAGAAAGCAACGATCAGACCGTTTATGAGAACGTACTCATATTCAGTTTGGGATAATGAAGAAGGTGCTTTCACATCTATGACTGTACAGGCACCATCTTTCAACAGTGAGTTTTACGACACTGAAGGAGGATTAAAGTGTGGTCGATTAGATGCGAATGAGCTGGAGTCTTTACCGAAGGACAGCCCAGAGTGGGTGTTACAGAAAAGTGTAAAGTGCAACCAGAATATCTATGGACTTGTTACTCTTGAAGGGGCGAAAGATAAAAAGGGCAAGGCTGTAGAGAAGAAAGATATACCTAGCGTGTGGTACGCTAAGGGTGCGAACTTCGTTCCGGCAAGCGACTGTCTAAAAAGCCTGCATAAGCAAAAACAACCTATGTGGTTGACGACTATCGGGCTGTCTTCTGTAAGAAAAAAGAAAGGTGGGAACATCTATTTTCAAGCAGAGCTAACGCCTCGTGGGCAGATAGCTGACTGGACTGAAGGGGATGATAAGTTAATGCATGAATTTATGGAAACTGTGAAGGGTTACAACGAGTCAATCATGAAAAAACATGAGGAAGCTCGTGGAGATAAAGAGAGCTTCGACACAGTTGTAAATGAATAGTGCAATCATCCAGAAAGTACAGGGTTTTCTCAGTAAGGTCTCGAAAGAGGGCGTAGAGCTAGACCCTAAACTTGTAGACGAGTTTAAAGAGGCGTGTGTAGCTTCCATTCATAAGCAATTCAATCCTTCCTCTGATGAATGGAGGCCTCGCATGTCCTCTTTAGGCCGTCCACTTTGCCAACAGAAAATGGAAAGAGATGGTGTCGAGAAGGCCATTGAGTATAATGCTATTCTTAGATTTATATTCGGTGATCTTGTTGAGGCTATCTCAATCTTAATTTTAAAAGCAGCAGGAGTAAATGTAGAAGAAGAACAAAAACGTGTGAAGTTAAAACTAGGTAAGAACGAAGTGAATGGCACGTTAGATATTATTATAGATGATAAGGTGTGGGATATAAAGTCAGCAAGTCCTTATGCCTTTGATCATAAGTTCGGTGAGATGGGAGGATATAAGAAAATTAAAAGTGATGATGTCTTTGGATATATTACACAAGGTTATCTGTACAGCGAATCTGTAGGTAAGGAGTTTGGTGGGTGGATAGTCATAAACAAAGCAAGTGGTGAATGGACTGTTTGCGAGGCACCGATTGTACAGGATGAAGATAAGAAAGAGTTTCTACAGCTTGCACGTAAGAACTTAAATGCTTTGGTATCTGGTGAGAAGTTTAAACGCTGTTTTTCGGATACAGCAGAGACATACAAAGATGAGTACAAACAGGAAAAGAAAACAGGGAACAGATTACTGCCCAGCATCTGTGGTTTTTGTGATTTTAAAAGAAAGTGTTGGCCTGATGTTATCATGCACAAGAAAGTAGGCTCTACAGCAAAGTATCCAAAGACTGTCTGGTATAGTAAACTTACAAGAAGGGAAATATAATTCACATGCTCGATATTATTGTATTATTTATATGTGTTTTATTAATTGCAAACGCATTGGACATGATATAAATGGCTTTGTATTTTCAGACTAATGTTAATCGTAGTGATATATTTATGAACGATAAAGTGCACTTCGCATTTCCAGAGTCAGAAGATAAAATGGCAGGCCCAGATATAATAAGAGAGGTACGAAACAACAGCAAGAGTGTGCCTATTCGTATTAGAAAATCATACATTATGGTAGATGATAAGTATGGTAGCATGTACACAGGGTTCTGGTCAGACATGCANTTTGAAGAGAAGATGTTGCTGTTCAGAGAAGACTTGGGTTATATGAAATCTTTGTTAGATAGAGGTGCTTTGGTGTGTTTCTTCATAGGTAACTGGACGGATGTACTACACGACATGGAGAAGAAGTCACCTAAACTTATGAGTGCTATGCGAGATGAGACATCAGAGATATTTGACCTGTATCCACCGAAGGACATAAGAACATTATGAGTATGAAGTCACACGGGTTCAGATCGAACTTTGAACTGAACGTAGCACAGCAACTGGTGAAGAAGAAGATAGCGTATGAGTATGAGAAACATCCTATACAGTATATTAAGGAGTGCACTTACACGCCAGACTTCTACTTGAAGAAGTATGGTTTCTTTGTAGAGGTGAAGGGTCAGTTTACAGCTTCAGATAGAGGTAAACATCTGCTCATCAAGAAACAGCAACCAGAACTAGACATACGATTTTTGTTTCTCAATGCTAATTCAAAGCTGTACAAAGGTTCTAAAACAACGTATGGTAGATGGTGTGATAGATACGATATTAAATGGTGCGATAAATTTTTACCAAAGGAGTGGTTAGATGTCTGATAACGAAGAAATATTTAAAGAGTTTGGAAAGAAGATACCCAAGGGTTCTTACGTAATTATTATAAGAGATCAGCCTAACGGTGCTACAGATTTTATGTGCTATGATAGTACAGATAAGAAAGAGGTCACTGATGGCTATACAGTCATGAGAGGCATTACAGCAACTATTTTAAATCAACCAGAATATTTATTAGAGAGAGGTCAACTTGCAATATATAGAGACACAAAAATTAGTAAGCCAGATGTGGAACAACCATTCATTCTTGAACAGGATGATGAAGAAGATGATAATGTTATTCAGTTCGAGTTCCAACCAGAAAAGAAGGACGATTAGTATGGGCATGATGGATGACGCAATTAAAGATACTGTGAAAGATAAAGACTTTAAGAAAACAGATATTAAAAAACTTGCCTCTCGTAACAAGCAAGTAGGTGGTAATCACTACAAGGACTGTAAGATACAGCCAATTGATTTTATTATGGAAAACAACTTGACTTTCTGTGAGGGTAATGCTTTAAAGTATATTACTAGGCACAGAAGAAAAGGTGATGGTGCAAGAGATATACACAAAGCAATACACTATTTAGAAATGATTTTGGAGATTGAATATGGCGAAAAGTAATTTTTTACCTACAGAGTATCAGTCATTTATACACATGTCACGATACTCAAGATGGAAACCTGAAGAAGGTAGAAGAGAGACATGGTCTGAGACTGTACAGAGATTGATTGATTTCTTTGCAGATCATGTAGATAGAAACATTGGTGTGAAGTTTGAGAATAGTACGTGGGATAGGATAGAAGATGCTATACTCACAACATCTGTCATGCCGTCTATGAGAGCTTTGATGACTGCTGGTGAAGCATTACGTAGAGAAAACATAGCTGGATATAACTGTTCGTACATACCTGTAGACAGCCCTCGTTCTTTTGATGAAGTGCTGTACATACTAATGAACGGTACAGGTGTAGGTTTCTCTGTTGAGAGACAGTATGTAGATAAGTTACCTACCATACCAGATAGAGAGTTTGAACATACAGAAGATGTCATATCAGTAGCTGATTCTAAAGAGGGGTGGGCTAGAGCATTTAGAGATTTGATATCGTACCTGTATACAAATAGAATACCTAAGATAAACGTAAACAGAATACGACCTGCCGGACAGCGATTGAAAACATTCGGTGGCAGAGCCAGTGGCCCTCAACCATTAGTAAACTTGTTTGACTTTACTATAGAAAAGTTCAGAGGTGCCAAGGGCAGAAAGTTAAATGCNATGGAGTGTCATGATATAGTCTGTAAAACGGGTGAGGTNGTGGTTGTTGGNGGTGTTCGTAGATCAGCTCTCATATCTTTNNNTAANNTNTCNGANCAAAGATTACGAATGGCTAANTCTGGTGCATGGTGGGATACCAATCCAGAGAGGGCACTTGCCAACAACTCTGTAGCCTATACAGAAAAACCTGATGCTGGTATCTTTATGAAAGAGTGGCTGTCTTTGTATGAGAGCAAATCTGGTGAGAGAGGTATCTTCAACAGAGTGTCTGCACAGGAGAAAGCTAAACAGAATGGTAGACGTAATGCAGATTGGGACTTTGGTACGAACCCTTGTTCAGAGATCATACTTAGACCTAATCAGTTCTGTAACCTAACAGAAGTCGTGGTGAGACCTACAGACAGCATGGCTACGTTGTTAGATAAGGTAGAACATGCTACTATACTTGGTACTATACAGGCAACACTTACAAACTTTGGTTACTTGCGTAAGAGATGGCAAGATAATACAGAAGAAGAGAGACTACTTGGTGTGTCGCTTACAGGTATTATGGATAGCACCTTGTTAAATAAGAATGATTCTAAACTAGTAGATAGATTGAACAAGCTGAGAGAGAAGGCTGTCGCTGTAAACAAAGAATGGTCAAGCACACTTGGCATACCACAGTCCACAGCAATCACCTGTGTCAAACCTTCCGGTACAGTCAGTCAGCTAGTGGATAGTGCTAGTGGCATACATGCTAGACACAATCCGTATTACATAAGAACAGTCAGGGGAGATAACAAAGACCCACTTACAGAATTTATGAAATCACAAGGCATACCGAATGAGCCTGACGTGATGAAGCCCGAACATACTACGGTGTTCTCCTTCCCAATGAAGACAGCGAAGGATGCTGTGTTTAGAACCAGCATGTCCGCAATCGAACAGTTAGAGATGTGGAAAACCTACGCTGTCCATTGGTGTGAACATAAGCCGTCTGTAACCATATCAGTCAAAGAACAGGAATGGGTCAATGTAGGTAACTGGTGTTGGGATAACTTTGATTACTTATCAGGCGTGTCCTTCTTACCATTCTCGGATCACACGTACAAGCAAGCACCGTATCAAGATATTGATGAGGAGCAGTATAAGAAGTTACACAGTGAAATGCCTAGAAACATAGACTGGGGTAAGTTACAAGAATTTGAAAAAGAAGATAACACGAAAGGGACACAGGAACTAGCCTGTACAGCTGGTGTCTGTGAGTTGGTGGATATATGATGAGTAAAGATGCACTGTTACAACTGATGGTCATCACCATGGAAGAGTGTGGTGAGCTAGTGCAAGCGTGTAGTAAGGCTATCAGGAAAGATAACCATAGAGATAATCAATTGCTTAAAGAAGAGATAGGAGATGTCTACGCTATGATACAACTGTTAGTGAAGTTTGACATTGTCAGTTGGGACGAGCTCGATGAGAGAGTGAAGGTGAAAAACAAAAAACTATCGAAGTGGAGTGAATTGATAGACGATGAAGAAACCTAAAGAAGCGTTGCTGTTCAGGTTCTCTGTGCTGTTAGATGCAGAGGGTAAGATAGTCATAGAAGAAGATAACATAGACCCTGAATTATTTGAAGAGGCTATGGATGATTGGAATCCAGACTACCCAAATACAGCAATGATTGTTGCCATGATTAAAATGCTCACGGCAGCAGCCATTGAATTACAAAAGGATATTAATAAGACTATACACTAGGTATAGCGTACTTTACGAACCCCACCACCGTGTGCATACTTCTTTACATATCCACCACCGTACATCTTATCGTCAGGTTTAACCTTGACTTCAACTGGTCGCTGTACAGCAGGTTTCATTGCCATTGCATCTGTCATGGGTGTAGGTACTCTAGCACTCATGTCTGATCTGCCTAAAGTTCTTTTATCTTGTTCGTTCATATTTCCTCCTTAGTTTATTAATCTATTCATCTGCTCTTTATATTGATCTGTTATATTTTCAGGCTGTGTTTTTATTATTGGCTGTCCTTCAGGTCTTTTAGGATCGTAGCCTGCTTCTTCTCTTCTTCCAATTATAGGCACAGATATTTTTACACCCAGAACACTTTTTTCTGTAGGATAAAAATGTACATTTAATTCTGATTCATAAATGACCAAAGGCATTAGTCTTTCTAATCTCTGTGCGTTTTTTACTGTATAGTTTTTGTTTACTAACAGGTCATGTATAACTTCCAAAGCTGTATAGGCTTTATCATCTCCGGGTAATCTCACTGTCATTTTAGATGTTAATAAAGTTTTTGCATCGTCAGCTTTCATCATTCTTGCTGTTCTTATCATAGCCTCCATACCTATATATCTTGGAGACACTACGTCTCTTATTACAGAAAAGGCTCTTGCCATTGCTGAAGCTACGGTCATAGCTTGAGGCACTCCTCTAGTTCCAGCGAATTTTTTACCTATTATTCCAGCATTTTTAGAAGCAATGTCAAAATCGAAACTTAAATAATCTGCTATGTCTGTTATCATGTTCATTTCTTCTGAGGCAAACTCGTCTATTATCCCTCCATATTGCTTTTTAACCTTTGCCACTTTAGCAGGATCAACCATATACTGTTGTTTAGAACCTATATAATTACCTGTTTCTACATCTGCTCTAGGAGTTTTCATGCCTGAAGGAGTTAAAACATCATTTACAAACTTGTGCATTATTAAAGTTTTTACAAATTTGTTAGCTTGTTCTATTTTTTCTTCTTTTGGTTTTTCTATTTTGGCAGTTTCTCTACCAAATAAAAATCCTTTTTTACTAGGTAGAGGTGCTTTTGTTTCTATTATTTTATATTTATCAACAATGTTGCCTTTTGTAGCTATAAGGTCTCTTAAAGCTCTTGCAGTCTCTCCAGTGCCATCAGCAGTAATTGCTTGAGCTACCTCTAAAGGAGTGGTTCCCTTTGCATCTATAGGTATGTTTAATGTTTGTAAAAATCCTATGGTTTCTTTTAGTTGAGCTTCTTGTAATTTAAAATCTCTATCCATAACTCCTTTTATAGTTCTATTTATATTTTCAATATTTTTTATAGCTTGCTTATAATATTTTTTATACTCTTCGCTAGACTCTTTTACCAAAGCTAAAGGCTGATCTAATCTTTCTCTAAGATCATCAAAGTTTATTTGATTTTTATTAGCGTTGTTTTTAACAGTAGATACTATTTCATTGTTTCTGTTTCTGAGATAAGCAACATCGCTTGTACGGTTAAAATCACCGTTTTCTAATAATGTTTTTTGATCCCACACTTGCACGTTATCCGGTAATACAAATCTACTTTGAAATTTAATTAAATTTTCTCTCATAGGCCCGTTGAAAAAACTACTTAAAAAATCTTTTACTTCTTGTGGTAGTTCATCCATATCTTTAAAACTTTGAGGATAGTTCTTTTGAAAATTTCTCATCTTCTGATAAAAATATTCTTCTACAGCCATGTTCATTCTTACATTAGCTATGAACGCTTCATCTCCATCAGCTATTACATATTTAGCATTTGTAATTACCTCTCCATCTTCCATGGTTACAACATCATCTGCTCTGTTTGTTTTTGCTAGAGTGCCGTGCCTGTTCATTTTTATTTTAAATGTAGCGTCTCCTCCATTTTCTACTATATCTTTACCCATGTCATACATTTGTTCTTCAGGAGATTTATTGTATACAGCCGTAGTAAAATCATCTTCTAAAACATCACCATCAGACTTTGTAATATTAATTCTTTTTTCGTATACACCATCTTGCCTATCTTTTTTTCTGCCTACTTCTTGTCTGTACGCTTTTCTAGTATTGTTGTACAAAGACCCAAATTTATTTTGTAAAGTTTGTTGTACCTGTTTTTGTAAACTATTTAATAACACAAATTCCTCTTGTTGTGTTTTACTTCTTTGAGTATTTCTACTTAATTCTCTTAACCTACCAGCTATTGCTTGATCCATCTCTACAATTGTATTAGCTTTAAAACTAACATCTTCAAAAGCTGTTCTTGCACTACTCATAAATAAAGATTTTTGTGGTATAACACCATTTTTCATTCTTAAAAATGTTCTGTACAAATCAAAATTACTATTGACGTTTACTTTTATACCACTTTGTCTTAACGTCACAGCCAAATCGTCTATATCATCAAGTTCAAAAGCCTCTAATAAAAGATTACGTAAGTCTTCTCCCTGTTTAATTAAAGAATTTTCAAAAAGTAATAAAGAGCCAGCTTTAATTCTACTGGGTAATCTTTTGCCTTTTAGTATATCAACAGGGTCTAGNTGTATAGAATCATCAAATTGTAGAATTAAGTTTTCTATTTGAGACGTATTTATAGATTCCTTTGCAGATACTTTGTACAAGTTACCGTATATTAATTTAGCTCTTACATTAGATATATGATCTTGTACTCTATTAGTGGTCTCCCATACCTGTGCTCTACCCACAGCTTTTCCTTGACTGGTTTCTAAAGCATGATTCATTTTTATATTGTCACTTATACTTAATAAATTTTCTCTGACCACTTGTTGATGTTTTCGTAAAATTTTATCTATATCTTGTCCAGCAGATAACGCTTGAGCTAGGCTGTTTTCAAGTTTTCGATCTGATTGGATGTGTTTTTGTACGCTGTTTATCACAGAGTCTTGTTGTAATGTACCTACAGATGATGCTGCATCTAATGTATCTCCAGTATTCTTAATGTCTGCTTCCAATTCTTCTAAAAATCGTTTTTCTCCTTCAATAGATTTTTTAATATCATCTACAACAGATGTAAGTTCTTTTCCTACATTTGCTGTTTCTGCTTGTTTAGCAAAATCTATTAATAATTCATCAATAGCATCTACTTTTGATTTTCTACTTTGATATATTTTTTCAGCATTATTTAAATCAAAAGCAGACATATATTTAAAATCAGCTCTTTCAGCCATTGTTTTTACTAAGGAAGTAGCAGTGAATAAATCAAGAACTTCATATAATGCTGTGCTTAAATTTTCTGCAACTTGAGGCTTGTCTAATTTTTGTGCTATCTGACCCATTTTATTTTGTATTTGATTGAACGCTGCTATTCTTTCTACAGCCATAGTTTTTAAAGCAGGATCATCAATTCTATTTATCTGATCAGCTAAATCTTGTAGAACTTCATACTCTTTATCTCCAGCTTTTACTAGCACCTCTTGCTCTTGACCATCTATAATTTTAGTCATGAGAAAAGCCGGTAAAATTTGATTGAAACCTTCAGATGGAATACCTTCTTCTGTGTGTAAATAATCTTCATACCACTGAGTAGACTTTCCGGGGTATTGTTTTCTAACTCTTTGCATTGCCCCTCTTCTTATGATGTCTGTAACATCTGTCCTACCTCCTGTAACTGCATACAGCAACGCATCAGACCCACTTGCAAAACCTTCACCAAAAGCCCCAACAGCTCTAATTGAGTTTTTAATTAGAGTATCTGCCTCTGATTTTTGAGATATTCTTTTCCATCTTTTTCTATTGTATATTAAATTTGCACCACCCACAGTGGCAACATATGCAGGTAATACATATAAAGGATTGTCAGTTAGTTCTCCCACACCTGTTACTACAGATGCCTCCCAAAACAACTCCATTCCTGTTTCTTTATTATACTGACTTATGTTCATACCATAATTTTTACGGCTGTTTGCCATACGTAGTCTTGTTTTACCAAATAGTTTTAAACCTCCAGACTTCATAACTTTGTCTGTAAGGTCAGCAAAAGACTTGTTTATAAAATGAGATTGTTTTGATGCCGGTACAGCAAACCATGCTTCTTTTAACTGTTCTTCAGTTTTACCCTCTAAATCTGATTTTTTTAATGAAGACTTCCAAAAGTCGTAACCAGACTTAAACTCTCTATCATTGTTTTTTAATCTTGTGAAGAACTTACCTTTGGCTTCTTTTTCTCCTCTTAATATTTGTACAAGGTCTTTACCACCTTTAGGCCCCAAACCTACAGTTCCTAAAATAGTGTTAGTGGCTTTTAAAAAAGCTGTTGCTGTAGCATATTCTCTAAAAAATTTTACAAAGAAATTATCATTCTTACCTTCTAAAAAATTACCAATGTCTTCTTCTCTTAGAGCAGCAAATCCTCTTTCAAATTGTTTGAGTGTAGGCTTGTTTCCTAATATAGCTTCTATTATATATTTACCTGAAGGTATGGCGTCTGCAAACGCTTCTCTGTTCGCATGTATTTTATCTAAAGTATCTTCATGTTTTTTTCTATTTGCTAACGTGTAATCTCTTTTTGCGTGGAACATCATTGTTTCTAATTTACCAGCTCCTAATTCATACAAAAAGGGCAGGCCTTCTCCAATAGCCATATCAACAGCTATGTCATAGATAGGTTCAAATACTTTTCCAACGTCTCTTTTTGCTACTTCAAAATAAATGTTATCTTTAAAACCTACAACGCTGTTTATAGGTGTTCTTTCGGTTCTAGAATTAATACCGGTGTTTGTAAATGTTAGAGGAAACTCTTCACTTGATTGATAGTTTGCTGTTGGATAGTTTACTCTTGCTCTTTCTGCATAACCCTCATATATCTCTTCTAAATATTGATGTGCTTCATCTTGTTGCATGCCCTCAACATTTACTTGTAAAGTTTTTATAAAAGTACCATCTTTTCCTTTTATTTTAACAGGCACATTAAGACTTAATGATGCTTTTTTACCCTCTACAGGAGAAGCGTATACCAGCTGTCCTTCTGCATTTCTTTTTAATCTAGTATACTTCATCATCCTTGTTTCGTTAGTCTTATTATCTTTGATAAATATACTGTATGGTTTATTCTCTATGTTAAATTCACCATAATCAGCAGGCTGAGTATTTGTTTCTGTAGTTGCTTCTGCAAATTCTGACTGTACAAGAGGAGGGTCTATCACTCCTGCTTTCTGTATATTTTGTAAATTTTGTTCGGTAAGATTTTTAAAGAAAGGTCTTTCAGATATTTCTTGTTTAACATCCTCTCTCACAGACATTTTAACTTCTGGTTTTACTGCAGAATAAGGAGCTTCTATTTCACCTGCTTTTTCTCCTGTAAATATCTGTTTTAATTGTTCTCCAACTTTATCTTTTAATTTTAAATTAGGATTAGCTACTACAGTCCCTAAATCTTCTGTATTCTCATCTGGATTCATTAATTAGCTCCTTGTTCATTTTGTAATTGATTAACAAAGTCTGTTAACCCTGCACCAGTTAAGTGATTTATAAATTTAATTCTATTCTCTTCGTTCATCATTAAATATATAGTTGTCAACTCGTCCATATTATTTTTATATTTATTTACAAAAGCATTCTTTGCTTCTTCACTAACTAAATTATTATTTCTGTCTGTGCCAATATCAATATTAAACGCCTCTTGACCTACACCGTATGCTCTAGAAGTTTTTGTTAATTCCCCAATAACTTTTGTGGGATTTTCAGGCACGTCTAAGTTTTTAAACGGTTCTAGTTCTGATGTATTCATAGTATTAGTATGATTGCTTGTAAATATTTCTTCCGGTCTGTTTCTATCAGCTACAGCCATTGCTTTTTTATAATTTTTTATAATTCCGGGAGGGTAGTGTGCGGGATTCATAGCGACTTTTCCAAACACTCTATCCATCTCTCTAGAAGCCCATACTAATCTTATATCATCAGAGGCAGCGGCTGTATTCTGTGCGTACACTTTTGATAGTATAAATTTAATTCCTGCCAATGCTTCTTTTCTTTGTGCTGGATTTGAAAAAGTTCTGTAAGATAAAGCCCATTGTACGAACTCTCTATCAGCATCAGATATAGCCTTTCCTCCTTCTCCTTGTAAAGCAGCAGCTATAAAATATACAGCCATGGAATGTAAGGCTTGTTGTCTAGCTATTGCCGATCCCTGTTCTCCTCTTAATGCTTTCCCTATATTTTCATTATCCCTATACCTGCTATCCTCCAACCCGGATACTAATTTTCTTAAAAAAGGATCACTTAACTGTCCGTTTTCTAACTCAACCCTTTCATCTAAATGATTAACACCAGTTGCTAACTGTTCTTTAATTGCTGTAACTGTTTGAGCAAGAGTAGCATTTGAATCTAATCCAAACGCATTAGCTAACTGGCCCGGTAGAGTGCCTAATCCATCTACAAACTTAGCTAAGTTTTCTACAAGAGCAGAACCTACATTTGTATCATTTAAACTTAAAGTTAATTGGTCTATCACAGTTATACCTTTAGCTGCAAAATCTTTAGCTGCGTTAGCTGCATTTATGTCTATACCTATAGATTCTCTATACTGGTTTACATTCATCTCTGTAGAGTAATCTACAAATATGCTAGAAGCTGCAGATTCCCCTGCCATTGGCCCTGATGTTTCAGTAGGAGGCTTATCTCCTTTCCTAATAGATTCTGCTAATCCAATTATTAAGGAGTTAAAGTAAGAAGCTCCGTCTATCTGTAAAGAAGACGCTACGTTTGTAAAATTTCCTGTATACCCCATGCTGGACATATAATCAGAAACTATTTGACTGTCAGTTCCTAAAGAAGATTCATACGCATACAAAGACGCTTTCATAACAAATTCTGGTGTTTTCCTTTTACCTAAAGGAGATGTTCTTGGTTGTAAACTATCATCGTAATATAAAGGTCTTAAAAAGTTTGATATAATCATCTCATCAGGTCTAGCTTTAGCGTTTGCAATAGCTTCATTTACAAGTTGTTGAGCTCCTTCTTTACCTAACTCAGACATATTTTGATTTACCATATATTGACTGATAGAATTGCCTGTAGATGCAGCGTGGTAAAATATAGCATCCTTTATAAATTTTTCTTGAGTTATAGTTTGATTAGGCCCTTCTACAGTAGAACGATATACAGAGTCTATAACTTCTTGGTCTACTGTGACATCAACAATTGTGCTTTGTGTTTTTAATTTGTTATCTTCTATTTGATTGTTGTCTACCAAAGCATATTTTCTTCTTTCTCCAACTCCTACATCGCCTTTTATTTTTAAAGCAGTTTTTACTTGTGTTTTAACCCACTCAGGTAAATTTGTCCAGTTAAAACCTATGTTTTTCCATTCAATATTTATTCTCTGTGGTTGAACTACTAACTTATCTCCTTCAACCGTAATACCTTCAACTTGTCTATTTTGAAACATAGCAAACAAAGCTGTTCTTATATTACCATCAAGAATACTTTTTTCCTGTTGTGGTAAATTTTTATAAACAAAATTAGATATTGAAACATTATCATTAACTATACCTAATCCGTAAAAAAATCTGTCTTCGTTATTTGTTAATTTTTTATAATCAGCATCATTAACACTGTCAATAATGGCATACGGTAAATTTTTGTTTATTCTCTGTTGGGGTGGCAAATAAAGATTAGTTTCTTTTACTTGCTCTTCATTCAATGGTATAATTATTTTGCTATCATCGTAACCATTGATTAAAGTTGCTGTTTCTAATTCATTGTTTACCACAATGTCACTAATATCTATATTTTCGTCTCTATCAGGGGACAGCATTTTTATAATGTTTTCTAATCTGTTACCGGTAGCTTGAATCTCACTTTCTTTATTGAATTTTGCTTCTTGTTTTTTTACATACACATCTAAATTAGCTTTGTCTACCCTAGTCATATTTTTGAAACGTCTTGTTAATTCTGTCAAACTCATACCTATGGCTGTATTTGCGTCTAAACCTAGCTCTAACCCTACTTTTATTTTGTAATCATCTTCTTTATTCATAATATCTTCACTTCTTTGTAAAACTCTAAGGTCTGTTCCTTGTCTAAACTGATCTAATTCATTAAGTAAATTTTCTCTATTTATTATTTGATTTCCAGATACTTTTTTGCCATTAACATCTGTATAAATTGCATCATTTCCTATGATAGCTTTGTACACGTCATCTTGTACACCCATGTAGATATCTCTTTTGCCGTATAGCTTATCATAAATACCTTTTGTTTCACCTTGTTTTTGAGCATCGTATGTAGCGTCTTCTGCTAGACTTCTATTTTTTATTTCTCTGTCAATATCACCAAAAAGATATCTCTCCTTAATTCTTCTTTGCAAACCTTGGTCATATTCTTTTTGCTCTCGAATAGCCTCCTGTCTAATAGCTCTACCTTCTCTTACTTTACCTAAAAGTGTGTTTATAAATGTAATTCCATCTTCTGACATCTATTCCTCCGTATTTTCTGGTGTTACAACAAGAAAGCTGTTCTTAACTTCTTCTATTTTATTTAACTTTTCTGCTTTCATACTTACATCTCGATCTATAGCCTCTTTAATCTCACTAAAAAATACAGGATTGTTTTCTTTAATGGTGGCAATAATATCGTTTTTATCCATGTTATCTACTATAGTTTTATCGTGTTTATCTTCATTGTTGTACGGTACAAATGGTAAATCTTTTTCATCTGCATACAGCATAAAAAATGACATGAGAGGTGGTTTTAACATCTCTGCTATATCTACAGTCCATAAACCTTCTACAAAACCCCCAAACGTAATAGTATTTACTAAACTTTCTATTGGCATACCTAAAGTTATCAACTCATCGTACCCTTTCTGAGCTTTTTCACTACCTTCTATTTTATCTATGACATGCTGTAGAGAATCATCCACAGTGCTAAACTGAGGCGGGTTTTCCCACGCCCATTTTCTAGGTTCATCAGTTAAAGATTGACCGGGCACAGGCATATCAAAAGGGTCTGTGCTGACCTTGTCTAATATCTGTGTTTCACCTCTTGCGTTTGGGTTTAGTAACATTGTTTCTCCTTATGTTAATTTAGTTTTACCTCTAAAAGGTCTTATATTTCCTACGTTTCCTAGTGCTATTGTTTGTCTACCACCGCTAATCTTGTAGTTTTTAGCTATTTGAGTGTTAATCCTACCGTTTCCTGCAGCTTTTTCCATCAGACGAAAAGCTAAAGAGTTTTGTCCGTAAGCCTGTTGAGCTCTGTTTACTGGGCCTCCACCTCCTGCTCTGCCTGCGGTAAAAGCTCTACTACCACCAGAACCAGATAAATCTACTCTGGCACCTCTATATTTATTACTTATTTTTTTAAGACTTTCATAATAATCATCATCAAGTCTTCTACTACCAGTAAGCTGTGCTTTTAAGTCTTCTTGAATTTGTTCAGGTAAAAAATCATACACAGCTTTTATAGGTTTAAGTGCGTATTTTTCTGCAACACCATAGTATTGTTTTGCTTTGTCAACATACGGTGCAATTCCTAGTCTTTCTAATAAAGTTGTATTATCTTTTGGTGTGTAAGGCATTTTGTTTTGNGCGTACTGTTGATAACTACCGTAGTATTCAGNGTCCATATTTTTACCTTTACTTTTAGGATAATCTGGCCCACTAAGACCTTTATCATAATCAGGTTTTTCTCCAAACCCAAGAAAACCTCCTATAAAACTACTGCCTATTTTTTTACCGTAATCACTAAAAAAATCTTTAAAAAAATTCATATTTAAGCTCCTGTAATTTTACCTAATATAACGTCAAATGTTAAATCTGCTACTTGACTCATTAATAAATCTTTTCTTTCTCTTTTGTATGCCTCTGTATCATAAGTGTTTTGCTGTCCTAATAAAGCTACCTTGTGTGCTCTATCTAAAGCATTTTCTGCAGAAGTAACAACCCATGATGCTTCGTCCCTGTATCTCTGCCATAAATTATTCTGTGCAGACTGATTTAAACCTAATAGTGCTTGTGCATTTATTCTATTTACTTCGTTATTTAATTCTGTATTTGCTGTATTTATTTGTCTTCTCCAGTTTGCATTAGCCTGTGATATCTGAGCTTCCATTTGAGAATTAAATTTATCCCTAGTATCCTCTAACTGTGAATTAAATTTAGCAAGTGCGTTACCTTCACTAGCATTAAATTGTTCCATAGCTGCTGTTCTAGTTTTATTAGCATTGTCTATCTGACTTCCTAGTTCAGCAAAAAACTCCATAACTTGAGTTTGTGATTTAGCGTTAAATTGACTAGCTGCATTTTCTTGTTTTTGGTCATCTAATAAATCTTGCATTCTACCTTGAAAATTTATAGTGGCTATTTTATTTGCTTCAGTCATGTTGGTAAGATCAGTTTGTAAAAATGTTTTAGCATTCTGTACAGCAGCTGTCATACGTGCATCTAAATTTGCCTTGTCCATCGCTGCGTACACAGTTGCATTTTGCAGTACAGCCTTTTGTCTGTTGTCTAAATTCATAAAGTCCATTTGTGAATACTTATCAGCATCCATTTTAGCAATTGGCAACGCAGCTTCATAAATAGAGTTTACCACAGCAGCAGCAGCCATTGACGATGAGCCTAAACCTCTTTCGTTCATAATAGCATTTACTTTACGTACAGCAGGGGCAGCCCATGATGGTAAATCAGCACCCGGTGTATTTAGCTGTTCTAATAAATTTCCTAATTGTCCTTGTACAGTTCCCAAACTACTTATAGTTCCTTGTGCAGCCTGTGCTTGTGAACCTGTAGATACGCCTTGTTCCAATGCTGTAGCGTTTGCTAACATAGATGGCTCACCAACTAATGATCTAGAGTCTACAGAACCTTGTGCAGCTATCGCTGTTGGTGCATCTAAACTTGTATAAGCAGAATATGTATTTGCCTGTTGTGTAGCAGGAATAGCTACATTTAAAGATTCAGAAGCAGCTAAAGTTTGTTGTGCAGATGGAGAAGTTTGTAACTGTCCAGTGCCTACATCTAAAGTTTCAGTCGGCTGTTCTTGTATGGGTATAGATTGTACAGTTTCCTCTGGTGTCAATGTAGTTTTTTGTGTAGGGATCGTACCTGCATACGGGTTTTGAACAACATTAGTCTGCTCCGCTTCACCACCCTCTTGCATACGCCTCCTGTTTCTTGCTGGTATCATAGCCATATCTAACTCCTATTCCTCTCTATAAACCTATCTATCTTATCCTCCAATCTCTGCAGATGTGTAATAATCTCCTTCACTTCTTGCTGTACATCACTTCTCTTCGCATATTCTTCTCTGGTCTGATTGAGTAGAATCTGCAGTCGTTTCACCTCTTGGAACATCTTTGAAAATGCCCAAGTAGCCGGTGCTACAATTAGTGTCAGTATTATATTCCATAACATAGTAGGGTCTAATTCCATTAACTTCTCCTAGTTTTTCTTCTTGTTTTTCTTGTCTTCTTTTTACTTACTATTGTCTTTACGTTGGTAGGCTTACCACCTACACCTTGTGCCCTTGCTCTTTTTCTCTGTACAGCACTCTTTATCTGTGACTTACTCATCGACCTAGCCTTTGATCTTGGCACACACTTAGGGTAACCTCTCTTACTCTTACTAGCTGATTTACGTCCACAGGGTTGGTACTTGCCCCTTTTTTTAGGAGCACCGATATCTACCCAGTCTCCCTTCGGCCCTTTACCAAACCATTCTCTCAGGCTCATGCGTAAGTACCTCCACGCTTTTTGTATGTACGGACTAACCATGCATTTGCATAAGCACTTGGGTAGACTTTGAATTTACGTTTAGCTTCTGCTTTTACTCTTGCGTACAGCGATGGGTTCTTTGGTGTAGGCCCCTTCTTCTTCTTCTTAGTTGTCTTTTTCTTCTTTATCTTTCTACCACGTTTTGCTTCTATAACTCCTCTACCAACCAATACATCTCTTTGTGTAACTTTTTTTCTTGGTGGAGCTAGAGCCGCCAGTGATTTATTTTTTGGTTTTACTGCCATAATTATTTACCTTTCATAAGTTTTAATATCATAGTCATCAGGCCAGTTCCTAATCGTAGCAACTGCTGTAAGATTCCCATCACTGTCATATGTATCGTTATATAATGCCTTGAAAGCAGCCATATCAGCACTATTGTCAATGGCATTGCAAATAGTAGTGCAACTATTTCTAACATTTGTAACGTATGTGGATACTGCACTAGGAATTGTTTTACTGTTATCATATGTATATCTTTCTACTAACCAATTAAATCTTTTTATCAAATCATTTGCTTGTGTTTTACACTTGTTCTTAGCTATGGACTTCAGGCCAAGTATCACAACTTGATTATCGTGATCATCTAATACAGGATTGCCGTCTTCATCTACAGCGTTGCTGTCTGCAAGTGCCTTATCAGTTTTCGTGTAAGTAGTCGTAACCTTCTTATTAGAACTATCAAATGCATACGTAGGCTGTGAAGTATATTCAAACCTGTCATCTCCTTTAGTTCCCGGTTCTACTGTATAGATACCTATATTGTTTAACTCTGTCCAACTCCACGCTGTGAATATGGTTCGTGGATGTCGCACATCATTAATTACCATACTTTTAGGAAACCTAATTATTTCCTGTATAGTATTTCCTGTTACATAAGCCCACATATTATTTCACCTCCTAAAAAGTATTGTTATATTTAAATGGCACGTCTCCCCATGCTGCATAGACGTATGTACCACCACTTGTATTATAGTTAGCACTTGTTGTTCTTATTTTAAATCCATTAGATAATACATCTATATGATATACAGAATGTGATACTTCTGCTGCTGTACTATCCCATAAAACAGTTGAATCTAGTGGATTAAAAGTATCTCTTGCAGTATCTCTTACTTCCCAGTTACCAGTAGAATCTGCTCTTTTGATAAATAACATTCTGGGTCTGAATCCTGTATAGATAAATGGTCCATCAGCATTACCATTTCCTTCGTAGCTTCCAAACTTTTGAAAACCTTCAACATCTGCCCAAATATATGCTACATAAGTATCAGAACTATTATTAACTTGACCATATGCTGTAAGTGTTAAATAATCAGTTCCAGGTGCTGCTGAAAAAGGACCATTAGAACCTTGATTTTGATACCAAGCAGCAGTACCATTTAATTCACCAAAAGAATCATAATCACCATCATTATTTCCTTGATGCCAAACATTCCACCCATTAGCAGCTCCACGTTCTTTTATAATTGTCATAGCAGGTTTTACCCCAAGTCCATGTGCTATAGTGCTTCCTGAAGAACCATTTCCTGTATAGGTTAATATACTAAATTTTGCAGCATCATTTGTTTGTCTTGTAACTGTAATATCTCCTGAACTATCTGATGTAGTTGTTCCTCCATTAGCTTTCCAACAGTAACCTATAAATTTACCACCATTATAATTATAGTTATTATCACCTTTAACTGAAAAACCATCACTACCAAATTGATATAATCCATTTGCTTCTGTTTGTTCTGCTGTAGTTTGATTTGACCTTATAGCTTCTGTTACTCCTCTTGATGAATCAACTAATCTCCAATCATAGGTTTGTTCTGTAAATTTTAACCATACTAAATCAGGTTGAAATCCCACTCCAGTTATATTATTTACTGTGCTATTATAAACTCTATTACCAGTCCAAGTGATTGCATTAAATTGTTTACCAGAATAATTATCATCAGTTTGTGCAGGGTCTATGTCATCTGATATGGGTAAGTTAGCTGTCGTTATGGCTTTTGCATCTGTAGGCACAGAATACTTAAAATCACCAAAGCCATTACCATCTGCATTACCTCCAGCAGTTATAGCTCCACCAAATGTGCTATCTTGTCCAGTATTAATGTGACATACTTTATCATTATTACCACCACACCATATATAATAATTATCTCCTACATCTGGAAATGCTTGTGCAGAACCTATTGCTGAACCATTACCATAAAACTGAACAGTATCATTGTCCATATCTAAAACCATACCAATAATGTCATTAGCACTACTAAATGAACTTAATCCAGTTTGACTATCAGAATTTTCTGTTTTAATTTTACCTATAGTTATATCAAAAAATACTGTTTTATCTCCACTACTTCTACCAAAATTAAAACCATCTCCAGTAGCATTTAAATCTGGTGATTTTTCTGATACTATTCCTACATAAGAAGTATTACCACTATTAGATGTCATACATACCTCTACATACCATTTGCCACTATTAGTAGGTATTAAAAAATTAGATAAAGATTTAAATTGTCCAGAACCACAAGTAACAGCACAATTTCCAGAAGAAAAAGCTATATCACTTTTATTACCTTGTGCTAAAGGATTCCACGTACAAAAATTTCCACTACTCGCCATATTAATTAACTCCCAAATGTCGGTGAATCTAGTGTAACAGTAGGACTTCCAGTAACAGAAAAGTCATTCCCATTACCGCTACTATCCGTGCCAATAGCACCAGATGCAAATTTAAGATGAAACCCATTATTACCAAAGGAAAGTGAACTTGGGTTTTTAGGTATCCAAACTCCGTTTTTACTTTCAGCGACCTCAGTAGGAGCATAAGACTGACCATCAAAGTATAAAAATTCTGCGTACTTTAAATTTGTACCATCAGAAGCGTGACCTATCCCATTTTTTTGTCCTACATAAAAAGCCTCTGATGCTGTCCAATGTGCAATATCTTCATTTTGAGAAATGTTACTTAAACTTAATCCTGTCAATTGATTGCCATTATGGTACAATCTTAGTCTATCAGATTCAGATGATTGTGTTGTGTCAAATCTGTATACTAAATGCAACCAGCCTCCCATATCCCTAAATATTTCATTTGTTTCGCCTATACTTGTCATAGTAGTTTGCATATCTAAATTAATAGTATCGTTATTTCTAAATGATGTATAAGAATATTGAGAACCAGACGTGCCACCAGTAAAGATTGTAGTTTTAGAACTACTACCTAATTCAGTATGTCTTTTTACCCAAAGACTTATTGTAAGTTTATCTCTATTAGTTGCTGTTCCTAAAGTACGGCTTAAATACATAACTGAACCAGCTTGCATAGATATGCTTTGCTCGATCTGATGAGAATAAAATCCACCTGCACCTGCTGCGGGTGCTTGCCATAATTCATTATTTAACATATTTTTACCTTAAGCAAATGCAAGTTGTGGTGCCCCCAATTGAATTGATCCACTGGCTTTTACAAAGTATGGTATTACATCTACAGCATTCGCAGCTGTTGAGATTGTAAGACCTGATCCGCCAGCAGTTTCATAATCTGTTCCTAATGATAGTGTTCTACTTCCAGTACCGTCCTGAATGAGTATAATAATCCCTGATTGTCCTGCAGACTCCGTGGACGGATTAGCTAATGTTATATTTCCTGTTGCTGTAAGTACAAAGTTTTGATAGGTATCAAAATCTAATGTAATACTACCAGAGTTGGATGTGTCTGTCAACGTGCTTCCTACAGCACCAGCACCCAACAGCAACTTACCAGCTGCAGACATGTCCATGGTCAGAGGAGTTACAGCACTACCACCGTCATCTCCTTTGAATATGATATCTTTGTCTTGTACACTGGCAGTGATTACAGCATCGCTTGAACTGTTACTAAAATCTAATATTGATGTGCCACCAGATTTAAATGTCACGTTGTTACCTGCAGCATCAAGTGCAATGTCTCCTGCAGAGTCTAATGTTATTGTGGTAGCGTCTACTTCAAATGTACCGTCTGCTGTTATTTGTATGTTCGCAGCTGCAGCAGCAGTGTCTGTTGTTTCTATAGTTAACGCACCATTTGTGCCTGCAGTAAATACAGCAGTGTCATCTGTTGATCCTGTCATGGTTATGACTTTACCGTTTACATTTACATCATCCACAGTCAATGCTGTAAGCGTGCCTAAACTTGTAATGTTTGCCTGTGCAGCAGTAGAAAGTGTACCTGCTATTGAACCACCAGATACATTGATACCAGCACTGAACACTGGTATTTGGTTCATGGTTACTACACCGTCTGAAGCGATTGCTATGGCATCTGCGTCTGAGGCAGAACCGATTGTACCGCCATCTTTAATTAAAATATCATCTTTAAAAGTTACAATACCACCTGAAGATATTATCATAGCGTCTGCAGCAGAAGCAGAACCAATCTGTCCATCGTCTGCTATTTTTATATCGTGGTTAAATATAGCTGTACCAGCATCACTACCGTCTAGTGTTAAGAAGGTAGTATCAGAACTACCATCGGTTCCTTTAAAAATAATGTCTGTGTCACCAGCCTGTGCATCTAAAGTTATATTACCAGAAGATGTAGCAATGGTCACAGCAGCGTCACCAGTCCCTATATCATCAGCAGCAGTAGCAGAAGCCACGTATGATTTAATTCTAGAAGCTGCAACTTTTCTGTTCGTACCACCAGCACCATCATCAATTATAAATAAGTCAGCATCTACAATGTCAGCACCGATATCTGTTGCTCCATCTATATCTATGGCAGCTACAGGTAATGTTCCTGTATCACCTGTACCAATCAAAGTACCAGATGCAGTTGGTAAAACTAATGTCGCACTACTACCCGCAGAGTGTGGTGCAGCTTGTAATGTCTGTGCGTGTGCGTTAGAACTCTCACAGTAAAATAATATCTTTGCTTCATTACCTGTTCCAGTTCTTATGTCAATTACACCATCAGTAATTGATACACCACCAGATGAACCATTACCATCCATGATAACTTTACCACTACCATTTGGTAATAAATTAATATTTCCGTTTGATACAGAAACAATATCGTTTCCATTAACATCAAGGTCACCGCCCAATTGCGGAGTCGAATCCTCTGATACATTTGATATCGCACTAGATGTTGCAAGTCCTGATACTACAGCACTTCTTGTAATCTTCTTTAGACCACCGCCAGATGTATCTACAGCTAAGAATACATCATCGTTAGCTACAGTAGATATTTCAGATAGAGAACCAACAGCAACTGAGTTGAAGTTTGTACCATCTGCTATTAGTAAGTTACCAGCAGTGTTAGTGCCCATGGTAATGTCATCGCCAGATACTGTTAAGTCTCCAGCTACAGTTACATTTGCACCACTCATTGTAATCGCAGCAGTTGGTGTAGAGCCAGACTTGATTACTAACTCACCACTTGATTGTGATAAGCTACCAAAAGTTGTACCATCATCTTTTAGTGTAACGTCTGCACCACCTGCGTCTAGCACAATGTCTCCACCAGAATCTATGGTAACATCTGTACCATCGTTAGTTATAGTGTCTAATGCAATGCTACCTACGTTGGTTATATCTGCATCGTTGAAAGAAGTAGCACCAAAAGTGTTTGAAGCAGCTGTGGATGTAATACCACCGGATGCTGTAATTAATTGTGAAGCGTTTACAGTGAATGCAGTTGAACCACCAGTTGCTACTGTAATCACATCAGAGCCACTGAATGTAATACTTGTGTTTGTATCTGCATCACCAGCTATAGAGTCTAGCTGTACAGCACCTACATTAGATAGTGCAGCGTCACCAAAGTCTACGGCACCTGCTACGGTTAGTGTGCCTGATACATCTACGTTACCGTTTATGTCTATAGTTGTAGCAGTAAGGTCTATTTCTGTATCTGCAACTAAATTTAAATGACCATCAGTTTCTGANTTTATATAAATAGCATTATCTCTAAATCTTATTTGTTCNTCGCTGCTCATAAGTATGTCATCAGAGAATTGAAAATAATCCTCATCTTCCATCCATGTAAAAATACCATCGTTGGTTTCTCCATCGAATGTTACAGCTATGTCTGTTCCTGCTGCCCCTGTACCAAACGTAGGCTGTAGGAATGCTGAAGCTAACTGATCAAATTCTGCATTTAAATCTGAAGCCTCAATAACACCACCATCAACAATTCCAGATGAACTTTGTCTTGTATATACTGCCATTTACCTTCTCCCTCCCGGTGTAAATTCTAATTGAAAACCTTTTATTGCAAAAGGTATGTTTGTACTTGTATCTGTTATCTTGATTGCCACTGAAAAACCAGAGCCCTCGACACTCTGTCTTGTAATAGGCAAATCACCTTGTCCGTATGCAGCTGTACCAAACAACGCTGTCCCGTACAAAGCACCACTTCCTGATGTAGCCAACGTAATCACATTAGGCTGTGGCGTGTTTACGTCATCGTAGTTGTATCGTACAAATAAACTGGCACTTACTTCTCCTTCAGGTTTCCAGTTTAAGTTTACCCTTTGCATACTTTTTCTAATGCCTGCATCACCCATCACTATGTCTGGTGACCTATATGTAGCATCTATAATGCTTGTACCAGATGCTCTAGTGAACACATTACCTGAATCCTGTTTGTAGATATAACCATCATACCCACCATGTATAGTAGTTTCTACATTACTAATTAAGTCTGAGTCACAGGCAGCAACTTTCAACCCTTTCAAGTCTGAGTATTCGTAACCCATTTGTTTTGTATTTGGGTTTATTTTAATTACAGCGATTAAACCTTTCTGTACAGATTCTAATCCACCAGTAGCAGGGTAGAACAATCTATACTGTGTTTTGTTTTTAATAACTGTTGCTGTGACGTTGTCATAACCAATCTCATTTATTCTTTCTTGTACCTGTTTAGATACCGTACCCAATTCAACGTCACCAATTCTTTCTGTACCAGCAATTGTTCTCAACCCGTCAGCTGATAGGAAGATAATATCTCCACCCAGTTCCTGTATAGAATGATGTGCAATCGTGCCAACACTTTTCGCCACCTCGGCAAGTGCAAAGTTAGATAAGCTGGTTCCTGTAAGTTTATATATCTTGTTCTCTCCAAAGATAAATAATTCATTACGGAAAACTTTCATGCCTGTAACTTCTGTACCTATCTTAAACGAACCTGCACCATCACTCGCATCGAAATCATCTTCTGCAAACGGTGCACTAAATATCACTTCTGCTTTGCTGTTGCTCATGCCTGCGTAGAACATGTGGTTAGCAAAAGACTTTACAAACTTCGGTGCTGTCGGTGCTGTCCCTCCACCTGTACCATTTATTATATCTTCTGCGTAGCTGGTGTTCAGAGTAAAAGCATTTGTAGAACCTGTAGCTATAATAATCTTATCAGTCCCATCAAAATTAAATCTATCAAAATCATATGTGTACTCTGTTCCTTTACCTGTAGCTCTACTTGTCCAACTACCACTTGTAGTTCCTGTAAATATTGAACCTCCACGACCAGCAACCACTAGGTCATTAAATATCGCACAGAACATTATTCTTTCTGTAGAAGCAGACACCTGTGGTACTATGTTCGTGTTAAACTTGGTCGTGCCATTTATTCTACGATACCCACCAGTAATGTCCGGTTCAAAGTTTGTAAGCTGTAGTGCCTCACCCGGAGACATGCTGTACACATCTTTGTTCAATACTAAGCCACCTGCACAGCTTGCGTTAAATGGTGATATGATCGAGGTATCAGGCATTTACATGAACCCTCGTATCTCGCATATATGCTTTTGTGTTTATATATTCACTTCTTAGTATTTGTAATTGTAACTTATATTCAGCCAATGCCATCTGTGCAGCTTGTGGATCAGAACGTAGTACATAAGTATGGTACTTTGCTCTTGAGATAATTACATCTTTAAACCTGTCATTTAAATCCATGGTGTCTGTTGCTGCAGATAAATCTGTATGCACTTTCCAATATTCATATTCAATAGTGTATGTGTCTTTATCAGGCACAGGATGTAAACCAAACTTTTTATCCTGTGTAGTATAAACTAACTCTGGTCTACCAAAATGTTCTTTTGAGTTTAGTAAGTCTGTTTCTAAAAATCTATCAGCCCAGTTATCGTAAGTAATATACTTCAATCTTTTTACAGGTAAATCTTCAGATATTCTAATGTAGTCTACATCTAAGTTTGTAGTAGTAACAGTGTTGTTTACAGTGACCACTGTAGATTGTCCAGTTGCTGTAAACGTAGTGTCTAACACAGCACCTTCTCCAAAATCTGTAACAGTCAGTGTAGTGTTTAAATTCGTACCGTCTTCAGCTGCTGTACCCACTTGCACTTTCAATGCTGCACCAACGCTGTTCGAGTCTAACACTCTAACTTGTATTCTGTAGTCTCTATTCTTTACAGTAGATAGTGTTTGATGAGCTGCAAAGTCATTCAGTCTTAATCTACCATTCCCTGCAGAACTATAACTTGCACTACCAGCACCAGCTATGGTTGTCCAGTTGCTTATGTCAGAAGTAAACTCACCGTTTGTGGTTAGTTCTTTTGGCACTAAACGAAAGGTATCGTAATCAATCTTTCTATACTCAGCATCGCCTGTTTGTGGAGAGTTTGTAGTTGGTAGGTCGTACACTCTCTGTCCTACTTGCGTATCCTGTTTTGTAGATATGTACAAATCAGGCACTTCTTGTAGAGTGCTGTATACTTCATGCATAGCTTTCAACACGAACTTCTTTACAGCTGTCTGTACGCCTCTACTGCTTGCAAATGTAGAAGCTGTCAACTCTGATTCATTCAGCTCGTTTAATACATTATTTACTAATGTTAAGTAAGTAGTTGCCATTTAACAATTCCATTTACGTAATGATTTATTAATTCTTGAATTAGGATTACGAGCTGTCTTCTTACTCGTCAACTTCTTCTTCATGCCTTTCATCCTCGCACAGAAACTTTTTCTGCGTTTGGCAGCTTTAGAACCCTTCTTCAACTTAGATGGTTTAGTCGTCACAGCCATGCTCAACTTAGAGCCGGGGTTAGCCTTTCTGTAGGACTTGATACCTTTTCTGTTCAAGCCTCCTGATTTAGACTTACCCTCTTTTCTTTGCCAAGCTGGTGTTCTAGCCATTTATCTTCTGCCGCCTTTTGACATGTACTTTGACTTCTTCATACCGCCTTTAGCCATGTATTTAGATTTCTTCATACCACCTTTAGCCATGTATTTGGACTTCTTTCCTCCGCCCATCATCTTCTTTTTAGCCATTCCGCCTTTCATCATCTTGGCTTTGTTCTTTGATGTTTTACCTCCGTACATCATTTTCTTCTTGGCCATTCCACCTTTCATCATCTTCGCTTTATTTTTTGTTGTTTTTCTTCCGGGCATTTGTCTTCCTTTCTGATTGGTTATATAAGTTATTAAAAGTTACGTCAGGATCGGTGTACGTATCGTGTATCTCTGCAGAGTGTACATACTGGCTAGGTGCAAAGTCTGGTGGCCCTTCGCCTGCTACCCACAGAGCAGGATTAGTAACACGAACCCTGTTGTTTGGTAATGCAACTATGTTGCCTGTCCATTTATCAGCATCTATCAACTGGAGTACATGACTCTGTTTATGCTGTGCAGGATCGTCTGATATGTGGCTGTCTGTATAATCAACCGTAAATAGATATCGACCCTTGTAAAAATCCCCTCCTATTTTGCATATCCATGGGCTTGAACTTACTCTGTCCATCACTACTACTGAGTGACCTCTTGAGGAACAGTCCCAAGGCTGTGCGAGGTGTGTGTCCATTCGTTCTGGCATTTCATCTAACACCTCATCCGCAATCANACTGGTGATTGGCATTCTAGCCCACATCGCACCACCGACTACGTTGTCTTCTTCTTCGATACCAGTAAACACCACCTGAAAACTAAGACATCTGTCTGGTATTGTGTTGACTGCTATTGCTAACCCATGTAAATACTCACCGTGGTATTTCATATGGTTGTGTGTAAATTCCTTACGTACCCAACACTTAAAGTGCGGGATATTTGAAATTAGGTAGCTCAAGTTGTTTCTCCTGTTCTACCTTCCCCTGATCGTTGTTGTCTAACTTTTGTAATATTAAATTTAGTGCTGTCTCCATAGTTTCCATTCTTTTATTTAAAGAATCTATTTCTTTGTTTTTTACACCACCAAATTTAATAATTTTTTGAGTGGCTCTCAAATCATACGTTGCCATTTGTTTTCCTTTGTTTAAATTGAGGGAGAAGAATAACCCCTCCCTCAAAGTTATTTAGTATTAACTTGCAGTGTCGTGTTGTGAATCAGTATTTAAATCGTCTTCTTCAATACCTGATACGTCACATAAGACTGCGAATACACGAATTTTACCGGCAGATGAATCTGCTCCACCAATAACTACGTCTAAAGTGTCTGCACTTGATACTATTGATCTAGCAGTTGCAGTTAATGTTTTATAACCTGCAGCATTATTAGCACCACTAACATAAATATCAACATCCACACCTGTAATACCTAAACCCATAGTAGCAGAACTAGAAAGTGCAGTTATCACTTCTATTCCGGCTTCCATAATTAAAGTTTCAGCAGGGATGTCTAATACTTGTAAAATGTCGTTTTGATCTGGCCCAGTATCACTTCTAAGCTGAGACAAATCAATAGTGTTTTCAACTAAATATGGAACCCTTCCATTGGAAGGATGTCCAGCGGTGCCGCCAGCACCTGTTACATTTAATGTACCCATTTTTTATTCCTTTCCAATTTAAGATTAACTATTTACAAAAACGCCACTGAACACGCCTTTGAAGCCTGTGTCAGATTCAGCTCTAAGAACTTTTCTACCATAAACGTGTAGTCCTCTTACGATGTCAGAGAAACTATCTGGGTCTCTTATTACTTCAGTCTTTGCAATATGAGATGCAGTAGCAACTCCAGACATATGTCCGTATAAGAAAACGCACTGGTTAGATGTGCTAGAACCAAAAGTTTGTGTGGCAGCTGATCCAGCTGAACCGTTCACAATTGCGTTAGTTGTGTACAAATCAAAACCCATAAGTTTTTTATCTGTAACTCTTCCGTTCATCAATGGAGATTCTCCACCACCAGTTACACTCATGTCCATGATTTTGGACGCTGCTGTACGCAGTATTTGATATGTAAGAGGTGAAGAAACAAACCAACGGTTTTCTTCTGGTACATCGTTCTCATCTAAAACTCTTGCTGCTTTACTTATTAAATCAACTAATTCATCACCAGTGTTGGTGTCTGCAATAGCTGATCCATGAGTTCCAGTAGTAGAGTCAGTAGCTGCGTTATCATAGATGTACTTTAACACGCTATAGTCATAGTTCTTCTTTAATGCATAAGCACCTGAAGAGGTTGCTAGTGCTTCAAAGTTGACATGTGACTGTCTTTCTTCAATATCATCTACCTTAAATGCAAAGTAACTACCTTGATCAATAATCAATTGGATTTGATTATCATCTAGGTTCTCTGTATTTACAGTTTGACCTCTAGCATAGTCTTTGACTGTGATAGTTGGTTCTTTGATGATGTTTACCGTATCGCCAAAATTCTCGATNTCCCCAGTGTAGTCAGTATTAGTAATAGCTTCTACGACTGATGCCCTACGGAAATANTTGAGAACTTTTTGACTGTATATCGCTGGTGCCCAGTTACCAACCGGTAAGTTTTGGTATCCGGCAGCGGATGACATAGTAGCCATGATTTATCCTCCTTTATTAGCTAGTTAATCATTTACAACTTGACCAGATTTTACGGCCTGATCAATCTCCGCTTCATACTTCTCAAACTCCCATGGCTTGAGTTTCTGAATGTCAGACATCTTCCAAACCTTCCCAGTCTTACCAGTAGTGTTTATCTGCTTTGCAGCAGTTTTAGTCACAGCTCTGGCAGCCTGTTTAGATTTATCAGAAGTCGGTTTCCTATTCATACCTATGTCCGCTTTATACAGATCAACAGTCCTGCTTGCCCAAATAGGATCGGTATTGTTCTTTGTGATACCTTCAGAAATGCTCTTCGGCTGTTGTTCTAACCATCCTAAAAACTCAGGTGATTTCTTGATCTCATCGAAATCTGGATGATTGTTCAGAAGCTGTTTGTAGGCTGATTGCACTTTGAGTTTCTTTTCTTTCTCACTCAATCTACCTATTTCAGCTTGAAGGTCTTCAACTTGTTTCGNTGCCATATTNTGAGATATGGTCTCTACAACTTGGTATACATCTGGATACTGTTCNTTAAATCTATCAAGTTCTTCCGGTGTCTTTGGTGGAGCATACTTAGGTTGTGCTTGTTCANCAGCTTTACTTTGTGCTTCTAAGACTTCCTTTTCTTGCTTCCATTCAGACAGCTTCTGATCGTAATACTTTTTAAGGTCATCGTATCTTTTCTTATACTTACCTTCGTCTTCCTGAACTGGTTCCTCTTTACTTTCAGGTTGGGTGGAATCTATAAAACCTTCTACCTCTGGAGTGGCTTCCATCGTGGCCTTGATGTCAGTGTCCTCAGTTTCTGTTTCTTCTTCCTCAGCAGTANTNACTCTGTCCTTTCCCTTGTACATATCTTNACGAGGGTCTGTACNTAGTGCTTCTGCTTTNTTGCGTACATTAGTCTTTCTTTTTGCCATTTTACTATTCCTTTCTCAGTGCCTCTTACGAGGGTGGCTGTTTACGGGTTTATAAAAATCCAGTGCCGAGGCAAATCGGGTGGCTGGAACTTTTAGTTATCATCAACTAAAACTTTTTAAGTCATCCTACCTTTAGGTGACTGAACTCTTTCGGGTTGTGGATTGCCTTCTGCTAACTGTTCTTCCTGTATAGCTCTTTCTGTTTCAGCTTTCCCCCTATTGTTTATCTTTTCTAACTTATCTAGACCTATAATTTTTGCTATGTTTGGTCTGATTACTACTTCTCTGTTAGATACAAGAACAGGTGTTTTACCTCCCTGATCTGTTTGTTTCAATGTTCCTTGATTTATTAATCTTGCTTCTTCTTCTTCAGCTTTCTTTATCATCTGTTCAATGTCTGTTAGTCCTGCAAACTCTACAGCAGCTGCGTTGATTACGAATGACCCCTCTGGTAAATCCATCGGTACATCATCNGCTATACCTGTGTTACTCTTTCCGGGGACATCAATCATTCCATTCTTTTGTGGATTAGCATCTGTGTTTACCATGTCTTCTTGTGGCATTGCGGGTACTTCTAATCCTCTTGCTGCCTCTACTACAGGCTGTTGAGCAGGCTGTGGTGCAGGCTGTGGTGCAGGTGCTGGTGTGGGCGGTGATGCTTCTCTCTTTACTTCTCTTGGTGGTATGTCTACTCCTTCAGGGACTAATTTTTCTTTATCTCCAAATATTTTTGATAGAGTTTCTTCTTTGTTATCTACATTGTACAAATTACCATATTCTTCTACAGTCATCTGTTCTTCTGGGGGCACTTGATCTTCTGGCATTACTCTTTCACCCTCTGGAAAATCACCTGTTCTACCTTTGTAGTCTAAAGCCATAAACTCTTCTACAGCAGGTGCTAGTTGCTCTAATCTACTTAGTTCTTCAGGTGTAAGATTCTTTTCGTACTCCTCTCGTAATCTCAATGCCTCTACATGAGGATCGCCTCTTCCTATAAACTCGTGGTCTAATTCTTCCATGGATAAACCTGCTGGCTGTTCCATGGGCTGTTCTACAGGTATCTCACCGTTTGCTATTATATTTTCATTTGCTATAGCCATTCACCACTTTCCATCATGTTTGCTAATATGTTTGCTCTTGTCTTCACTTGACTTGCCCATTTGCTATCCAGCATTTCTTTTTTAGCTCTTTTAAAATCACCTTCTATCACAGAACCAAAAAAGTTAGGCCATTCTCTCTGATTAAATCTAGATACGCCCATGTTGAATACCATGTCTATAATCACAGTCTTTCTCACTTCGTTCAGGTCTTTCATAAAAGTCCAGTGATCTACTTCTTTTAA